>MDSW01213041.1_pt1 | contig 62052 bp, 61 predicted proteins | sample 811171 | NCBI WGS metagenome assembly MDSW01 (sample SAMN05326641, study PRJNA326480) | marine metagenome | isolation source: seawater | place: Atlantic Ocean: North West | collected 2012
AAAAATAGGATTTAATTATCGCGGGGTGGAGCAGCCTGGTAGCTCGCAAGGCTCATAACCTTGAGGTCGGCGGTTCAAATCCGTCCCCCGCAACCAAATTATATTGTAAATTTTGATTTTTTTGAGTCAATTAAAAAACCTCTAACAGTCTTTACGCTGAGAGTATTAAAAGATGTTCCGAAATTTTCGATTTTTTCAATTATATTAGGTGGGACAGTAATTATATGGCAATTTAATTTTTTTGCCTGTTGTAAATTATATGGTTCTCTAGTACTTGCCCAAAGTATCTCAACATTTTTAAATTTTTTTGATAACTTCAAACTCTTTTCAAATACTGGAATAGGATCTTTGCCAACATCTGCCATTCTACCAGCAAATATTGAAATTATAACTTTTGTCTTTTTATTTATTTTTTGTAAAATTTTTTTTGTTTGATTATGATTATAGACTGCAGTTATATTTAACTTAATTTTTTTTTCATTTAATGTAGAAATTACTTTACCCATAAATTTGCCCTTTGAATTGCATACTGGAACTTTAACATAAACATTTTTTCCCCATTCACTAATTTTAAATCCTTGATTAATCATATCTTTTTCATTATCAGCAAAAACTTCCAATGATATTGGTTTTTTTGTTATTTTTAGAATTCTTAAGCTATATGATTTGTAATTAGTTGCTCCAGCTTTTCTCATTAAACTTGGATTAGTTGTAAAGCCTTTTACTATTTTTTTTTTATTAAATTTTTTTATGAGATCTTTGTCGGCAATATCGCAAAATATTTTAGTCAATTTATAAACTTTTTACTATTTCTTCAGTCATTTTTTTTGCATCAGCAAATAACATCAAAGTGTTGTCTCTATAAAATAAATCATTATCAATACCAGCATATCCAGGTGACAAACTTCTTTTGACAAAAAGAACTGATTTACTTTTTTCAACATCTAATACAGGCATTCCATAAATTGGGCTTTGAGGATCTGATTTCGCAACAGGGTTTGTTACATCATTTGCTCCTATTACGTATGCGACATCACAATTTGCAAAGTCATTATTTATCTCCTCTAACTCAAAAACTTCGTCATAAGGAACATTAGCTTCTGCTAACAAAACATTCATGTGACCTGGCATTCTTCCAGCAACAGGATGTATCGCATATGAAACTTTCACTCCATTCTTTTTAAGAGCATCAACCATTTCTCTCAGAGCGTGTTGTGCTTGAGCTACTGCCATACCATATCCTGGGACAATAATAACTGAAGAAGCATTTTTCATTAAAAACGCAGCATCATCTGCGTTCCCATTTTTAACTGGTTTTTGCTCTCTATTTTTGTCAGCTCCTGATTGTTCTGTTGCTCCCCAACCTCCTAATATTACATTAAAAAATGATCTATTCATTCCTTTGCACATTATATATGAAAGGATAGCACCAGATGATCCTACTAATGCACCTGTAATAATTAGAGCAGTATTTTCTAGAGTAAATCCAATACCAGCGGCTGCCCATCCTGAGTAGGAATTTAACATTGATATTACCACCGGCATATCAGCTCCTCCAATTGGTATAATTATTAATATTCCTACTAAAAAAGAAATTGCAATAAGTGCCCAAAATAAATTACTGGATTGAGACCTACATAAATAAAAGATTAGTATTATAATTGATATTCCTAAAATTAAATTTAAAATATGTTGTCCGGTAAACGTTATGGGTGCGCCTGACATAATTCCTCTAAGTTTTAAAAATGCTATTATAGATCCTGAAAATGTTATTGCGCCAATTGCGGCTCCAAGTGACATCTCAATCAAACTTGCTAATTTAATACTTCCTACGCTACCTAAATTAAAGGCATCTGGTTTTAAAAAAGCAGAAATAGCAACAAAAACAGCTGCCAGTCCAACCAAACTGTGAAAGCCAGCTACTAATTCTGGCATAGCAGTCATAGGAATTCTAAAAGCAATAAAGGCTCCGACTAGTCCACCAATAAGTAGAAATATTAATACAAAAACTAGCCCCTGACCAAAATTTCCAACAGACAAGAACGTAACCAAGATTGCAATAATCATTCCGCTGATCCCAAAGTAATTTCCTCGCCTAGATGTCTCTGGTGAAGAGAGTCCTCTTAAAGCGAGAATGAATAGAATGCCAGAAATTAAATAAAAGGTTGCTGATAAGTTTGCTGACATAATTATTTTTTTTTCTTTTTGTACATCTGCAACATTCTTTGAGTAACTAAAAATCCTCCAAAAATGTTCACTGCTGCCAATAATATTGCCAAATATCCAAAAATACTTGAGGTTTCAAAAACTTTTTCTGCTGATCCAGCTAAAGCCGCAATTATTGCACCAACAATAATTACCGATGATATTGCATTCGTTACTGACATTAATGGTGTATGCAATGAGGGAGTTACACTCCAAACTACATAATAACCAACAAATATAGATAATATAAATATACTAAATCTAAATATAAACGGATCTATTTCCATTATAATTTAACCATGGTTTTTTCAATTATTTCGTCGTCTAAGTTTATATTAAAAGATTTCTTTTCATTATCATATAAATTATTTACAAAATTAAAGATATTCTTTGAAAAAAGATTTGAAGCCGAGACTGGCAATCTATTTAAAATGTTAGCCTCACCCATTATTTTTACTCCGTTACTTTCTATAATTTCATCTACTTCTGTTAGTTCTGAATTACCTCCTTGAGAGGCTGCTAAATCGTATATAACCGAACCACTAGTCATTACATCAATCATATTTTTTTTAATTATAATTGGAGCTTTTTTTCCTGGAATTAAAGCAGTACATATTACTATATCAGTTTTTTTTAATGTTTCCTTTAACAATTCCTCTTGCTTTTTTTTAAAATCATCAGTTGCTTCTTTTGCATATCCACCATCCGTCTCTAGGTTTTCTGATCCTTCTACTGTTAAAAATTTTCCTCCTAAACTTTCTACTTGTTCTTTAGAGGCCATTCTGACGTCTGTAGCAAAAACAATAGCGCCCATTCTTTTTGCTGTCGCAATAGCCTGTAAACCCGCAACTCCAGCTCCTACCACTAAAACTTTTGCTGCAGATATTGTTCCTGCTGCTGTCATCATCATTGGAATTGCCTTTTGAAAAAATGAAAATGAATCAACTACTGCTTTATAGCCAGCTAGATTTGCTTGTGAAGATAGTATGTCCATTGATTGTGCTCTAGTAATTCTTGGTAAAAGTTCTAATGAAAAACAATTTATATTTTTTGATACAATTTCTTTTAATTTTTTTTCGTTCAAATAAGGATTTAATACGCCAATTAAAATTTGTTCTTTTGTTAGTTTATTCAAATTTTCATCACTAAGAATATTCATCTGTAAAATTGCATTTGATTTTGAAATCACATCATCACTGTTTGCCAAAATATTTGCTCCCTCTGCCTCATACTCTTTATCATTTATGCCTATATGAGAGGCATAATCTTTATTTAAATATACCTCTAATCCTAATGATTTATATTTTTTAATAATCTCGGGAGTCAATGCAACTCTTTTTTCAACTTCTATGTTTTCAGATATAGATCCAATAATCATTTTATAAAAGGAATATTGCCATTAAAATCAAAACTATAACGACTGCTATCGAACCCCAAAGCACAAATTTTGTGAAATTATTCCAAGTGTTTTTATGACTTTCGTTATCCATTTTATTTATTTTTGACGAGCTTTAAATTTTGGATTTTTTTTATTAATAATGTAAACTCTTCCTCTTCTTCTAACCAGTTTGGAATTTAAATCTCTTTTTTTTAGTGATTTTAGCGAACTAGCAATTTTCATAATTTATTTTTTTCAGATGTAATAAACGAACTTATGTAATCTTTCAAACTTATTTTTCCAAATTTTTTAACAACTTTGTTATTGTAGGACAAATTTGTCAAAGCTGAAGCATATCTCTCTCCAAGCCTTCTAGGAATATAAAGAATTTTAGTATTGAACATTTTGGCCACCTGTTCAATTGAAAAAGATTCTTTATGGCTGATACTGTAATGAAGGCACTTATTTGCTTTCCATGCATTATAACAGACCTCAATTGTATCTTTAATATGAGTAAATCTTCTGGTTTGGGATCCTGGTTTTACTACGGTCAATGGTTTTTTTTTTAGATATTGATTTTGAAATATACCAATTACTGTTGCCATATCACCTTTCTCTATTTGACGATAGCCGTAAACATTATAAAAATAAATTACCTCATATTTAAATTTAAACCATTTCTTTAAATTTTCTAATAATTCTAAATTTTTTGATTTAGAAAATGCATAAGGTGAGAGATTTTTATCGTTTCCCTTATTGCCAACTGAGGCAGAGGTTGCGGAATATATTAATTTAATTTTATTTTCTAAACAAAATTTAAAAACTTCATTTGTACCAATTGAATTAGAATTAAAACATGAATTGAACTTTTTAAAACTTTGAAAAATTCTTGAGAACTCTCCAAAATGAAAAACTACTTTAATATTTTTTCTTTTATTTTTTAAAAGATAACTAATATCTGATGTGTCGCCTCTTATATATTTAATTCTTTTAGAATTTTTAATGTGATTTTTTTTATTTCCAGATGTATAATTATCTAAACTAATTATTTTTAAATTTGTTTTATTAAGTAAAAATTCAATCATATTTGAACCGACAAAACCAGCTCCGCCAGTCACTAATATAATATTTTTCATTTTGCAAAAATCTTTCGAATTTATCGGCTAAATAATATGAGGTTTATAATTCATCAAAAATTGATTTAATTATCAATAGCCTGGCAATGTCCTACTCTTCCATGTCTTAAGACAAAGTACCATCGGCGCAGAAGGGCTTGACTTCCGAGTTCGGAATGGGATCGGGTATTACCCCTTCGCAATAATCACCAGGCGATGCTTTATACAAAAAAAAATAAATTAAGTCCAGTTATTTGATTAAGTCACTAAATAATTCCTGCTTATCATTTTTATCGGGGTAATTAACTAGAACAGCTTTCCTCTTACCCTTATAAACAAAGATACTTCCGGCCCCAATACCTATATGTCCATATTTATTTATTATTTTTCTTAAATCATCATAATCTTGAGCTCCACCAACAATGGTTATTGGTATTTTGGTAATATTAAATATTAAGTCTACCAATTCAATATCATATCCAGTCATAGTTCCATCTTTATTAATTGAATTAATAACTATTTCACCAGCTCCTTCATCTTGAATTATTTTAATTAAATTCTTTAATTCAAAGCTAATTTTCTTATTTCCATTATTAATATAAATTTCATAGTTATTGTCTTTTTTTAATAAATCTAAAATAACAACTGTACTTTGCTTACCAACATATTTAGAGATTTGGGAAATTAAATTAATATTTTCAAAAATTATTGAACTAATGCCAATTTTTTCTATCCCATATGAAAAAATTCTTTTTGCATGTTCAAGTTTTTTTATTCCACCACTATAACATATCGGCATCCTAGCTTCTCGAGCTATTTTATTTATTAGATCAAAATTAGGCTCATAATTTTGAGTCGTTGCATAAATATCCATAATGATTAATTCATCCGCTTTCTTTTCATTAAAAATTTTTACTGTATTTATTGGATCACCAATATAATTTGGATTTTTAAAAGTTTCAGTTTTTACCAATCCTTCTTTTGTAAGTAACAAACAAGGAATTATTCTTGGCAATAACATTATAGTTCTGCAAAATTTTTTAAAATTTTAATTCCATTGTCATGGCTTTTTTCAGGATGAAATTGTATACCGTATATATTATTAAAATTAATTGAGCTTGCAAAATTACTACTATAATTAGTCTCTGTAATGACGTTATTTTTATCTTGAGAATCATAATAATATGAATGACAGAAATAAAAATATTCCAAATTATCAATATCTTTAAATAACAAGTTGTCTTTTACTTTTTTTACAGAATTCCATCCCATATGTGGCAATCTAAGATTATCATGGTATATAAATTTTTTTACATTTCCAGGTATCCAATTTAATCCATCTAATTCACCTTCCTCACTTAATTTAGCAAAAGTTTGCATTCCAACACAAATACCCAAAATTTTAGTTTTTTTTTCTAGTACTAAAAAATTTACTTTTTCAAAAATATCTCTTTCTTTTAAATTTCTAATTGCACTATCAAATGCACCTACACCAGGAAGTATAAGTCTTTCAGCCATTTCAAAATCTTCAGATTTCTTTATAATAAAATTTTTTATTTTTAATTTGTTATAAATATTTGAAATGGCCTTTATATTACCAAGTCCATAATCTATTATACCTATCATTGAATTATCCTCTTCTCCAATCCAATAAATCTTAATAATTTTGTAAAAATATTTATTAAAACAAAATTTGATTTGTAATCCCTAAATGATTTATTTTCACCTTTCATTAACTGTTTTAAATCATTTACTGAAATTTCAAGTTTATTAGCAACATATTCAAAATCATCATCGATTTCATCTTCAAACGGTGGAATAGATATTTTTTTTAATGCTTCATATCTAGTCATTTGATTAGTTAATATCAAACTAGAATAATGTGCTTTTCTTTTATCATATCCAAACTTATTTAATAACCAATATCCCTCATAGAACTTCGTAAAACGTGATTCATAATGTTTGTGAGAATATTCTTTCCAATTAAATTTTTTCACAAGTAGATCTATTGCCTCAGATTTAATATACTTTATATAATTAAGAGGTTGGATTACCCTCATATTTTTTACAAATCTATAATAAATTTTGTATTTAAAAATGTCAGCTGTAGGAAATTTACTAAGTTTTATTTTACCAAATTTTGAATGTATATCTTTTATTTGTCTTAAATCAGAAGCGTGATAATGCCACTCTAAAGGCTCTCTGATGCACTCTGTAGAAAAATTTCCACCATTTAAAATATATTTAACTTTATATTTTGATGCGTAGTTATACATTGATGAAAAAAAAGCATGATCTTGGGGAGTATCTAAATGAGGAACCTGTGATTTAAAAAAGGATAATTGCAAATCTTTCATTTCTGGCCAGTAAATTACATCTGTATGTAAGTCTAAATTAAGTTTATCAACAATTTTCTCAATATTACTTACGGCAAGTTGTGAATTCCAACCAGCATCGACGTGATAAATTAATGGTCTTAAACCCAATACCTCTTTCGCTAAATACACTAAGTAAGAGCTGTCTACTCCGCCACTTATACCTATAATACAGTCGAAGTCTTTATTTTTTGAATCTTTTTTTATTTTATCAGAAATTTTTTCTAACTCTTTATAATTTGATCCATCATTTTTCCAGAATGGAGAAATATTATTTACAAAATTTGTATAATAATTTGACTCACCCTCTTTATTAAAAACGATGTTAGGATCTGTAGTATCCATTACTGTCTTAGAACAAACTATTAATTTATTTTCATTCATTTAAATAGAGTATACCTGTAAATACTCCTTTGCTATTTTTTTTACAGAAAAAAAATTTTTTGAGAATTTATAAGCATTTAAAGCAAGTTTAAGTTTAAATTCATCATCGTTTATAATTTTACTTATTGCTAAAACTATATCATCAGATGATTTATTTTTAACTATTATGCCACTTATATTATTTTTAATTATTTGATTACATGCACCAACATCAGTCGTAACTACAGGCAACTTCATTGTCATCGCCTCATAAACTGTTATAGGTCCAGCTTCTGAAATAGAAGAACAAACAAATATTTGACTACTAAAAAGCAATTGAGCGACATTTTCAATCATGCCAATATATTTAATATAGTCTTTTCCAGATATCTTTTTTTTTATTATTTGTGAATACTTAGTTTGTGAATTAATTTCTGGTCCAGCAATAATAAAATCTAGATTTTTATTTTTTGCGTAGAGTTTATCAGCGGCATCAATAAAATATTCTATGCCCTTAACTGGAACAAGACTTGCAACCGTAGTAATAGTTGTTTTTTTTGTATTTATATAATTTGGAATTTTAAAACTATTATTAATATTGAATTTTTTTTGATCAACAGGAGCAAAAATTTCTTTTTTGAAATTTTTCAACCTTAAATTATTTTTAAAATAAAAATCAAAAACTCTATTACTTGTGTAAATAATCTTGCATTTACTGAATTTTGCTAAAAATTTGAATATTTTTACAATTATTGCAGGGAAATAACTATCTTCAATTACCCATACGCTCTCTTTTTTTAAAATTATGGATGCAATAATAGCTTTAAATTGAGGTGTAGAATTAGCTTGAATAATATCATATTTTTTTTTTCTAAAAAAACTAGTAAGTATAAATATTTCATAAAAAAAAAAAAATATATATTTAAAAAAGAAAATAGGTTTTAATGATAATCTGTTTATATTTAATTGGAAATAATTTAATTTAAATTCATCTAATTTTTTTCTAAAAACTTCAACTTCCTGAGCGGGAATTACAAAATCAATTTTAATACCTAGTTTACAAAGTTCAGATGCAACAAGCATCATTCTTTGTTGAGGTCCGCCAAAACGACCATCTTCATCAACATAACAAATTTTCTTCATTTCAAGATGATTTTATTCTGTATTTTATTAAACAAAAAATTGCCCTAATTCCATCAAAAAATCTTATTTTCTTTCCCTCTTCTACTGTGCGTCCAAAATAATCTATAGGAACCTCGATTATCTTTTCATTTATTTTTGAAAATTTTGTAGTCAATTCAGGACAAAAATTAAAACCATCTTCATTTAACTTAATTTTTTTAATAATTTTTTTTTTAAATACTTTGTAACATGTGTGTGCATCAGTAAGATTCTGATTATTTAAAATATTAGATAAAAATGTTAAGAAATGATTTGCAAATATTCTAATTTTAAAACTCAAAGTTTTCGGTCTAACCCTTTTACCACCCTTAAGGACTCTTGATCCATAGACTATATTTGTTTTGTTATTTAAGATAGGATTAATTAATTTATGATAATCTCTAGGATTATATTCTAAATCTCCATCTTGGATTATTATAATATCACCTGAACATTTGTTTATGCCCATTCTACACGCATAACCTTTTCCCATATTTTTTTTATATGAAATAATTTTAGTATATAACTTTTTACAATCTCTTTTTAATATTTTGAGTGTATTATCAGTTGATCCATCATTGATTAAAATTATTTCTTTTTTAATTTTTTTAACAGAATTTACCTTTATTAATAATTTTTTTATTATTTTTTCTTCATTATAAATTGGGATAATAATTGAAATTAACATTATTTTTTTATTTAGGTATAAAATAAATATTTCTAATAGATAATAAATTTTTTTTGTTCGTTCTTGCAATTTTATTGTTTAAGTATTTTTTCTTAAGTTTAATTAATTTATCGGTTTTTATATCATAGAAAAAACTTTCATAACCTTTAAGTATTTTTACAATTCTATAATAATTTTCTTTGTTGTATTCTACTAAAAATATAGGTTTATGTCTTTTGATAGTTTTTTTAAATCCTCTTAAAACAAAATGATCATATCCTTCAACATCTATTTTTATAAAATGAGGCTTGCCTTTAATATTAAGACTATCATATTTGAGAATCTTAATTTTATTTTTTCTTATTTTTATTTTTTGTAACAAATTAGGAAATGTTAATTTTAAACTATTTATCAAGTAATTTTTATCAAAAGTTCCAAAATAGTGTATACTTTTTTTGTTAATATAGGGAAGATAGAAATTTTTATTTTCATTTCTATGTCCTAAAGCAATATTATTTAATTTTATTTGATTATCTTTTTGACTTAGTTTGATAAGAAATTTTCTATAAATTTCTTTATTTGGTTCAAAAATAATTATTTTATTTTTAAAGCCCATTGCTCGAAAACCTAAAGAGGAAATTCCAAGATTTGCACCGACATCAATTATAAAAAAATCATTTCTATTTGTACAAATTTTTTTCATACCTAAATAATCCTTTTCATGAGGTAATAAAAATTTGAAAAATCTTATGTTATTATAGATCAAAAGATTAATTGAAGGGTTTGATTCAATAAACCTGACAATTCTATATTTAAGCATATTTAAAATATTAAGATTAATCATTTAATAAAATATAATTTGATATAAATATATTTTTATATGTTTTTAATTTTTGTTTCATTATTTTTATCTTCTGTATATCTATTCTCTTTAGGAGTTGTAGGAAATAAAATTTTTTTTAGCAAAAAATTAGAAGATACAAATAATTATTACGAAGTAGGGCTAATTGGAATAATTTTAGCTTCAATTATAGCTTTTATTCTTAACTTTTTTATAAGTTTAAATAAATTTTTAAATGATTTTATTTTTTTACTGCCAATAATATTAATTTTATTAAAAAAATTTAATCGTAATTTGGATTTATATAAATTTTTTTCTTTCATTTTTTTGTCTTCAATAGTGGGAACAATTTTGATCTCATATGATAATGTTTATAGACCAGATGCAGGACTGTATCATTTGCCTTTCATAAGTATTTTAAATGAAAATAAAATTATAATTGGTTTATCAAATCTACATTTTAGATTTGGGCATATATCTATAGTTCAGTATCTCTCCGCATCTTTCAACAATCATTTATTTAATGAAAAAGGAATACTCATTCCCCACGCACTTATTTTTAGTTTTTTTCTATTGTTCCTGATCCAAAAAATTTTTTCTGAGAAAAATAAAATTATTTTGATTATTATATTTAGTTTTTTTTCTTTCATTGTTTTTCGAATGAATAGGTACAGCAGTTTTGGTAATGATGCTCCATCTCATTTTTATTACATGTATTTAGTAATTTTAAGTATTTATTTTATTTTCGATAATAAAAATTATTTTAATAAATTTAATAAAATTATTCTTGTGGCAATTTTTGTTTATTTTAACAAAATCACAATGTTAATGTCATTGTTTATACCTTTGATATTTTTGCTTAATAAAAATTTTTTTAAAATAATTTTAGATAGGGTATTTATTTTATTAGTGATTATTTTTTTTATATGGAGTGGAAAAAATATATTAATTTCAGGATGTTTTGCTTTTCCATTAGAACAAACATGTTTAAAAAGTTTGTATTGGTTTGATAAAAGTGAGACCCGTAGAAGTAATGCGAAAAGTGGAAGAGTAGAAAATGAGGCTTGGACTAAAGGAGCTCCAAATCAGAGTGAAAAAAATTTTTCTGAATTTATCTCGTCATATGATTGGATAAAAGTTTGGAAAGATAATCATGGCGTCAAAATAATGAAAAAAATTTCCCCCTTTCTTTTGTTTATGTTTCTAATCTTTTCTTTTCTCATATTTAAAGAAAAAAAAATTAACTATTACAATAAAATACAAATTAATAAAAAATTATATTTAATTTTATTGATTAATTTAATTGGAAGTATTTTGTGGTTTATAAAATTTCCAGTGTTTAGATATGGTTATGGATACTTAATTTCAAGTTTTAGTTTTTTATATTCCTTTGCGATAATAAGCTTTATTGACTTAAATATAGATAATTTCAAAAAATATTTTAAAGTTATTTTAGTAGTTTTACTAATTGGTATCGCATTAAAGAGCTTTGCAAGAATTTATAATAATATTGAATCTAAAAATTCAGCATGGCCAAGCATATATACAGACGAAAAAATTGATAAAAAATATAATATTTATCCTATTTATTTGAACAATAAAGTTGTATTTTATAAACCTAGTCAATCTATGTGTTATTTTACTAATAAAACTCCATGTACTCACTTAGTAGACAATGAATTTAAAGCAACAGAAATTAATCTAAATATATTTAATGGATATAAGATCTACTTTTTCAAATAAAAAAAATTTTAAGTTTGATGTTTTCTTACCAGTAATTGACGAAACAATATCTTTAATTAAAACTGTAGAGATAATTGAAAAAACTAGTTCAAGATACATATCTAAATATTTAATTGTTGTTTCTAAAGAATTAACAACAAAAAATAGTTTAAACACAATAATATTTTTAAAAAAAAAATATAAAAAAAAAATTAAGTTGATTTATCAAAAAGAAAAATACATTGGTGGTGCTTTAAAATCGGCGATTGAAAATATTGAATCTTCACATTTTATTTTAATGGCCTCTGACCTTGAAACAAATCCAAAAGATGTAATAAGAATGATAAACAAATCAAAGGAGAGCCCAAAAAAAATAATTACAGCAAATAGGTGGTTAAAAATAAATTCTTTTAAAGGATATAATATTTTTAAATTAATTTTAAACAAAGTTTTTCAATTATTTTTTTCAATTTTATTTTCTGTAAAACTGTCTGACCTTACATTTGCATACAGAATTTATCCTTCAAATTTGATTAAAAAATTAAATCTAAAAGAAAAAAAACATCCTATTTTATTAGAAACTATGCTTATTCCTATTAAGTTAGAAGTAAAATTTGTAGAAATACCAAGTAAGTGGAAAAAAAGAATTGAGGGAAAATCTAATAATTCTTTTTTTAAAAATTTTTATTATATATCTGCAGGCCTTCGAATTTTTTTTTTAAAAAAAAAGAATTTGGTAAAATAATTCTACTTTTGAATATCTATAATATAAAATAAATTGAAATCTATTAAAGGAATTTTAAAAGGCTCAAATCTTTCAAAGTTTATTTTATTAAAATTTTTTTTTATAATTGGTATCAGAGAAAAAATACTATTTACGTGGTCTTTTGCTGTAAAATAATAATATTTTTCTTTTGAAAAATTATAGTTTTTGTTAATTAAAAAATTTGCGCTTATAAATTTACCAACTCTCCACATTATTCCTGGGTCAGTTGGTAATCCAATTGTTACTGAACCACCTACTTTTAATTTAGCATAAATATCTAAAAGCACTTTTTCAGGATATACAATATGCTCCAAGCAATGAGAAATTATTACTCTATCAAAATAATTATCAGGAAATGGTAACTTATCCCCATCTTGATGAATAAATTTAATTTTTTTGTTATTTTCATAGAAAGTTGATAATTCTTTTATTTTATCAACAACATAGTATTCTTCAAATTCGTGCTTTAGATAGTTAATATGAGGATGAGTACCTGGTCCAATTTCTAATACTCTTTCTTTTTTTTTTTTACTTTTTTCCATTCTTTTATGACTTAAAGTCATAAAAAAACCTATTAAACCATTATACATGTGTTGATTATAGTTATTTCCAGTATAAAAATCTTTGAAATCGCTCATATTATATTATGAAGCAAGGAGAAGGTTTAAACAACTATAAATGATAAAAAAAAAAAAAAATTTACATTATATCTATATAATCATATTTTTTACTTTCATTCTTCATTTATTATCTATCAATTTTCACCCAACGAATTTTGAGGGAGGCTATGGAGCTTTTGCTAATATATTTGAACAAACTGATAAGCTAAGATTTATTGAATCTTACTATATTGCTCAATTTAATACTTACATATTTTCTGGAATAGCGTCAATAATTAATGAATTTTTTCCATTTTTAAATGGATATCAGTCGGTAAAACTATTATCAGCTTTAGGTTATTTTTTTTTAGGTTTAGGAATTTTAAACATTTTTAAATTCTTTGATACTAAACATAGTGAATTTTCAATATTTTTATTAATATTTTTTAACAGTGTTATATGGAGTTATGGCCACAGATCCTTTAATGATTTATTTTCTTTTTCAATCGGGATTTATTTTTTTTCAAATATTTTAATTGCAGATAATAAAAAAAGTTTTTATTTAAACATTTTTTTTTTAGGAATAGCTTCAATATTTAAATCTTATAATCTCATATTATTAATCCCAATCTTATTTAATTATTTTTCAAAAGATAGAAAAAGTAATTTGATTGATTTTAATTTTTTCAAGATAATAATTATTTTTTTATTACCTTATATTGTTTATCATTTAATTACTTTTAAGTATTTGGGGTTTTTACTTGCACCTAAAAATGAAGATTTACAAATTGCAATAATTGGAAATGACTCAAGCAGAAATATATCTTGGGTATTAAACAATTTTATTTTTTACTTAGGATATTTAACTCTTATTACTTTGCCGTTTTCAGCTATTTTTTTTATTAAATTAAATAAGACTATATCTATCAAAACAATTTTTATTATTTTATTTTTGATTTTGTTTAGTGTTTATTTTGAAAAATTTTTATTTATTTCTTCTGAATTAGATCTTGGGCCAATTCAAAAGTATATCTCCCCAAAATTATATAAATCGATTATTTTGTTATGTTTTTTCATTTTTAATTTTATAATTTATACTTTTATTCAAAATAAAAAATTTTATGAAAAAGTATTCGATAAATATCTAATTTTAATTTTTACTATAATCTTTTATTTATTAGCACTCTCATTCATTAAAGCTGCTCAAAGATATCTTATTTTGCCATTGCCTTTTTTTTTATTATTTATATTTTATGTAATTCAACCAAGAATAATGGTAATTAGCATGTTGGTCATTTATACTTTTTTTAATTCATTTTTGTTTTTAAATTATTATGCTACAGGTAAATCAACTGAACTAATAATAAATTATTTAAAAGAAGAGAGCATTATAGAGGATACCATTCCAGGTGTAATTACACCACATGTATATCATTTATATAATCATTGCATAAATTTAAAACCAAAGTCAGAATGTTCAAACTTTTCAAACAAAGCAATATCAATTTCCTCACCAAAATACAGAGTCGTTTATTATAAAGACAATGCTATATACTCAAGTAATATTAAAATTTTTGGAATAAACTTTAAAAAATATTCAGTTATAAATAATTAAGATGAAAAAATTTATAATAACTACAACAATAAATCCTCCTACATCTGCTATAAAAAAATTTGATAAAATGGATGGTTGGAATTTAATAGTTGCAGGAGACTTGAAAACGCCTAAAAATTACAAAATTAAAAATGGTCTTTATTTAAGTCCAAAAGATCAAGTCAAAATTAATAATAAATTATCAAATCTAATTGGCTGGAATTGTATACAAAGAAGAAATTTTGCTATGATTATGGCATATAAAGAAGGCGCAGACATCATTGCCACCATAGATGACGATAATATTCCATATAAAAACTGGGGGAAAAACATACTTTTAAAAAAAAAAATTTCTGTAAGAAAATTCTTAACAAATGAAATAGCATTTGATCCCTTGTCAGTAACAAATTATAAACATTTATGGCATAGAGGTTTTCCTCTTCAAATTCTAAATAAAAAGAATCTAAAGAAAAAAAATAAAAAAGTGGAAGAGACATTTGATATTCAAGCTGATTTCTGGAATGGAGACCCCGACATAGATGCAATATGCAGAATGGAACATGCGCCAGAGTGCAAATTTAAAATTTCAGATTTTCCTTTTACTTCAAATAAATTTTCACCTTTTAATTCGCAAAATACCTTTTTAACTAGAAAAGTAATTGAGAATTATTTTTTATTCCCACATGTAGGGAGAATGGATGATATCTGGGCTTCGTACTATGCAGAAGCTAAAGGATATAAAGTTGTTTATAATAATCCATCTGTTTATCAAAAAAGAAATATTCATGATTTAACAAAAGACATGGAAAAAGAGATCATCGGTTATAAAAATAATTTAAATCTTATTAAAATAATAAAAAAAAATCCCGATAATATAAAAAAATTTTTACCAGAAAATTCATGGAAAGCTTTCAAACTTTATAAAAAGATTTTGCAAAAATGAAAAATGTATTGATAACTGGAGGAGCTGGCTTTGTTGGCAGGCACTTTTGTAAATATTTTTTGGACAAAAAATTTGATGTTTTAATTATAGATAATTTAGCCAAATTTACAGGTGCGCGAAATCCACATAAAGGCTGGCCTCTTTACAACCCATACGATTACAACAACTTCGAGTTTATAAACAGTGATTGTGTAGAATGGTTTAAAAAAAATAAAGATAAAAAATTTGATTATGTCCTTCATTTAGCTGCAATTGTTGGTGGTAGAGAAATGATTGAAAATAATCCGCTAGCAGTTGCCCAGGATTTAACTATTGATAGTAAATTTTGGGAATGGTGTATTGCTGCAAAACCAAAAAAAACAATATATTTTAGCTCTAGTGCAAGTTATCCGCTAAATTTGCAAAAAAAAAATTACTATAGATTGCTCAAAGAAAAAGATTTAGATTTTTCTCAAAGTTTAGGAATTCCAGATTACACATATGGTTGGTCAAAACTTACAGGTGAATACCTTGCTAAAATAGCTTTCCAAAAACATGGCATAAAATCAGTTTGTTACAGACCTTTTTCTGGTTATGGTGAAGATCAAGATTTAAGTTACCCTTTTCCTAATTTATGCAAAAACATAATTAAAGCAAATCGATCTAAAAAAGTTGAAGTTTGGGGAAATGGCAAACAGATGAGAGACTTCATACATATCGATGATTGTGTTGAAGGTGTCATAAGAACTATGGACAAAATAAATGACGGAAGTGCAATAAATCTTTCAACAGGAAAATATACAAGCTTTATTAATTTTTTAAATATATCAAAAAAAATAATTGGAAATGACTTTAAAATAATCACAAAAAAATCAAAACCAGTAGGTGTATTTGCTAGGGGAGGATGTATAAAAAAACAACTGAGACTTGGTTTTAAGTATAAAATTTCTTTAAACCAAGGAATTGAGAGGGGTATTAATTTTTTATCAAAAAAATTAATTTAATAAAAATTATTAAATTTAAAATTATTAGAATTCAGATAATATTTATAATTCTTTTTTAGATTGTGGATACGAAATAAATGAAAAAATTCCTGATTATTGGTGCTAATTCTGACATAGGGTATGAACTTACAAAAATTTTGGCATCAAAAAAAAATAAACTTATTCTGATATCAAGGAATATTTCTAGATTAGAATTAAAAAAAAAAATTCTTAAAAAAAAATATAATATAATTTGTAAAACATTACATTTTGATCTTGAGGATTTAAAGAATTTCGATAACGTACTTAATAGAATAGATACTGACTTAAATATAATTATATTTACGAGTGGATATTATGAAAAACCTGAAAAGAATTTAAAAAAAATTAACATAATTAATTTTGAAGGTCCAAGTTTATTTATTGATAAAATTCTAAATAATAAAAATTTTAAAAATATTGAACAAATAATTTGTTTATCATCAATTGCTGCTGATCGTAATAAAAATATAAATCAATATGCATCCTCTAAGAAAAAACTTAGCACTTACTTATCTGAACAAAATAAAATAAATAAAAATATAATTATTAAAAATATTAAACCAGGTTATGTAGATACAAAAATGACAAAGAATTATAATTTAAACAAATACTTAACTTCAAATCCGAAATATATTGCTAAAATGATATACACTTATATCCAATCTGAAGAACATACAATTTATATACCTTCTTATTGGAAATTTTTGATGAAAATATATAATTTAATTCCTAAATTTTTTATAAGACAATAGATAAAAAACAATTAAATATAGAAAAGAAAAAAACACTATTATAAACAAATGATTAATACCTAAAAGCATTAATATAATTGGCAAAATCATCAAAACAAAATTGAAAATTATAGTATTTTTCAAACTAAAATTTTTTAATAGTAAATGATGTAGATGATTATTGTCAGCTTTTAATGGATTTTTTTTTTTTCAAAATTCTCTGGAAAAATAGTCTAATCATATCTAATCCTGGTAACATCATTATTATGAAAATTTCCTCACAAACAAACGAATTTTCGTTTTGATAAAAATTTATTATTAAAATTGAAAATAAAAAAGAAATAGTTAAAGAACCACTATCTCCCATAAAAATTTTATTTTTTAAATTATTAATGAGAAAAAAAATAGAACAGATTATAATTATAATCGATAAAATAATAAAATGACTTTTATAAATAAAAAACAAAAAAATTGTAATAGTATAGAGTGCAGACTGACCATTAATTCCATCATACATATTAAAAGCATTTATAAATATAACTATAGATAAAACAGTGAATATAAGGGATAAACTTTCTAACTGAATATATTGGTTAAATGTAGAAAACCTGAGCTCTTGGACAAGTTGATTTTTATTTAAAACAAAATAGGTTGTAATTATAACTATAAATAAGATTAATTTTAAGTTTGAATCTAAATCAAATTTGTCATCATAAAAACCTAAAATAAAAATTGCAGATAATGTTAAGATTAAATATACTAAGTTTATATTGTTAGAGCTTAAATTTAATAAATTATCTATAAATAAATAAAGTAAAATATTTAAAATAAAAATTACACCACCAATCGATGGAACTTTTATTTTGTGAATTTTCCTTTTTTTATCTGGTGTATCAAAAACGTTTATTTTATTTGCAATAAAATTTAATTTTAAATAGAAAATAGTATTTAATAAAATAAAAAAAAATATAATAATTTCAAGTTCTTTCATCTTTATAATTCTTTGCGTATAAATAGAAACCTAGAGGAAAATATATTATAAAAGATAGCCAATTATTAAATAAATTTCCTGAAGGAAAAAATGGCCATAAATTTATTAAAAAAGACAAGTAAACAAAATATTCAATATCTTTTATACTTCCATATTTTTTTAAGTTAATATTTTTATATATTTCCTTAATTAAGAAAATTAATACAAATAAATAAAAACATAAACCAACGATACCAGTTTCAGACAAAACTTGTATTAAAAAATTATGAGGATGTGTAGAGCAAGGATCATTTCCAGTTGCATATTTTTTTAATTTACATTTAATTCGGAATTGTTCAGGACCAACTCCAAATAAAATATTGTCTTTGAATATTTTAATTCCAGTGATGTAATGATCATGGTGATGAGAACTAAAAAGATTGAATTTTGTGAGTGATTCTTTGGAATATTCTACAGATACATCTTCATATTTATTTAAAAATTTTTCACTCAGTAATGACATTTGATGAAAAGGTTCTATAAAAATTCTATACCGTTGTGATTTATTAAAGTAACTTAATATAATCAAAGAAACTAAAACAAGTGTTACAATAATCAATGCGTTTTTTCTCATGTCTTTTTTGATAAATAAGAAAAATAGAGTAACAAAAGTTAAACCGAGCGCTGTTCTTTCTCCAGATATAAATACACCTATAACAACCAGTAAGCAAAAAAAAACAATTAGAATATTTTTAAATTTAAAATGTTCATTAATATAAATAAGTCCAATCAGTAATGGAAAAAATCTTGATAAATATCCTCCCAATACAAGTTCGTCTCCAAATAATCCCGAATATCTGTTTGGTGCAAAAGTCCCAATGCCTATTATATTTTTACCAAAAGAATATTGTACAATAACATCTACAATTAACAGAAAAAATAAAACAACAAAACAATAACCTAAGTAATTAAAGATATTTTTATTTATACTTATTAATGAATATACAGCTAATGAAAATAAGATAAATCTAAAATAAAAAAATTGATCACTTAAAAATTCTAATAATTCTATCTTTAAAAAAGATATTACTAAAAGATAAATATAATAAAAAAATAAGAATAAGATTATTTTGTCTTTAAAAAAATTTTTTTTTTCAAAAGTAGAAAAATTGATAAAAAAATAAATTAATAGTAAAAAGGAAATTATCTCTGGTAAAAGGGGCCCACTGATTAAAGATATTGGAAATAATATCAAAAGAAATGTAAAAAAATTATTTTTTTTTTCAGTAATATTCATTAATAATTTTTTAAGATTTTTAAAATTTTATTACTTACATTTATACTTGAATAATCTTTTATATTTTTAATTTTAATTTTTGATGTAAGCGCTTTTATAATAATTGCTTTCATTTTTTTAATGTTATTATTTAATACTACTGCACTCCCGGCTTTAACAGTCTCAGGCCTTTCGGTGTATTCTCTTATAACTAAACATGGTTTTTTGAATATTGCACTTTCCTCTTGAACAGTACCACTGTCAGATATGGTTGCTAAACAGTTTTTCTCTAAACTTATAAAATCAATAAATCCTATTGGTTTAAGTAAAATTACCCTTTGATCAATATTAAAGTTATTTTGATTTAAGGTTTTGCGAGTTCTTGGATGTACAGGCCAAATTATTTTTAAATCGAATTTTTTAACAATTTTATTGAATGCGATGAGGAATGTCTTTAATTTTCTAAAATCATCAGTATTTTCTTCTCTATGAAGTGTAAGTAATAAGTATTTTTTTTCTTTTAAATTTAATATTTTCATTATTTTTGACTTATTAATTTTAAATCTATTATGATGTATAACTTCGGTTATAGGGTTACCAGTAACTATAATTTTATTATTTTTTATACCCTCATTTAATAAGTTGGCTTTGCTTTCTTTTGTATAAGGCAGTAAAATATCTGTGGAATGATCAATTATTTTTCTATTTACTTCTTCAGGACTTTTTCTTCCAAAACATCTATTGCCTGCCTCCATATGAAACACCTTCAAGTGCATTCTTCTTGCAACTATTGCACCGACACTACTATTAGTATCTCCTAAAACCAAAAATTTTAATGGTTTTTCTTTTTTTATAATTTTTTCTAGCTCGTATATTATTTTTGATATTTGTTTTGCAAATGAACCTCTGGCATTTAAGTAATAGTCAGGTTTCCTTACATTTAATTCTTTTAAAAATATTTTGTCTAATTCATAGTCAAAATTTTGTCCAGTATGTACTAATATATTTCTAAAACTTTTATCTAATTTTGGTATTATTCTAGATAATCTTATTATCTCTGGTCTTGTTCCTAAAATAGTAATTATTTTTTTCTTCATAGAAAAACTTAAAGATAATTTTTTATAATTTCTGAAATACTTGGAGACCTATTATAACCCATTAGTCGATTAATTTTAGTTATATATTCTTTATTTGTACTGCTTAATGATCTATCAACTTTAGTTTTAGTTTTAACTTTTGATATAATTAGATCGTTTCTTTTGAATTTTTTGCCTAGTAACTTTAATAATTGATACTTTGTTATCTTATTATTAGGAACTATATGAATTAAATTAGGAATTTCTAAATTAGAAGTCACTAAAATTCTCATTATTTTTGCGAAATATTTTGTAGTTACACCATTCCATATATGGTTTGTAAATCCATTTATCTTTGAGTTTTTTTTGTTTGACAAAAACCAATCAATCAAAGACTTAAAATTCTTAATTTCTTTTCCTATAATTGAGCACCTTAAATTATAAAAATTTTTACTATTTACTTCACCTAAGCTTTTTGATTTGCCATATACATCTCTAGCATTATGACTATCTAATTCGGAATAATTTCCTTTTTCTCCATCATAAACACAATCTGTTGCTATTTGAAAAATTTTTGTTTTTGTAGAACAATTTTTTGAGAGAACGTGAGGAAATAAAGAATTTATATTTAAAGCGTGTTGAATACTGAGTTGATCTTGATCGTTAATATATGGTTTTATCAAACCAATACAATTAATTACATAATCTTTTTTTTTTAATTATTTTTTTTAGAGATAATTCATATTTTCCATCTATTGCAAATTTATACCAACTGATTGATTGAAATTTTTTTCCAACAATTTTTTTGATTATTTTTAAATCTCTCCTTTTTCTGTAGGTTGCATACACTTTTATTGCAGGATTTGATGAAAGTTCTTTTAATACTTCTATCCCCAACATGCCTGATGAGCCCAAAATTAAAACAGAATTTTTCTTCATTTAAATTTTCCAAAAATTTTCTTCAAATCTATAATCATCTTCAAGACTATCTTTTAATGAGGATGTAGATAATACAAAAATTTTTGTTCCTCTGAGAAGTGATTTAGTCCCATTTGCAAATCCTGGTGGAATATAGATTACTGATGGTTTTTTTTCATCAATTATCCAAGAATAAACCTTGCTATTTTTTTTTGGTTTTTTAAAATTTTTAATTCTTACAGCAGATACTTTTACCTTTCCTTTTATGCATAAAATATATTTTGCTTCTACTTTATGACCATGCCAGGCTCTAACAAAATGATTTTTTTTATTTTGAACTATGTAAAATCTTTTAACTTTTCCTAGGATCAAACTATTATTATATGAAACACTACCTCTTTTATCAAAACTAATTCCACCTTCAAAAATTATTGGCTTTAGCATTAGAATTCCAAATTAGATTTAAAAATTTCTAAATATTTCTGATTAGTGTATCGAGGATCATTAATATCTTTTATTCTTTTTTCAAATATAATTTTTTTTATTTCTGTTACACCGTCTTCTACTGAGTATTTAGGAACAAAATCAAAATCTTTTTTAAGTTTATCTCCATTAACTCTATAGTTTCTTGCATCTTGAAACTTAATATCAACTTTTTCTATTAAAACGTTCTCAAATTTTTTTTTGACTCTCTCTGCTAAATCAATAATTTTAATATTTTCTGAATGCAAGTTGTATATCCCGGTTTTTTCTGACTCTGTAGCAAGTATTATCATTCGTGCAGCATCTTTGACATGTAATAAGGGTCTAAACTGTCTTCCTCCGAACACGGTTAATTTTTTTTCTGTTATTGCTTTTGCAGTCAAAACATTTACCACTAGATCCATTCTTATTCTCGAAAAAGAATCTCCAATACCAAATAAAGTTCCTAACCTAAAAATTAATGAATTTTTATTGAGTAGTATTTTTTCTGCAGATAATTTTGTAGATGCATAAACTGATAAGGGATTAGTATTTGAATTCTCATCTAAAATATTATCTTGTGCTCCATAAACACTACAAGTCGAAAAAAAAACGATTTTTCCATTAAAATTTTTTGCCAAGTTTTCTACACTTTCAAAATTTACTTGATTGGTAATAACAGGATTTATTGAGCATGCACCATCTCCCACTAAAGCTGCCATCCATACTACAGTATCTGCCCAATCAAAATATTTTTGTATTTTTTTGTAATCCCGTACGTCACCATATACAAAATTAACATTTTTTTGAAATTGGTCTTCATACAAAAGATTATCGTAAATAATAATCTCGTTATTAGTTTCTATTAAAAGATCTGTAACATACCCACCGACATATCCAGCTCCACCGACAATTAAAATTTTCATAAATATGACAATTCTTATAGATTAATATTTGTTTAATTCAAATATTATTTCTTGAAATTAATTTAAAATATATTGTCAATTTTTTTGTCCAGTTGTTAAGCTCAATATCGTTAAAAAAAGTAATTTTAGAATTATTAAATATTTGATTTCTTTTTTTATAATTTATATTTACACAACGAATTATCTGTTTAGATAATGCGCTTGAATTTTCAGCGTTTGAATAGAATCCAATTTTATTTTTTTTAACAAAATTTTTTGCCTCACCATCAGAACTAACTATTATTGGTTTTCCAAATGACAAATATGTCTGTATTTTTGCAGGTAATGTGTTTGATAATGCACTACCTTTTTTTAAAAATAAAATAAACGCATCAGAATCATGCAAATACTTTTTCAGTATATTAAATTTTAAAGGTTTAAAGTATTTTATTTTATTTTGTAATTTATATTTTTTTATAAAAAATAATAATTTATTTTTTTCTGACCCATTTCCAAATATATTAATTATAAATTTTTCTTTCTTTATTTTATTAACCGCTTTAACAAGACACTCTACAGATTGAGCTTTTCCAATATTTCCAGCGTAGGTTATTTGAAAAATTTTACTCTTCTTAAGTTTAATTTTATTTTTAAAGTTTGAATTTTCTGGGTTAAAAAAAACTTTAATTGATTTATTTTTTACATTTTTATTTATAATTTTTTTATATGAATTTGATTGCACAATAATATGATCAAAATTTTTATAAATTAAATTTACAAAATAATTAATAAGAAATATTAAATATTTATTGTTAATTATTTTTAAATCTTTCAAAACGTCTGGCCACAAATCCTGAACCCATAAAACAGAAGGAATCTTGTAAAATTTTGAAAAGAAAATAGCAGAAATTGCCTGAAAAATTGGGCTAGTTGCATAAACAAATACTAGCTCTATTTTTTTTTTTCTAAATTTAAAGATTGCAATAAATGACCAGCAAATAAAATTTAAATAATTGATAAATAATTGAAAATTATTATTTCCTCTAGAAATTGTTGGCACTCTTAAAATTTCTAATTTATTTTTATTTTCATTATAAAAGAATTTTTTTTTATATTTTTTTGGAATATTTTTGTTTGGATAATTTGGTTTTTCTGTCAAAACATAGATATTGTTTCTCTTCTTTAATTGATTGATTACTATATTTATTCTAAAATTTTCTGGCCAAAATCTTTGGGATACCAATAAGATATTCATTTATATTTTATAAACTGACTTTCTATAAATAATTAATGCTAAAATTATAGCAATTGCAAATCCACCATTTGCATAACCTGCCCCACTTCCTAATTGTGTTCCAATAATTGGAATTAAAAAGGATTTTTCAATTAAAGTAGCTTTTTTTGATAAACCAAAAATTATTAAAAAAATAAATAATATGATCGAAAAATAGCCAAATTCTGTGATCAGTTTTGCAAAATTATTCCTGCCATCATTATAGTTTAGATAAAAAACATCTGGATCTTGCATATTAATTTCGACATTAAATTCCTGATTTTGATTTATTTTATTAATCTCAACATTTGTATCTATATTTAATTTGACTATGTTATCTATGACATATTTGAAATGTGAGTATGCATAATTATTGTACCCCCATCCTAGTGGATTGTCGATAATACTCGAGTAAGTATTAAAAAATGAAATTTGATATACTTGAGTTGTTATATTTGGATTCTTATATTCTTTCTCAGAATTGTTAATTATAATAGCTTTTTTATTCAATTTATTTTTTAGATTTTCAAGTTCTGCAACATTAACTTTATTGATATTTAAAAATTTTTGAATCTCAAGATCCAAATCATTATCATCAGTTTCATCTAAATAAACATTACACCTATCATAAATTTTTTTTTTAAATATATTTTCGATAACTTTTTCAAATGTTTCATTCAAAACCACATCTTTTTGATCTTTCAATATCTTGGTTTCTAATTGTAAAGAAAATAATTCACTTGAAGTGTTTTTAAATTTATTAATTTTTTTAGAATTATTATTTATTTCATTTTCTAATTTTTTAATTTCTAAATTATTTGAAGTTAATTTATTGTTTAAATTTATGTAATCTTTGCAATTTAACAGATCTGAGTAATAATCTTTACTTTTTAAATTATTCTTTAATACATCTAAATTATCAAGTGTGTTTGAGGCCTTTTGATCAAATTGTTTTTTTGTTTTCAAATAATCAATATTATCCAAAAAATTTATTCTTTCTATTCTTGAAAGGCAACTTTCTTTTAAAGTAATAGATGAAATAGCCAAAATAACCAATATAATTGGCATTATAAAATATTTATAATTTTTTTTGTTTAATGAGAAAATCAATCCAAAAAAACCAACAACTAAACCTAATAGAAGAGTCATTGAAAATACAGATAAAGATAAAATCAATATTAAAGTATAAAATATTACATTTTTAAAATTAAATAATTCATTTTCTTTTACAGAAAACAAAATACAAAGAATTGCCCCTGGCGCTACCATTCCAAAATGAGAATTCTCACCTAACAACCTTAAATTAAAATCAGAAAAGTTTGTAAATAATCCACATGCACCAGATTGAGTATTTTCTATTATAACAAAATTCTTAAAATTTAATAAAATATTAAATAAAACAACTAACAGAAATATTTTAGATATTATTTGAAAAATTTTGCCAAATTCAACTTTTTGAAATTTTAAATAATAATAAGAAATTAATAAATAAATAGAAAAAAAAATTATATTTTTATCAAATTTTAAATCTCTAAATGTAACATTTAAATAATAGTGAATTATAAAAAATAAAATTAAAAATATTATTAAATAGTCAATTTTAAAATTTAAAAATTTAAAGTTTTTGTAAAAAAATACTAAAGATAAAATTATGATTAAAAATCTTAAATCAATTATGTCACTTTTAATATCCCATAAAAAAAAAACTGAAAATAAAGAAAAAAATAATAATATAAATTCTAAATCATAATATTTATAAATTTTATTTAAATTAATTTTCACTAAAAAATGCTATTTTTTATATATTCTTAGACACTTATAAATTAAAAATACAAATAATAAATTTAATAAAATTGCCAAGAAAATTAAGTATGTATTCGGAAAATTATAACCAAAATGCCATAATCTAAATGCTATCACTTGTGAAAATAAAGAACATAATAGCAAATTATTATTGCAAAATCTGAATACTAAAAATTCAACGTAATTAAAAAATGTAATAATTATAAATATTGATATTATCAAAAACGGAATTGAACCACTATAATACAAAAATCCCACTATACCTGGCAATGTGAAAGATACCAAATCATTAGAGTTCACCCTTATGTCATTTTTTAGATTGTCGAAAAAAGATGGTTCTCCAATTTGTGGTTTATTTGTTGCAGCCTCATACAATAAACTAAATCCTAAATTATCCAAAGAGTATACGGCCATAAGAGCCTCTATACCAAATAAACGGGCAAAAACTGCTTGAAAAAAATTAGAGGAAATAATGACAAATTGTCTGAAAATATTAAAATCATAATCATTTGAATTTATAAAATTGTTTGTATCAGAGATATTCGAAACTAACGAAGGATCTCCTCTTAAAGGTGATAAAATTTCAATACCAATCAAAAAAAATAAAAAAATTAATAAAACTGTCACCGTAAAAAAGATTTCTCTATTTTTTTTCATTTCTTTATACATAGCAAAAACTACTGATGAAGAATTTAAAAAGTTTCCTCTACTAAAAATTGAAATATTAGAGATGAATGTTTCTAAGATTAAAAAAAAAGAATACATAAAAATATAAAATTTTTTATAAATTTTGTTAGAAATAAAAAGATCAATTATTATACAAAAAAAGGAAGAAAAACCGAATAAAAGTAACCATTTAATTGAACCTTCAATTAAAAAATTCACTTCATTCTTTGAGATTAGACCTCTTTGATAAATTGAAAAATGATAATTAGTATAACCAATTATAATTACAACTAAAAGTAAGAATAAAAATATATAAAATTGGTATTTTTCTAATTTTTTTTTTATTTGTAAGTTAAAAATTATTTTATTTTCAAATTTCTCTTTTTTAGGAAAAATTAATGATCTAAAAATAATTGAAACAATAATAGTAAACGATATCAAACTACTTATAATTAAAACATCATCCAAAGAATTAGAATTAAAACTAAAAAATCCACGCCCTTCTTCAAAATTATAATTAAAAAAAGATATAGTGACCACAAAGTCTAACCAAAATGTTACGAAAATAATAATTGTAAAAAAAATTTCAAAGAAATAATAATCTTTTCTAAACGGAGTTAAAATCATCGCCAGAGAAATTATTCCAAATATTAAATATACTAGTTTTGATCCAATATAATTATAAAAACCAATAACAAATAATCCAAGAAATAATAATATGAATACAGATTTCAAATACTTAAACATTTATATTTAACTGTATAATCGATTTGAGTTTAATAAAGTAGACCAATATAAATAAACTATACTACCTATATAAATATCACCTAAAGATAAAGTTAAAAAAGGAAGAATGAGAGTAAAAAAAATAAAAAAAGTCATTTCAATATTAATGTATCCAGATTTTTCAAATTTTATTCTTTTAATGGTATAAAATATTAAATATAAATACGGCAATAAACCAAGTAGACCAAAATTATATATAAAATCTAAATAAAAATTTTTCGATGTTTTCTCATCGTACAATTCATTTGAATTATTAAAACCAAAGAAAAGACTTTCAAAATTTTCAAAAGAATGTGAAATATAAAAAAAATAAGACGAAATATAACCATTATAAAATTCAATTAACTCGCTAAAATTAAAATAAATAAGTAAAATTAAAACAGGTACAAAAATTAAATAAATATTTTTTTTCTCAAAAAAAATAAATAAATATATAGATAAAAATATTAGACCAATAATCAAATATAGATCTGATTTAAATACACAAAAGAATATTAAATTTAAGATATATAAATTTATAATTTTTTTACTTATTCCATCGTTTCTAATTTTTATCAAAGAATAAAATGAAAAAAATAAAATAAAAATAATTTGGGTCTCCGCCACATTTTCAGAAATTATTAAAATATAGTTTTTAAATGTGTCAATCTCAAAAATGTAAGCTAAATTATAAATAAAAATGTATAAAAAGAGTATGTAGAATGAATACTTAAAAAACAAAATATTTTTTTTTATATTATCAATCATTACTGCTCCCAAAATTAAGAAAGTCATAGGAATTAGAATTTGTACAAGATTTAAATGTGTATAAATAGTGACTTCATCTCTAAATAAATTTATGTTTATAATACAAAAAATAGCTGTAAGAACAAAAGTGATTGAAATAATTTTATTAGTTATTTTTTTCAAAACAAAATAAAGTACAAATGGTAAAAAAATTATAAAATTTGTTAATCTATTTTTTTTATTTTCTAAAGAAAATGAATTTAACAATTCATTATCTAGAAAATAGAAATTAAGTTTATTATCATAAAATATTAGGAAGAATGGAATTAAAATTATAATCAAACAAAATTTTAATAATTTATCTTTTTTATAATTTATTTTTGGGGAAATATAGAAGATGAGTGCTAAAATTGAGCTAATAAAGAATCCTAAAGAATAGAAAAAATCATTTGTATCAAAAATTAAATAAATAATTGGAATAATTAATATAACACTTAAACTATAAAACATATCAATTATAAAATAATTTTCTCTAAGATCACTTAAGGCTATATTTTTTTGTCTAAAGTAAAGTGCTACAATCATAAAGTTAAGTCCCAAAGTTGAAAAAAGTAAAGTAAAATAAATTAATGTTTCTTTAGATTGAATTTTAAAATAATTTTCAATATCAAAAATATTAAATGGTATCTTTAAAGATAAATAGATAATAAGAATTAAACTTAAAATCAATGTTGGATACATAATCTTTTTTAATGATATTTTTTTATTTATAATTGATGCTCCAAAAATTTGATTAAAGAGTGAGCCGGGAAATGATCCAATCATAAAACATGCAAATAATATTCCAGCTGTCTCTTTAGAGATAAATAAAATTAAAAAATATCTAAAAAGAAAATTACTTAAAGATATCGCTATAGAAGAAATAAAATTAACTTTTAAAATATCCGAAATAAAATACTTGCTTGGGTTTGTAAATCTAAAATTTTTAATATTTAGTCTAAGTAAAAAAATTATTAAAGAAGTTAAAAATATTAAATATAAATATATTACGATTTTTAAATAAAATAAATTTCCAATCAATCCAAAAAATAAAATAAAAAAACAGAAAAATAGTGAAAAAAATAAATGAAGTCTTGTTCCTTTTGTGTTCCTTTTTATTTCAAATTTTGTGAGAATTAATTCGAATATCCAGCTTAGAATAACAACTAAAGAAACTGATAAGGCAAGTGAGATATCGCTCAAATCATTTTTAAAAATAAAGGAAATTAAAATAATTATTATTGGTATAGATAGAATTAATCTCTTGAGTAGCATTTCATCTGCTAGACTTAAATTTTTATCAGCTATAATTATTGATCTGAGGTTTCCTGAGAACAACTGACAAATCAACATAGTAAGGCTCGTAATTACTCCAATCTCTGCACTAAGAGCAAAGTACCCAGAGACAAAAAAAGTTAGCAAAATAAAACTAGAAAAAAAATTATTAATTAACAAATTGGGATAAAGAGAAAATATTTTTAAATAAGTTCTATATAGCTTCTTGAACATAAATATTAATTTTATCGATCAGTTAACATTTCATCTATGTTATAAATTTTATCACAAATTTTGAGAGGAATATCATCGTGAGAAATTATTAATAAAGTTTTATTTTTACTTAAAGTTTTTATTGAATTAATAAAATTTACTTCTGTAAATTTATCTAAATTACTTGTTGACTCATCAAGTATAAGTATTTCTGGTTCATTATATAAGGCTCTCGCAATTCCTAATCTCTGTATCTGACCTCCAGATATATTCTTGCCTAATTCACTAATTTTTTTATTTACTCCTCCTATATTATTAACAAATTCATCAAGTTGTGCTAGTGAGATTACTTTTTTTAATCGCTCATCATCTATATCCAAATCTTCAATCCCATAAGCTATATTTTTTTTTATTGTTGTCTCGTTCAACATTATTCTTTGAGGTACATAACCAATTTTTTTAAACCAATTTGAATTGTTTAAATTTACTTTTTTTTTATCTACAAATATTTCACCGTTTGTTGGGGATAATAATCCAGTGATTATATTGACAAGAGTTGTTTTGCCACTTCCTGTTTTTCCTTTTATGCCAGTAATCTTATTTTTTTCTATAATTAGATTTAAATTTTTAAAAATGTACTTTTTTTTGTCATAAGAATATTCTAAATTTTTTAGTTGAATATAATTTACAAAGTCTATGCCTTCAGAATTTGTAAGATTTTCCTCTATATAATTTAAATCAAAGCTTAGGTTGTCAGTAAGTTTTAAGTAATATTTTAAATGTTGAATTGCAGCTATAATTTTATTTAAAGATGGAATAAGTCTAAAACCTATAGCAGCGAATAAAGCAACAAATGAAATTATTTCCTTATTTTCTAGTTGGAGAAACAGCATTGAAAATATAATCAATAAAATTACTAAAATAGCTACAAACTCTATTATAATCCTTGGCAAAGCCTTGAAATATTCATTTTTTTTTATCGAATTACTATAAACGTTAGTTGAAATTGAAAATTTTTTAAGAAAGAAATTTTGTTTTTGATAAATTTTAATATCTTTAAAGTTATTAATTGATTGATTTATCTCTTGAATTAATGCTTTAGATTTAATTTGGTAGTCTTCACCATACTTTATTAGTGAAGGATTTAAAACTTTTAAGAAAAAAAATCCTAAAATAAAGCCTACAAAAACTACAGAGAGAGTTACCAAAGGTTGAAAAAATAATAATAACAATAAAAATGCAAAAATTAATATGATTTCTGATACTAATATTACTGATTGATGAATATTATGAGTAAAGTTTTCTACATTGATAATGTTTCTTACTAATTCAGATGAGTTTTTTTTTTAAGTAATTGTAGTAGTCAAAATTTATATATTTTTCAAAAAGTCTATTAGTAAGATTGTGATTAATTTTATAAATAAGATTGAATTGCCATCTATTAAATTTAATTAAGTAAATTGTTTTTAGTGAATAGATAAAAAACAAAACTAAAAGAATATTATTTAGATTAAATTTACTCAAATCAAGATGGTTAAATAAAATTATTTTCACGTCTAATAAAGATGAGACTAGGGGCACTATTAAACCTATACTGAATATTTCTAAAATAGTAGCTACAGAAGTTAGTATTAGAAATTTAGGAATTTTGCCCTTAAACTTATTTTCCAACAATTTATGAATTCTTAAAAGATCATTCACGCTTTTAATATGATTAAGTTAATTTACTAATATAGATAACATATATTAAATAAAAAAAAATATATTATGACAAAAAAAATTGATTTAGTTTTATTGGCTGGAGGAAGAGGCTCTAGGATTAAAGATTACTTAAAAAGTTATCCTAAGCCAATGATTAATGTTAATGGTAATCGATTTTTATTTTTACTTTTGAAATATTTTTCAAAGTACGTAACAGGAAATATATATATTCTTGCGGGGTACAGAGGACAAAAAATAAAAAAATTGTATCACAAAAAATTATTTAATTTTTGTGAAGTTAATGTTCTGATAGAAAAAAAAACTTTAGGAACTGGTGGTGCTGTTTATAGTTTGAAAAATAAAATTAAAAATAATTTTATACTAATTAATGCAGATACTTTTTTTCCAATAAATTTAAAAAAATTTGTTGATAAGTCTAATAAAAAAAAATTAGTTCATATAGCCCTAAGCAACAACAAAAACTATAAATCGAATGAGAAACTCACAAATTTAAATTATAATAAAAAAAAAGAATTATTTTTATCTCAAAAAAAAACAAAATATATGAACGGAGGTATATATTACATTAAAAGAAAAATATTTTCATACATGTATAATAAAATTTTTTCTCTTGAAGAATTTTTGATGAACAATTTAATAAAAAAAAATATGATTTCTGCAGAGTATTTTGGTGAACCATTTATTGATATTGGAACTCCAAAAAATCTCAGAAAAGCAAACCGATTTTTAAGAAAATTTTATCAAAAGCCTGCAATAATTTTTGATAGAGATAATACTTTAACTTATGATAAAGGATATACTCATAAACTAAATGATTTAATTTTCAAACCAAAAATAATTAATTACCTCAAACATATTTCGAAAAAAAAATCATTTATTTTCATAGCTACTAATCAATCTGGGATAGGTAAAGGTAAATTTAAATTAGATGATTTTTATAATTTTCAAAAAAAAATGAAGAATGTATTAATTAAAAAAAATATTTTTATTGATGATGTTAAATTTTGTCCATTTCATCCTAAAGCTAAAATTAAAAAATATAGAAAAAATTCAAAATTTCGTAAACCAGGAAATCATATGATTATTGAACTTTTAAAGGAATGGAAATTTAATGAGAAAAAGAGTTTAGTTATTGGTGACAATATAAAAGATGAACAAATGGCAAAAAAATCAAAAATAAAATTTTTATATGCTCAAGATATAACTTTAAATTAATAATTATAGTTATTTGAGTAATTTTTTTTATTTAAGTATTTTATCAAATGTTTAATACCTTCAGAAAGTTTAACCTTTGGTTTATATCCTCTTTTTTCAAGTTTTTTACTACTAACTGAATAATCTCTTTGATCAGGATCTTTCTTGGATTTATTATCAATAATTTTAAGATTTTTAATTTCTTTTTTAATCAGCTTAGCAAGTTGAATTTTTGTAACATTGCCATCCCCCAAACCCACATTAAAGATTTCATTTTTAAACTTATGGAAATTTTTTATTATATAGGCAAAAGTATTTGTCACATCTTCTATAGAAATAAAATTTCTTCTATAATGACCCTCAAAAATATCTAATTTATTATCTTTTAACGCTCTGGTAACTAGGTTATTTACTAACAGGTCTTGTCTAAACCTATAAGAAATTCCAAAAACTGTCCCCAATCTTAATACAACCGAATTTCCTCTATTTAATACTAGTTTTTCTGACTCTAATTTGGTCTTACCGTAGTGTGAGATTGGATTTACAGGAGTGTTTTCGTCACAAACAACATTCTTATCAGTTTTACCATAACCAGACTCAGTGCTAGGAATTATAATTTTAGTTGATTTTTTTACATTTTTTACAATATAAGAAATTGCTTCAAGATTAGTTTGAGTTGCAAGTTTTTTGTTTTTTTCACACAATGGCGCACCTACTAGAGCAGCTAATGGAATGATAAAATCTTTATTTTTTATTAGTTTTCTCATCAAATTTTTATTTCTTACATCTCCAAAAACAAAATTAAAATTAGAAAATGGTATAAGATGATCTAATGAGTTATTAGAATATAATTGTTTATCCACTACAGTAACATTAAAACCATCGAAAACTAGCTTTGTCGCAAGTTTAGATCCTAAAAAACCAGCACCGCCAGTTATTAAAACTTTTTTCATATTTTGTTTAAAACTTGGCATATTTGAAATATTTTTTCTTTTTTTAGTTTAGGGAAATTACCAATGTAATAACCAAAAAAATGCATGTGATCAACATTTTTAAAATTTTTTTTCTTATAACCTTTCATATATTTTTTTAAATAAGGTTGCCTAAGTTGATTTCCCCCTCCTGCACCTCCCCTTCTAAATTCAATATTTAATTTATTTAAAGTATCTTCTAGTTTTTTTCTAAAATTTAAAGATTTTTTCTTTATAATAAGTGGAAATGCGTAATTAGAACTTCCTTTAGTTCTAAAAGTATTTAAATATTTAGAGCCATCTATATTTTTAAGAAAATAGTCAAGATTCCTGGATCTTATTTTATTGTTTTTATCTAGATTTTTTAATTGATTAATTCCTAAAATAGCTCCAACTTCATTATTTCGCATATTAAATGCATCATATAAAAAAATAAATTTTTCAGACAGATCTTTATATTTTTTAAAATAATATTTTTGAAGTGACTTATCTTTTATTTCTCTCACCATGCCATGAGATCTTAATATCCTTGATAATTCATAAATTTTTTTACTATCCGTAGATATCATTCCTCCTTCAATTGTTGACATATGATGTGCATAATAAAAAGAGAAATTAGACATTAAACCAAAGGATCCAAGTTTTTTATTTTTAAATTTTGCACCGTGAGACTCGCAAACATCTTCGATAAGTGGAATTTTTTTTTTTTTTAAAATGTTATAAAGTTTTGTGCTGAGAGCATTAAAGCCTTGGATATGTGATAAAAATACAGCTGCAGTTTTATTATTTATTTTTGAAATTATTTGGTCATTCATTGGTCCTAAATGAAAAAAATCCATGTCAACAAATACTGGTTTTAAACCTACTTGAATTATAGAAGCTATATCTGATACCCAAGTGTGAGTTGGTACAATTACTTCATCTTTTTTTTTTGAAATAATTTTTAAAATTTTTAAACTTATTAGGTTCGCTGATGATCCTGAATTTAAAAATGTGCTATATTTTACACCAAGCCATTTTGACCACTTCTTCTCAAATTCAAGAACTTTTGGTCCTTGAGTTAATATTGTATTTTCATTTGCTTTTTTGAAAAAATTTTCTAAAGTTTTAAAGTCATCTCTTGTAAAATTTGAGGACATTAGTTTATGATTTATTTTTTTCATTTATGCTATATTAGAAAATCTTTCTTTATTTGTTTAATAATTTGATTTGAAAAGAATTCAATAGAAAAAGGTTCAACTTTTTTACTATTTAAGAAATTTTTAATATTTGATTGATATTTGTCATACTCTTTACTTGTAAAACTTTTTAAAAAAGAAAAGAGCTCATCATTGCTAGAAAAGTTTCTTCTATCAATAAAACAGTCATTAGGGATATAATCTTGCACGTTTGAACAACCAAGATATATAGGCACACAACCATTATTTAATGAGTCAAATATTAATTCACAAAAATATCCAGGTTTATCTAAAACATTCTCATAACAAAAAGAAAATTTATGATCCTGATAAACTTGAGTTTTTGATTTTGCAACACCTTTATAAATAATTAATTTTTTATTAAAAAAATTATTAACTAATTTAGAAAAATACCTATTTAGATAATAATTAGATGAAAAAAATTTATTCCAACCTACACCGTATAGAGACAAATCATTAGGATAATTTTTTTCAAACCATTCAATTAGCCTAACTCTTTCTGTATATCCTGATTTTTTTGAATATTTAGATAAATTTTTATTACTAGACAATATACAACAAAATTTATTTCTATTATCATATAAGTTAAAATTGGTATCTTTAAAATTTATAGGATAATTTATTTTAAAAAATTTTTTATCATCAACATCAATATCGAAAGTTGTAAAAATTTTATCAAAATCTCTCGATAATTGTTGAGAATTATTTCTCGAATATATCTCTGAAGCCTCAGGCCAAACACAATATTTAATTTTAGAATACTTTTTTCTTTTAAAATTAAAATGAAAATATATTTCTAAATCAACTTTATCATTATCGACCAGATCATATGTATTAATGTTAATTCCATTTTTAAAAAGGGTATCTTTAAAAACTTTAAAACATTTATTATCATCATCTCTTGGCACGGGAATATTATTTGGTATAACTTGAGGCATTTTTTCGCTAAAGAAAAGATTGTTTAGATAGTCATCTTGAACAATCGCTGCCACTTCAAGCATTTTTTTTATCTCTGATACTTAATATTGGTTTTTTAATTGGCCACTTAAATTTTATTTTTGGATCTCTCCATGAGACAGAAAATTGATTTTTAGCATCATTATATTTTCCATTATATGACAATTTATAATGAAAAATACAACTTTCAGATAAACATAGATGGGCATTTAAATAATAAGGGGGGACCAATATATTTTTTTTATTTTTATCTGAAAGTATAAATGATTGGCACTTTAAAAAACTTTTACTTTTTTTGTTATAATTAACAACAACAAATAAAATCTTCCCATATACACATGAAATTAATTTCCAAGTTTTTTTATCTCCGTGAAAACCTCTCAAAACATTTTTTTTTGAAAAAGAAAACTTATCGTGAACAAATTTTTTATTAATTTTTCTTAATTCCCAACTTGTCCAAAGTTGACCTCTATAATCTTTAAAAGGTATTGACTTATAGACTTTTACTTCTTTCAGTTTTTTATTTTGTAAACCAACCAACATTTAAAAAATTTAAATCAGATATCTATTTATTTTTTATATATCTAATTATTTTCTCAGACGACAGACCATACTTATTGTGCAGGTAATCTCTTCCTCCATTTTCAAAATAATACTTGTCGTCTAAACAAAATTTTTTGACTTTATTTTTTACATTGTTATTTGATAATTCTTCTTGTATTGAAGCACCAAAACCTCCAGCAGCAAGTTGCTCTTCAATAGAGATTATCTCTTTATAGTTTTTTAACTGAGATACAAGACTTTTTGGAAATGGTTTAATTCTAAATAAATCAATCACATCAACTTTATGATGAAGATCTTTACAAATTCTTAAAGCCTTATGAGTAAGATAACCACAAGTTATTATACAAATTTTATTTTTTTTTTTGTTTAAAAAATTATAACCTTTCTCAAAATTGAAATTAGTTTTTTTATATATTGTGGGTAAAGCATCTCTATCTAATCTTAAATAATTAAAATGATCTTTTTTTATTATTTTTTCTGTAATAATATTTGAAGAAATATCATCCGAAGGTGTATAAATTGTAATATTTGGGAAAACTTTCATTATGCATATATCTTCTGTAGAATAATGTGTAGGTCCTGCATCCGCATAACATATACCAACTCCAACTGCAATTAAGTTAACATTTAAATCCATAGCAGAAATTGAACATTTAATTTGCTCATAACACCTAGAATTTATAAATGGTGCCATAGCATAGCAGAAAATTTTTTTCTTCATTAAAGCTAGTCCACCAGCAAATGAGATCATTTGCTGTTCTGATATTCCGCAGTGAACAAATTGTTTTGGTAGATTTTTTCTAAATTCATCTAGCGCTGGTGCACCCATATCAGGAGTAGAAAAAAATATGTCTTTATTTTTTTTTGCTTTATCGTAAATTTTATCAATCACAACATCCCTCATAAATGGAAACTTTGAAGATCTTTTGAAATCTAAATAATTTTTACTCATGTATACAATTTTTTAATAAATCTTTTCTGGCAATTTGAATTTGTTTATCATTAGGCATGGTATTATGCCATCTAGTAACATCTTCCATATAAGATATACCTTTTCCTTTAATCGTGTTTGCTATAATTAAACTTGGTTTTCCATTTTTCAATTTTCTTGTTTTTTTTAAAACTGGTACTAACTCAGAATATTTATGTCCATTTATGTCAAAAACATTCCATCCAAAACTTTCCCATTTTTTTCTTAAAGGTTCTAATTTTAATAGTTTTTCATTCTTTCCTAAAATAATTTGCTTATTTCTATCAACAATAAAAACTAAGTTATCTAATTTATAATGCGCAGCAAACATAGCAGTTTCCCAAAGCTGGCCTTCATAATGCTCTCCATCACTCAAAATTACGTAAGTATAAAAGTTTTGTTTATCTAGCTTACTGCAATAAGCAAATCCTGTGGCTATTCCAGGTGCTTGAGCAAGTGAGCCTGAAGTAGTTTCTATACCAGGTATACTTTTATCACCATAAATTCTTAATTTTCCACTTGGTGTTCCATATTTTGATAATTCATTTTTATTTATGTAACCTAAGTCAGCAAAAATAGGATATGCTCCCATTGCAGAATGTCCTTTGCTCACAATAACTCTATCTCTATTTTTGTATTTCGGATTTTTTTTTTTAATATTTAATATTCCGCTGTAGTAAAGGCTAATTAAAATTTCAGCTTGAGACAATGATGATGCTATATGACCTTGGTTGACCTTTACAACCATTTCAAATATTTCACTTCTTAACCATTTTGATTTGTTTACAAGATTGATGTACTTTTTTTTCATTGGATGAATGTTTATTAGATCAAATAAAATAAATTTCAATAAAATAATATTTTTTGAAAAGTGGAAGTAACATTATATTATACTTATCAATTAATTGATGTATAAAATGCTTTAATGATTGTTTGCAAAACCCCTTTTAGAGTATCTCTTTTTGGAGGAGGTACAGATTTTCCTGAGTTTTATAATTATCATGAAGGTATGGTAATTGGTGGATCAATAAATAAATTTTGCTTTATTACTATTAGAGATCTTCCAAAATTTCATAAACATAAATATGAAGTTCATTATTCTAAAATTGAAAAACAAAATTCAGTTAATAAAATAAAACATCCAGTTATTAGAGCTTGTTATAAAATTTATAACATAATGCCTTACATTAATTTAATTTATGATGCTGATATGCCAGCAAAATCAGGTTTAGGTACAAGCTCTTCATTCACTGTAAGTTTAATTAAATCGATCCATAAATATAAAAATAAAAAAATAAATAAAAAGACACTTTTAAAAAAGAGTATTTATTTAGAAAGAGAATATTTGAAAGAATCTGTTGGATGCCAAGATCAAACGCTTGCTGTTCATGGTGGATTTAATCTTATAAAATTTTCAAGAAAAAAAATTAAAGTTAGAAAAATTAGAATTTCGAAAAAAACACTTAAAATATTAGAGAATAATTTGTTTCTAGTTTATACAGATAATTCAAGATATGCTTCTAAAATCGAAAAAAAAAAAATCAATCAAATCCAAAATAAAAAAAAATACTATTTTGAAATATTAAAAATAGTTAAAGAGGCTCTTAATATTTTGGAAAAAAATAAGAAAATTGATTTAATTGGAAATTTACTGGATAAATATTGGAAGATCAAAAAAAATCTCTCAAATAATGTAGCAGATAAAAGAATTAATATATTGTATGAAAAAGGAATTAAATCTGGAGCTTTGGGAGGAAAATTATTAGGCGCAGGAGGTGGAGGTTTTATGCTTTTTTATTGTCCCAAACAAAATCATAAAAGATTTAAAAAAAAAATGAATAAACATCATATTACTAATTTTAACTTTACAAATGAAGGTTCAACAATTATTCATTCTTCTTGAATAATAAATAATTAAATTCTTAAATGGAAAATGTAATAATAACAACTACGATAAATACACCTACTTTCTTAGAAGGTATATGCAAAAATTTAAAAAGATTTAAATATGGTAAAAATGAAAATTCAATTATAGTTATAGGCGATCTTAAAACTCCGAAAACAACAAATAATTTTTGTCAAAAATTATCAAGCAAATATGGTTACAAAATTAATTATTTTGATATTGCATTTCAGAATTCTTTTTTTAAAAAAAAATACAAAAGTCTTTATAATTTTTTTCCATTAAATGATGCTGTAAGGAAACTTCTAGGATCAATATATTTATTCAAAAAACTTCCAAATAGAGTGATTTTTATTGATGATGATAATTATGTAAATGATCAAAAAGATTTTTTAAAAGGACATTTGGTTACAAACTCCAAATTAAAACTAAATTCTGTAAATTCAAAATCAAAATGGCCAAATCTTTATAAATATTTTAAAGAGAGAAGTAACGTTCCTTTTTATGCTAGAGGATATCCATGGAAATATAGAAATCTACTTGCAAATAAATTTAGTACAAAAAAAAAATTAAAAAAAGTTATTGCAAATTGTGGTTATATATTAGGTGACCCTGACATTGATGCAAACTCTAGACTTTTCTGGCCTATTGAGACTCTGGGTGTTGCTAAGGAACAGCATTTTACACTAGATAAAGAAAATTTTTTTCCATTAAACGATCAAAATACTAGTGTCGCCAAAAATTATATTCCACTATATTTTAAACCGTTATCTGGAGGAAGAAACTCCGATATATGGACCAGTTATTTAATTGAAAAAGTTGCTTATGCTTTTAATGAAACAGTCGCATATGGCCCACCAATTATAACACAAGTAAGAAATAAGCATGACTACTGGAAAGATTATGAGCTTGAAAAAGAGCATAATATATCAACTGATTTATTTTCAGAAATATTAGAAAGTATAAAGATTTCCAAAACTTCAAATAGATTAGATGCATTTATTAATTTGTGTGATAAATTTGTTATAAAAATAAACATTCTATCTAAAGAAAGTAAAAAAAAAATAAATTTAGTGAGACATTATCAAGCGATTTCTAATAAAGAAAAACTATCAAGACGAAAGAATTCTTTAAGATACATAAAAATGTATATTAATGAGTATAAGAAATGGTTAGTTGAGGTGAGGAAAATTTTTAGCTAAAAAATGTCAATAGATATATTATTTATAACACCAAATAGTTCAAAAAAAGTTTATCAAGATTTGGCCAAAGATTATTCTGCTATCGAACCTCCTACGTGGTCTCTTTTGCTTGCACAATCGTGTAGATCAAAGAATCATAAAGTTGCAATATTGGACTCAAATGCTGAAAGATTAGATGATACGGCCTCCTTTAACAGGATAAAAAAACTAAATCCTAAAATTCTTTGCTTTGTAGTTTATGGCCAAAATGTAAATGCTGGTACAACCAATATGGTTGGTGCAATTCAGCTTGCCAAATATATTAAGCAGAATAATTTTAAGTCTCCGATAATTTTTATAGGATCTCACATTCAAGCTTTACCATTAAAAACATTAAATGATGAACCTTGTATAGATATAGTATGTACTAATGAGGGTGTATATGCTTTACATAATATTTTAAATTTAAAATCTTTTGAAGAGAATGAATTAGAAAATGTTAAAGGAATTGGTTTTAAAAAAAATGGCAAATCAATACTTACAAGTCCTGAAAAAGTAGTTCCACAAGAAAGAATGGATCATGATTTACCTGGTTATGCATGGGACCTTTTACCATTTAAAAATAAGCCATTCGATTTGTACAGAGCACCAATGTGGCACGCAGAATACTTAGAAGAAAACAGAACTCCGTATGCTGCTATACAAACTTCTTTAGGTTGTCAATTTGGATGCAGTTTCTGTATGATAAATATAATTAACAGAGATAATAATGATGAAATTGGAGTAGCAAGTAATTATAGTAAAATGAGATTTTGGAGTACAGAATTTATACTAGGAGAATTTAAAAAACTTTTTGATTACGGTGTAAAAACTATAAGAATAGTTGATGAAATGTTTTTATTGAATCCAAAGTATTACATACCACTTTGTGAGAAACTTAAAGAGTATAACAATAATGATGATTTAAAAATGTGGGCTTATTCAAGAATTGACACAATAAGAAGGAAAAATATTTTAGAATTAGTAAGATCAGCAGGAATTAAATGGCTATGCCTTGGAATAGAAAGTGGGAATAAAAGTATTAGACTAGAAGTGTCTAAAGGAAAATTCGAAGATGTAGATGTTGAGCAAGTAGTAAATCAAGTTCATAATGCAGATATAGATATAATGGCAAACTATATTTATGGATTACCTGGAGATACAAGACAAACAATAAATGAAACTTTTGAACTTAGCAAAAAATTAAACACACTAGGGTGGAACACTTATGCGGCAATGGCATTACCTGGAAGTGCTCTTTATAAAGATGCATTAAATAAAAATTATGAACTACCAAAAAAATATGAAGATTTTTCATTTCATGCTTATAATACAAAACCACTTCCCACAGAAAAGTTAAAGCCTTGGGAAATTCTAAAACTTAGAGATGACAATTTTATCAAGTATCACTCTAATAATGATTTTTTAGAAAAAATTCATAAAAAATTTGGCCAGAAAGCAAAAGAAAATATAGTTTCAATGACAAAAATTAAATTAAAGCGAAAAATAATTGAGGAAGCAGAAAAGAACTCAACTAATTTTTAATTTTATAAATATTAATAAAATTGTTTGAAGAAATTAAATCTAAATCTAATTTTAAATAATTTCTTGTTACCACATAATTCAAACCTAAATCTTTATTATATGTAAGCCATTTTTCTTTTTTTCTTTTTTCAAAACAATTTTCAATAAAGCGAAAGTAATCATTTGATTCAATGAATGGAGAGTTAATTTCATCTTCACAATAAATATTTATTTGCCTTCCACTGTCTATATTTCTAATTGAAAACATTGGAACTACAATTGGAGATTTTGATAAGTACATTAAATCGATATAACCATGAACATATGATGAAGTAATTATTTCATTATTTTTTTTTGAAGCTATTTTTTTTAAGTCACTGTTAATATCTGAAAAAAATTTCTTATTTGTAATTGATTTTGCGAATGGAAAATAAATTAAATTTAAAACAAAAAAAATAACTAAAGATATTTTGTAAGTGTTATTAATTATATTTTTTTGGTAAAAAAATTTCTCAACTTTCGATTGTATTAAAAAATAGACACAGGCTGCAGGGAAAGTAAAGTAAAGCAAAAAATTATGTATAATTTTTTCTACTTTAATAGTCGGTAAGTGCTCTGAAATTATTAAAGAATTAAATAATAAAGAAATAGAAAAAATAAAAAAATATAAACTTAAAAAAAAGCGAAGTAATATACTTTTTTCTAATGATGCAAAATAAAAAAGAATTGATAATGGCAATATAAGCACAATTAAAGAATTTAAATTTAAATATCTAGATATTATCATTCTATCTAAAAGCATTGGAATTTTAATATTTATACTAGCTATTAAATTTAAAAATAAATAACTTTCAAAAATTATAAATCTAAATATTAAAATACTAAATGTTAAAAAAATTAAAATTTTTATTAATGTAGTAAAATCTTTATTGAAAAATTTTTTAAAAGTAAAAAATAAAACTATTAAAAGAATTTCGAAAAAAAGAAATTTAAAAATTTCTAAAACAAAGTTTTTAATACTTTTTGTATTGTCAAAAAAAGGATTGTGAGATTTTAAATATGCGCGTTTATCAATTAATTCATTCTTTGAAAACTCTATACCTTTTTGTTCTTTAAATTCTGATATTTGGAATCTATCAATTTTTTGAAGACTATTCTGAATTTGATTATCCAAATTTTTTTTATAGTCTAAATGTCCCCAAGTCGTAAAGAATAAAAATACAAAGAAGATTAAAAAATGCAGGCGATTTATTTTAAAATGAATTTTTTTTAAAAAAAAATAAAGTAACAAAATAATTAAATTAAAAATACCCCAAGAAGCGTGACAAAAAAAATTAATGATAAGAATTGAAATTGAAGCATCTTTTTTATAATTAAATAATAAAGATATTGATAACAATGTCATATACATGCCCATTTGACCAAAGTAAAAAAAACTGACTGGATAATGAATGCTGTAATAATGTGTATTTATAAATTTATGACTTAAAAAAATTAAAGAAACTAAAATGCTATAAAAATTATTCCTTGTTATTGTTTTAGAAAAATAAAAAAAGCTAATAATGGATACAAAACAAGTAAGAGCAGACCATAATCTGTTCAAGATCTCTTCATTAATACCAATCTTTAAAAAAAAATACGGTATATAAATCTGAGCAGTAATTGGAGAGCTTAGTATGCCCTTTAAATAAAATTCGTTTTGTTTGTTAAAATTATAATCATTCAAATATGTCTTTGCGAAGGAAATACTTTCATTAGGAAAATAAGACAAATATCCTCCATAAATTATAGCAAATACTATTAAAAAAATGATAGAATTAAATTCTTTATTAAAAGGCTTAAGATTTATAAGATTTACTTGATGCAAAATATTTTCTTTCGTTTAAAAAAATTCATTATATCATGAATAGATCATTTACTATAGGCAATTTTATTTATCGCACTTTTTTAATATACAATATAAAAATTAGTTATGAAAAAAATCTCAATAATTTTTTCTTTTAGAAATGAAGAAAAAAATTTAAAAGAATTACTTGTAAGAACCAATAAAGTTTTAAAAAACGTTAAATCTAAATATTCAAGTGAATTAATTTTTGTAAATGACTTATCTACAGATAATTCTCTCAATATACTAAAAGAAAATCTAGATTATTATCCAATAAAAATTATAAATATGAGCAGAAGATTTGGGAGTACATCTTGTGTATTAGCAGGATTTAAAAACGCAACTGGTGATTTAGTAATATATTTAGACTCAGACCTACAAGATCCTCCTGAGTTAATTGAGGCATTACTTGCGAAATATGAAGAAGGCTATGATGTGGTCCACACACTAAGAACTAAAAGATTAGGTGAAAATAAAATAAAAATGAAAATTACTAATTTGGCATATAAAATAATTAACTTTTTCTCTAATATTGAATTAAAAAGTAATTGCGGAGATTTTAAATTAATTTCTAGGAAAGCATTAAATAATATTTTAAATATCAATGAGATCGATCCATATCTCAGAGGTCTTTCAGTGTGGGTGGGTCACAAACAAGCTTTTGTTGAATATGTAAGAGATAAAAGATTTGATGGAGAAACTCATTACCCTTTACTTGGTTCAATAAATCCTGTTGCTGAATTCATAAGGGGTATTGCATCTTTTTCAGTTGCTCCACTCTACTTTTCCATATTAATTGGAATGGCCAGTTTAGTAATTTCTTTGGGCTTAATTATATATAGCTTTTATATAAAATTCACAGGTATTGCTGCTCCTGGTGCGAGTAGTATCCTGATAACTGTTACTTTCTTTTCGAGTATTATTTTAATAATATTAGGTATAATAGGTATTTATATAGCAAGGATTTATGAACAAATTAAAGGAAGACCAAGATATATTATTGAAAGTATCATTTCATCTGAAAATATAAAATGAAAATTTTAGCATTAGATATTTATAGAAATGTTGACCATAGAATTTCTAAAGATACTAGCGGAGGTTATGGTACAGGAAACAACTTCGGTGACAGTTTTATCCCAAGTTATTTAAAAAAAAAACTTAAAAAAATTCATGATTGGTCTCCAATGTTTCTTGCATACACTATATCAGTTTTAAATCAGAAAGGTCACAAAGTTGTCTTTTCAAAAGAATTACCCAAAGATTACGAGGATTACGATGCATACATAATTGCTACCTCAATAGTGTGTTGTGAAAGTGAGATTGAGATAATAAAAAAATTGAGCTCAATAGGAAAAAAGGTATTTGCAATTGGCCCTTTTGCAACGAATGTCCCTCAAGTATATGTTAACGCGGGAGCATACGTTGTATCTGGAGAACCTGAATTCTTTTTTTTGCAAACTGACAACTTTTTAGACAATTTAAATGAAAAAATTATCACATTTAATCATGATTTTGATTTAGATGAGCTTCCTTATCCGGCTTGGGAACAAATGATTGAAAATCCTAAAAATGTGAGTAACTTATTCGGTAATTACTCTACAATACCTGTTTTAGCTACTAGAGGATGTCCTTATTCATGTTTCAAATATTGTGTTTACCCACTTCAACAAGGAAGAAAAGTCAGACAAAGAAATGTTAGCAAAATTGTAGATGAGCTTCAACATTGGAAAAACAAAATGGGAATTAGTATGTTTGTATTTAGAGATCCAGTATTTTCAATTAATAAAAAACATACAATTGAATTTGCAAATGAACTTATAAATAGAAATATAAATATAAAATTTATAATAGAAACTCATTTGAGAATTCTAGATGGAGAATTAATTAAATTGCTGAAAAAGGCAGGTTTATCAGCAGTCAAAGTTGGTGTAGAAAGTGCAAACAAAGAAGTGCTTAAAGACGCAAACAGATTTACTATAGAAAAAGACGATCAATTAAAAAAGATAAGAGAATTAGAGAAAAATAAAATTCAAGTTTCTGCTATGTTTATTTTAGGTTTTCCATCTGATGAAGAGGAAAGCATGAATAAAACAATTTTATATGCAAAAAAACTTAATACAACATATGCTCAGTTTAGTGTTTGGACACCATACCCAGGGACGCCAGTATTCAAAGAATTTGAAGACAAAATTATTGTCAAGGATTATGAGTCTTTCGATCAATATAACCTAATTTATAGACATAAAACTTTATCTCCTGCAACTGTTAGAAAATTTTTAGATAAAGCTTACAAAAAGTATTATGCAAATCCAGTTTGGTTATTTAAGTTTTTAAAATCCTTTATGCTGAATGCTTGATATAAAAGAAGCAAACAGATTTATAATTTTTATATTTCTGCTCCTTTTATTTATTGCTGCAACAAATAATTATACATCAATAGAAAATAGTATGATTGATGGGTTCTCAGACCAAAAACATTATCTAAACATAATCAATGATAGCCCCTCTTTTACAATTCAAGAAATAGCAAAATATCAATCTGAAAGATTTTTTTTTCCATATGTAATAGGTGCTTTAATTAACTTCTTTAAACTAAATCAAATAAGTTACGAGATTTTTATATTTCTCAATATTGCAGTTTTCTTCTTAATTTTAAGCTTATTCATTAAGTTATTAAATTTTGAAAATTCAAATATTAATCTTAACAATTTGTTAGTCTTATCTTTTGCATGTAATCCTTACATCTTTAGAGCAGGAATTTATGCTCCCTTAATGATAAATGATTATATATTTATATTAGGTATAATTTTATTTTTATTTTTTTTACTACACGGAAAAATTAATTTTTTAACTACTTCAGTTTTAATTTGTAGTTTTTCTAGGCAAACTGCTTTGTTAATGTTGCCTGTGCTCTTTTTTTATTTGTATTTTGAAAAAATTAATAGCAGAGAAAAAATTTACATTTTATTTAACATTGTTATTTTAATTTTCATATTTTATTTTAATAAATATATTTCTTCTTTTTTTAATGTAAAAATTGATGAAAGTTTGATTAAAACCGTAACGGGATTGTTCAAATTTAATTATACTTTTTTGGAACTTATTCTGTTTATTGCTCGATTTTTTATCTCAAATTTTTTCATTATAATCTTATTATTTTTTACTTGTTTTAATTTAACTAAAGTAAAAAGAAAAATTAAAATTAAGCACTGGAGTATTTTAATTTTGGGCTTGCTTATTTGGTCTCAGCCAATCTTAGGAGGACCTATTTTCACAGGAGGCAACATACAACGCTTAACCTCATTTTCGATACCAATTTTTTTAATTCTATTTTCTTATATTTATAAGGATATTAAATTAGGGAATTTAAACTATTATTTAATTTTTGTTCTAATGATAATAAGTAGTTTTGATCATAGATATTCTTTTTTAGGAAGATTGGAAATTTTTACAAATGCAAATTATTTGCAATCAATAATAATAATATTTATATCTATAATATTGATTTTAAAAAATAAACTAATATTGAAAAGTTAAATTGAAAATAAGTGTAATAATTCCCTGTTATAATGAAAAAAATACTTTAGAAATCCTCATAGATAAGGTTAAATCTAAATGTAATTTTGAACATGAAATAATCGTAGTTGATGACTTTTCAGAAGACGGTTCTAGGGAAATATTAAATAATATAAGTAATAAGATTGATAAAATCATACTTAATGAAAAAAATTTTGGTAAAGGATATTCTATTCGCAAGGGTTTTGAAAATGCGGTCGGAGAAATAATAATCATTCAAGACGCTGATCTTGAATATGATCCAAGTGATTATGAAACTCTTTTAAATCCGATAATTGAAGGGCATGCTGATGTTGTTTATGGATCAAGATTTATAAGCGCAAAAGAAACTAGAGTTTTATATTTTTGGCACACTTTAGGGAATAAATTTTTAACAACTATTTCAAACATGTTCTCAAATTTGAACCTGTCAGACATGGAGTGTTGCTATAAAGTTTTTAAGAGAGACATTTTAAACCGAATTAATTTGCAAGAGAATAGATTTGGTTTTGAACCTGAATTTACTGCAAAAATTGCAAAATTAGATTTAAGAATATTTGAGGTAGGAGTAAAATACTATGGAAGAAAATATTCAGAGGGAAAAAAAATTACATGGAAAGATGGATTTAGTGCAATTAGGTGTATAATTAAATACAACCTATTTTAATTACGTGTCTAAAGATATTAAAAATTTGTACAATAAACACATAAATAAACCATGTGTAATTGTTGGATCGTCCAAATCCTTAAACGATTTTGATTATCAAAACTTTAAAGGAATTAAAATAGTTTGTGGAGCAACTATACTAAGAATAAATAAAGAATTTAATCCTAATTATTTAATCTCATCAAATACTATATTTCCAATACCAAATATACCAGAACATATCAGGATTATAAATTCATTTAATAAATTAACATGGATAATATCTGATACAGGGACTTTTTGTGATATTTGGGATTTTCAAAAAAAAAATTTTAAAAAAATTAAAAATAAATATTTTTTTTTTGATGAAAGACATTTTTTTAAAAAAAAATGTGTACCTTTAAAGAAATGCTGTTCATTTATTGAAAAATATCCTAATAGAACGACAATCAATGAAACATTGTCTAATCTTGCAAAAGTAAAATTTAAAGTACCTATAAAAGGAATTAGTATTGCAGAACATGCACTAAGTTTAGCTTTGATATTAGGTTGTAATCCAATTTTCATACAGGGCGTAGATTTACCAAAAAAACATTATTCTGCAAAAAAAATTAATAAAAAATATTACGGTGCTAAATCAAAAAAAGCTGATGAAATAATTGATACAAGTATAAAATTAGCCAAAAAAAAATATAAAAAATTTTATTTCAAAAACTATCAAATAAAACCATATGTTAGTCAAATTATTAAAAATATTTATTTTTTTTTTACAAATAAATCTGAATACGATAGAGATTATAATAATTCAAAACAGATTTTTAATTGGTTAGGAAAAATTGCTATTAAAAATAAAAAGAAAGTTTATATATTAAGTAAAAATTCCATGTTAAGGAATATATCAGTATTTAAATATATGAATTTTTTTAGTATAAAATATAAATATTCTAAATTTTTTAAAAAAACTTGAAATATCTTAGTAAAATATATTCTGAAGAGAGAAAACCAGTAACAAACTATCCTAATGAACTGGCAGCTCATTTAATAAAAAAAATTAAAAAAAATTCTGGTAAACTTATTGATGTCGGCTGTGGAAGAGGAGATCAGTTAAGAGCATTTTCAAAATTAGGATTTGATGTTAAAGGCATTGATATATCTGATGAAGCTGGTGAACTTTGTAATCCCTTTCAAGTTTATAAAATTAATTTAGATAATGAAGATCCTGTAAAAATTTTGGGTGAAGAAAAATTTGATGTTGTTTTTAGTAAGTCATTAATTGAACACTTAAAAAATCCAATAAACTTTTTAAATAATTGTAAAAAACTCTTAAAAGATGATGGTATTTTAATCATAATGACTCCGAGTTGGTATCACCATAAATTTGGGCCTTTTTACTTAGACTTTACTCATTGCACACCTTTTACTCTACAATCCCTGAGAGATGTGGGAGAAATGTGTGAATTTCAAAGTGTAAAAGTTAATTATTTCTACCAATTACCTATTTTATGGAAATATAGTATTGTAAAAATTATTTGTTTGGCAATTCAATTTTTTAAATTACCTTATTACCCCATGCATGAACAATTATTTCACATAAGATGGCCTGATAATTTTAATAAGTTTGTAAAATTTTCTAGAGAGGTAATGTTGATTGCATTCATGAGAAAATAAAATAATGAAAAATATACTAATTATCGGATTAGGCTCGATTGGCCAAAGACACTATAGAAATTTAAAAAATATAAATAATAAATTTAAATTTTATGCAATTGTTACAAAAAATAATTCGCCAGAATTAAATAAAAGAAATATTGCAGTTAATAAAACAATTAATTTTAATAAATTAAATATCATTAAAACAAGTATCAATAATTTAATGAATTTAAAAATTGATCTGGCTATAATTTCAAATCCAACTTCTAAACATATAGATGCAGCAATTAAAATTGCTAAATTGAAAATACCTTTATATATAGAAAAACCTATTTCATCTAACTTAAAAAATGTAGATAAACTTAGAAAATTATTAATTAAAAATAAAGTTTTATGTTTTTCTGGATACCAACAAAGAGAAAATCCCTCAATACAATATATAAAAAATTTAATTAATTCAGGAAAATATGGAAAAATAATAAAGGTTATAATAAAAAATCAAGAATTCTTACCTTTTCAACATAAGTATGAAAATTACAAAAATGGTTACGCTGCAAGACAGGATTTAGGTGGAGGTGTTACATTATGTTTGTCTCATGAAGTTGATTATGCAAATTTATTGTTCGGAAAACAAATTGATTTATTGTCAATTGGTGGAAAAAAATCTAACCTAAAAATTAACGTAGATGATACATCTGATTTCATTATTAATTACGAACTTAACAAAAAAAGATTTCCAGTTTATTTTTTTTTAGATTTCATTAAAAAAAAAACTGAGCAATCTTGTGAAATATTGTTTGAAAAAGCTGATTTAAAATTAAATTTAAGAAAAAATTTAATCAAAATAAATACAAAAAAAAATGAAAAAATAATTAAATTTACTAAAGATAGAGACTATTTATTTATGAAAAGGTTAAAAAGATTTATATCTTTAATAAAAAAAAAAAGCTTCTTCATTGAGGATTTTGACAGTGCTATTAAAGTTTTGAAAATTTGCTTAAAAATCAAACAAAGATTTTATAAAAATAACAAATCCTTAATTTAAAAAAGATTTTACATAATTTAATTGTGTATAGCCTTGATCATAAGGAATTCTTCCTCTAGGAGTTTCCAAAGTTAATTCACCATTATAATTTGATTTCTTTAAAACTTTTAAGAATCCCTCTATGTCAATAGTTCCAGTGCCAAGATCGACAGAATTAAATTTGGTATCTCGATCTTTCAAATGCACGTGATTAACACATTTAATTATTTTTTTTAAATTAGTTAACTTGTTATTTTTTAAGTAATTTACTGAAAAGTTACCTGAATCAATAGTGATTCCAAATTTTGTTGAATTTACTTTTTCTGCAATTTCCTGTATTTTTTTGACGTTATGCTCAATCTCAAAAGACAAAGTTAAATTTTTTGCTGATTTCTTTAATAGTTCACAAATTATTTCACATAAAACTTCAATATTTTTATCTACATCTTCATCACTAATTGGAATAACTAATTTTGATTTATTATATTTTTTTAGTCTATTTATAATATTAAATAATTTTTTTTTTGTTTCTTTTTTAAATATTGATTTAGTCAAGGTAAGATTTTCGCATACGATTAATTTTTGTTTATTAAAATAATTAAAATATTTTTTTGAAAAAATTGGTAGATTATTAAATTTTTCTTCTAGTATGATATATTCTAGGTAATCAAATTTAAGTAAATCTGCTAATATTTTTTCTTTTTTCCAGTCTTGAGGGTACTCCTGAATTATTTTTGAACTCTCTCTTACGCTGAGTCTTCCTTGCATTATACCAATTTTCATTATTTTAAATCTCCTATGCTATCAATATCTCTGGTGCTATCAGTTATAAACGGTAAAATTTTTTTGCCATAAATAATTTTCTTATTATTAATAATATAATCAGTTTTGACAATATCAATATATCCGTTCGGAAGAAGTGATTTTCTGAATTTTTGTCTTGGTAGGTTATGATATTCACCCTTAAATTTTTTATCAAAATATCCTTTTAAAAACAAATTCTTGTTTAAATAATAAAACTTTTCTACTGGCTGATTGAAATAACTTACAGATCGTAAAGAATCTATAGTATGAAATTTTTTTATAAAAGTTTTTATTGCTTTATCTATTAACATTTCATTTCTATCAGGTGTAGTGGGGCGCAACAATACAATAAAATCAGGAATATAATTTATTTTTTTTAATTTATTTATCGCATGATAAATAAAATCATAATCCAAAGATAAATCTCCACTGATTTTTTTTGGTCTTAAAAAGGGTGCCTCAGCTCCATACTTTATTGCTATTGATTGATACTTTTTGCTATCTGTAGAAACTAAAATTTTATTTATGTATTTTGATTTATTAGCAACTTTGATTGAATGATATATCAATGGTTTTTTTTTATATATTATTATATTTTTATCTTTAACATCTTTAGAACCTTTTCTAGCAGGAATTAGAGCTAAAATTTTCATTAATAATACTTTCTAATATTCTTTATTTTATTTAGCATAGAATACTTACTAGAATTATATATTTCTATATTGTTACTTTTAGCTAAATTGGCTATTTTATTAAAATTAAAAATTATATTTTTTTTTTCTTGATAGAAAGAGCTAGTTAATCTAAAATTTTTAAAGTTCAATCCTGAATTTTTTATATCAACAAGATTTTGATACAATTTACTAAATTTTTTAAAAATAAAAAACTTCAATAAGTTAACAAATCTATCATCCTTTATTTGTATTTTTTTGTAGCTAGATATACCATCATTTAAATATTTCCTTATAATTTTGTTAACTTTAGAAGTCTCTTTATCAAATATTCCTGAATAATGATCTTTTCGATATTCTGGTAAATCCACTCCAGAAATATAAATTTTATTACAACCTAATAAAACTGCAAAAGCTAGTGCCTCAATTGCAATTGTACCCGAGGGAAGTTTAAAGAAGTTTTTTTTTTTAAAATACTTACAAAAAGCGTCAGTGAGCGAACTTTCAGATTTATTTATAAAATTACAACATTTTCTTTTTTTTTCACAAGGCTTTTTATCTTTATGTATATGATCCCAAGCAAACCAATTAACTTTTAATTTTTTATTTAAGTTTTTTTTGTTAAAATTTCTTATACCTCCGTACGCATTAGTATTTGAAATCAATAAAGTAGATTTTGACGAATTGATCAATTTTAAATGGGAAGGAATATCAGGTATAGGAAAAAATTCATTACTTGCTATCCAATAATTTGGCTTTATTTGTTTTTTGTATCTAATTATAGAATCACCAAAACAAATTATAATTCCTTTAAATTTTTTAAAATCAAAGTCTTTAGCACTATTTGATCCACCAACTAAAAGGCATGATTTTCCTTTTTCTTTATTAACAAAATAACTAAAATTTTTGATTTGCATTGGTTTTTATTTTTTTTTTGCACTAATAAAAATCGTGTCACTTATTTGTTTTTTTTCAATTATGCTCTTATAAAATAAATTATTTCTCTTTTTAAAATATTTATACTTTTCATGTCCTCCTGGTTTTCCATCAATTAACCACCCGATCAAATTATTTATGTCATATCTTTGTACAAAATTTACTGATATATTTTTAAAATTACAAAATTTTAAAAGTTTAATTATTGAATTTTTTGTATGTAAAACTAAGTGCTCACTCCATAATATAAAGTTTCTGTAAGAATTTAAATTCAGTAAAAAATCCTGTGCACACGGAATTTCCAAATATAAGATACCATTTTTGTTTAATTTATTATTTATAGATTCTATAAATTTTATCTGATTAGGAACATGCTCTAATACATGAAATGCTGTAATTACATCGTAACTATTTTTAACTTCATTTAAATTTTTATAAATTTTAAAATGCTTTAAAGTTTGTTTTCTTTGTTTTTCATTGGGCTCTACTCCCTCTGCAATTTTAAAATTTTTTTTTGCAAGCTGCAAGAAATCACTGTTGGCAGATCCTATATCTAGTATTGTCTTATTATAAGAGGATTTTATATAATTTACTCTTCTAATATTATCTTGATCGTAAATTTTTATTGGATTTTTTAATTTATATTTTTTAATCGATAAGATATCTTTTTCGTAACTTTTTTTTTGATAATAATAATTATCTGGTTTTTTTTTAATAAAAATTACATCTGTATTAGAATCTTTGTAAATATTAATTTTTTTATCTCTTGCGTACTTACTATATAAAAAAACATTTTTGGATTTTACAGCATTTATTTTTATCAAATCTTTAAATAAATTTGACATTGTAATTTTTATTATTAAATTTGCTTTCAACTCTTTTTATAAATTTCTCTAATTTTAATGCTTTTTGTTTAACTTCTTTAATATTTCTTTGATTAGCTTTAAGTTGAATTAATCTAGGTTGAACCAAATATGCGTTTGTGCAAACATATGGTTTATTTGTATCAATACAGGATTTTAATGTTTTGCAATAATTACATTTGTTATAAATTGGTAAAACTTTTTTTATTTCCTTAATATTTTTTAAAACAGTTTCTTCGGGTACAACTGCTAAACCTGCATAAAAACTTTCTGAAATTTCTTTACTATATAAATTTAAAAATCTTTTCCAAGACAAACCAAGATATTTGTCTCCATAATATTTCAAAGTAATTGTCCAATATACATTTTTATAATTTACAGGTACAAATTGTGGAATGAGCCAATGACAGTTTTTAATAGCTTTTAAAAATAGACCTGCAACTTTTATTCTTCTATTTACAAATTTTGAAGAATTTTCTAGTTGAGCTAAGACAACTGCAGCTGTTGGTTCGTTCATTCTATAATTTAACCCGAGAGAACTATGCCTTTTATACTCAGGACTTCTAAAATAATTTGGTAATTTTTGTTTCAACGAACTTTTTCCAGTTAGAGTTTGATAACCTAACCCAGCAAATTTTCTTGCTTTTTTCGCAAATTTCTCGTTGTTGGTTGTAATCATTCCACCTTCAAAGCCACAAATATGCTTTTTGGTTTCAAAACTATAACAGGCTATATCTCCAAATGATCCAACATATTTATCATTAATTTTTCCAAATAAACACTGCGCTGCATCTTCGATAACTCTAATGTTATTTTTTTTTGCAATTTGCATAATTGCTGGCATATCTGCTGGTAATCCGTGCATATGAACTGCTATTATTGCTTTAGTTTTTTTTGTAATTTTTTTTTCTAAATTTCTTGGACATATGTTGAAAGTATTTGGGTCTATATCAACATATACTGGCATTGCATTTAACTCAAGAGTCACAAGTGTAGGCATTATTACTGTGTGAGCTGGTATTAAAACCTCATCTCCATATCCTACATCTAAAGCTTTTAAAGCAGAATGTAAGGCTGAAGTCCCAGAATTTACTGCAATAGAATAACTGATTTTAGATTTTTTTGAAAATTTTGTTTCTAATTTTTTTACAAAGGAGGTTTTACTTTTTAAAGTTTCAATAAGATATTTTTTTTCGTTTCCAATAAATTTATTATTTAAGTTAGTCATTTTTAATTTTTATCATTTGATTTTTTTTCCATTCAATATTTCTAAAAAAATTTATTTTTCTTAGGTAAATATTTTTATTTAAATAAGAATTTATATTTTTTCTACTTTCAAAGGAACCAAATTTTGAATATATTTTACTCAGTAAAACAAAATCTTCTTTATAATCCAATGTCATCCTAAAACTTTTTTTTGTAATATATTTAGCATTTTTGAGTTTTGTGATTTTTAAGAATTTAGATGATTTTTCTATTATATTATCTATCATTTCTGTATCCAGATTATTGCTATGTAAATTCATTTTATTTATAATTTTATTTAAAGCATCTGTTTTAAAGCTATAACCTTCAGTTGCCGCTCCTTTTCTTGAATTTGAAGAAGGCTTAACAATATCGAATTTACTTAAAAGCATTATACTTTTTTTAATATTATCCTGATCAAAAAAAGGATCATCGGCATCAACTGTATGAAATCTTTTAATATTATTTTTTTTAGCACAATATAGCCATCTTTTAATTTTGTTTTTATTTGATCCAAGATAAATTTTTATTTTATATTTTTTAGCATACTTCTTAAAGATTTTGTCAATTTTTAAATCTGTTGTACAAATTACTGGTATAAACTTAAATTTTTTTAATCTCAATATTATGTGATCAAGAATTGTATTTTCTTCAAATTTCAAAAAACATTTTTTTTTTAGTCTAGAAGAATTTGATCTGACTGTAACAAAACAATAATTCATACGATTAAAAATAATTTCTTTTTCTTGATATGAAAAATAATATATATATAATTATTCGAGCCATGACAGGTTTACAACATATTCTTTCAAAAAATTGTTTCATTATAGCTGAAATAGGTATTAACCATAATGGTAGTTTAGAAATTGCAAAAAAACTAATTGATATGGCTAAAGATGCAGGCTGTGATGCGGTTAAATTTCAAAAAAGAACTATAAATATAGTTTACAGTGAAGAAATATTGAACAGTCAAAGAGAAAGTCCATGGGGAAATACTCAAAGAGATCAGAAAAAAGGTTTGGAATTTGAAAAAAAAGAGTACGATGAAATTGACAAGTATTGCAAATCTAAAAGTATAGAATGGTTTGCTTCAGCCTGGGATATTGAAAGTTTAAAATTTTTAGATCAATATAACTGTAAAAATCATAAAATAGCATCCGCTATGATTACAAACAAAGAATTTTTACTTGAGGTTGCAAGAAGAAAAATTCACACATTCATCTCAACAGGAATGACCGAGACTTCTGATATTGACTATGCGGTAAATCTTTTTAAAGAAAATAATTGTGATTTTACATTAATGCACACGGTTTCAACCTACCCATGTAAAGAAGATGAGTTATCATTAATTAATATATTAAAATTAAAAGAAAAATATAATTGTAAAGTAGGCTATAGTGGACATGAAGTTTCTCCTGGACCAAGTATAATTGCTGCATCACTTGGCTCAGAGTCAATTGAAAGACATATTACTTTGGATAGATCGATGTACGGCTCAGATCAAGCTGCATCTTTGGAGTCTGGTGGTTTGAAACTTATGGTTGATTATATTAGAAAAATTCCAGTAGTATTCGGAAAAGAAATAAGAACATCTATACTACCATCAGAGAAAGAAATAGCAAAAAAACTTAGATATTGGGAATAGTGAAAGAAAAAAAATTTTTTAATAGCTTTCAAAAAAGTATTAATGAAACAATTAAAGTAAAAAAATCTCTAATTAATTCGTCTGAGCAAATAAATAAGTCGATTAAAATAATGACAAAAGTAATCCAGAATGGTGGAAAAGTAATGCTTTGTGGCAACGGGGGATCGGCTGCAGATGCACAACATTTGGCAGCAGAATTTTTGATTAGACTAAGACCAAAAGTAAATAGAAATCCTTTACCCATGATAAGTCTAGCGACAGATACTTCTACTTTAACCGCTTGTGGGAATGACTATAATTTTAGTAAAATTTTCTCAAGACCTTTTGAAGCATTATCAAAAGAAAAAGATCTCTTACTTGTTATAAGTACTTCAGGTAATTCAAAAAATATTATTGAAGTTCTAAAATCCTCAAAAAAAAAAAAAATCAAAAGCATTGCCTTTTTAGGTAATAATGGTGGAATAGCAAAAAAATTTGTTGATATACCAATAATTGTTAAAAGCAAAAATGTAGCGAGAATACAAGAGTCTCATATTTTTATTGGACATTTTATATTAGAAAATGTTGAGAATAATCTATTAAATTATAGTTCTACCACCGTCTAAACTCACAACTGCTCCATTCATATATGATGATGCATCAGAGATGAGATAAAGTATAGAAGACTCATATTCACCTTTTTTTGCAAGACGACCCATTGGTATTAGCTTTGAAACTTTATTTAAAAAATTCTTTGGCTGATTATTAAATACTCCTCCTGGAGCTATTGCATTACATCTAACATTATTTCTTGCCCAATATGCGGCCACGTATCTAGTCAAGCCTGTTATTCCATGCTTAACAACTGAATATGATACTGGTTTAACAAGGCTAATTTTATTATTAGAATTATAAATTCTGTTGTCTGGTGCTATTAATGAAAGGTCAGACGCAATATTTAAAATAATACCATATTTATTTTTTGCCATAGCATTACCAAAAACTTTGATACAGTTTAAAGATCCTAGCAAACCTACATCTAGGTCCTTTTTCCAAATTTTTGTGTCAAAAGTTTCTAATAATACTTTATTTGCTAATTTTTTATGCTTGCTGTCTATTTGATAATTTACGGATGCATTGTTTATTAGAACATTTACTTTAATTTTTTTCTTTAATAAGATTTTATATATCTTTTTTATATCATTTATTTTTGTTACATCGCCTTTAAAAATTTCAATTTTATTTTTAAATTTTTTTATTAAAATTTTTTTTATATTTTTTAAGTGCTTAATATTAAGATCAATTAATACCAAATCACCCTCATTATTTAATACAGCATTAATATGTTGTTTTGCAAGCAATCCAGCAGCTCCTGTTACTAAAACTGTTTTTCCTTTAAGATTAAATAAGTTTTTTTTCATATTTTAAATATTTAAAACCATTATTAACATATTATTTTTTTTGGCATATATAAAACATTACTGATCCATAAAATGGAGGAGAAATTTTTTGCTTTTTATAATTTAGAAGCTTCAAGAGATTTTGTTTATTAAAATAATTAGTATTAAAAAATGGAAAATCAATCTTTTTAATAATATAGCCATTATCTCTTAAAGCTCTTGTCATTGACTCCAATGTAAATAAACTTATATGAGTTGGATCATTTAAAAGTCTGAATTTATCACCAAATAATCTAAAAGCCGCAGAGTCAAAATCTGGGGTTTCTAAAAATAATTTACCATTTTTTTTTAAAAAATTTTTTATGTTCTTTAAAACAAAAATGGGATTTTTAACATGCTCAATAACATGTGAGCAAATTATATAATCAAATTTTTTTTTTTATTTTTTTTATTTTTTAAAAACACTTCAATATTGTTAACTTCAGCTATGCAATATTTAGAGGCGTTATTAATTGCAAATTTAGATATATCTACTCCATATTTTTCCCATTTTGAATCTAGCGTAGATAGAAACCAACCTAATCCACATCCAAGGTCCAGTATTCTTCCTGGTTTAGATTTTTTTAGAATTGAAATTAAATGCTTATTGTTATTTAAAAAATTCCTTCTTTCATTTAATAAAAATCTTTTTTTTCCATCAGGGTCAACTGCAATCTGATGGTAATTTTTTTCGTAAAGAAAGTTTTTTTTCGATGGAGAAATAGAAACATAATATTTATTACTTATTAACAATGAGTTAATTTTATTCCTTATATTAGAAAATCTTTTTTTCATTTTTAAAGCTTTTTTCCCTGTGAAATTAATGAATATAATAAACGCTCATAACCGAAACCTATACATCCACTATAAATAAATTTAGATTTATCTTTAATTTGATATTTTTTAGTCAATAAGTCCAAGTGATTATTAAATGACCCCACAGCAAGCCATTTTTTTTCCTCTGGTAAGTAAAATTGCATTTCATACTTTAAAGTTTGGGCGCTTTGGTAAAAAATTTTTTTAATTCCAGCTTCACTAAAAAATGGGTCAGAGGCACTTATGACTCTGAATTTAATATCTAATTTTATAAAAATATTTATAAACTTTTTTAAATTTAATCTTAAAAAATCATTTACATATTTTTTTGATCCATATGATACATATTCTCTCATCGTAAAAGTTTGAAGTCTTTCCAAAGTTTTGTAGTTTTTACTTTCGTACCTATTACACTTAGCAAGCAAATTATAAACAACATTTTTTTTTATGTTACTATTTTTTTCATTTCAAAACAATGATAGCAAACTGTTGGTGATAATACTAAAAATGGTTTCTCAAGCTTTGATCCAATAAAATTTTTATTAAGTTTTTTCGAATTAGAAATTTCATCTAAAGTTGTTATGTTTCTTCTGATATTGGATAAAAAAATTGGATGATTTGGAAAATTGGAAACGTAATCATTCTTAAAAATTGATTCTATTGGCAAGGTGTCATTAACATGAAGCTCTTTGTAATTTAATTTTCTTCCGTAATTTAAAAGAAAATTATCTAATTTTTTAAATTTATTTAAAAAATCACCTTGATAACTATAAATTCCTTCAGAAATTTTCACCAATTGATTTGTATCTATCAATTCTTTGAATATTTTTTTTTTTATATTTTTTTTAATCTTGACCTTATTTTCATAAAAAATTTTATTATTTTCAACTCTATCTAATAAATTAACTCTTAATATCAACTTTTTTACATCTTTTTTAAAGGAAATTATATTTCTAATATTTTTTTCAAATGTGAAAACAATATGGTATTTATTGACAATACATTTATTAAGATATGGACTTAAAAAATAAACTTTTTCATAAAACGATTTTATTATTTCTTCCTTATTAATTAGAGAGTTTTTTATTTTTAAATGCATTTAATGGAGAATTAATTAATATATGTTATTATATATAAATCTTAAATCAAATTAAAAATTTGTCATTAATGAATATTAAATTAATAAAAAATATTTTAGTTAACAAAAAACCTTTTGATAAGACTAAAAAAATTGAATTTTTAAATCCTAAAAATGATAAAAAATATATAAATGATTTTCTTTCTTACTCTTTAGAAAGTAATTTTTATGATTTCCTAGAGTCAGAACAACCAACAAGAAAGGAATTATTAAATTATTATAAACAGCTTATAGTTAAAGATGTTAAAAAAAAATCAAAGTTAATAGAACAAAAATCTTGGCTGATAAAAAGTGTAGATGAAAATGTTATAATAGGGTCTGCAAAATTATGTGATTTTTCATCAAAAAGAATGTCTTTACAATGGGGGTATGGTATCAGTAAAAAATACAGAAATAGGAATTTTTTGTTAAAAATTCAACTATCACTTATTACATATGTTTTTGATCAGCTAAAGTTTAATAGAATTTGGGGCCAAACTTATCTTAGCAATAAAAATGTTATCAATTCACAAAAGATTCTCAGGTTTAGAGATGAAGGTGTAAAATATCAATTTTTTTTTGACAATAAAAAAAAAAAATTTGTTGATGCATATTCATATAGTTTTTTAAAGGAAGACTATTTTAAATTATTAGATAATAACAAAAAAAAAAATAAATTTATAAATTATGTGGAAATTAGAGATGAAAGTAAAACTCTAAAGGAAATAAACAATACAATATGCAAAGTACTTTCCATAAAAAATAACTTTAAAAATAATATACAAATGAAAGATGTTCCAAATTGGGATTCTTTAAACCATTTTAATATAATTTCAGTAATTGAAAAAAAATACAAAAAAAAATTTAGTTCTAATCAATTACTCAAACTAGATAGTTCTTATCAAATATTAAAAGCAATTAAAAACTGAACTAATTTTTTGATAAAATAATAGAAGTGCCAGGAAATGTTTGTAAGTACCGAAATTCAAAATTTTTTTTTAATTCCTCAATATGAATATCATTATGATAAATGATTATTGATTTGTTTTTAACAATATTTTCATAATTATTTTGCATAAAGATCTTTAAAATATCAAATTTAAATGGATTATATAAATAAATTAGGTATTTTTTATCTTCCAAAAGAAAATTTCTTGCGTCTTTATAAAGTAAATTTATATCTTTGTGAACAAATGAAATTAAATTTTTTTTACTAATTTCAAAAAAATTTTTTTCAAATTCAATACCATAATAACTTTGAAAATAATCTAAATTATTTGAAATATAATGTATTAATAGACCAGAGCCTGAGCCAATATCAATAAAACTGAAGGTATCATCAAAAAAATTATTTTTTTTACAAAAAACAATGTTTCTATGCAATATCAATAATGGTGCTGGTTGGTTTTGATTAGCTTTTTCTAATGAAATATTGAAATCAGTTTCTTGGGGATATTCGTAATCAGCGGTTAACAGCTTATGTTTAAAAATATAAAATTTTAAATAAGTAGAATTTATTATTAATTCCCTTGCTTTTTCTTTATCTAGCAAAGCATTTTTTAAAAGGACAAGTATGTATTTCAATTTTTTTAAAAAAATAAACATATTATTAAAAATTTTTTTCAGTGCATAAATTAAGCCAATTGAGCTATTAGTACTGGTCAGCTGCACGCATTACTGCGCTTCCACACCCAGCCTATC
>MDSW01223550.1_pt1 | contig 61944 bp, 59 predicted proteins | sample 811171 | NCBI WGS metagenome assembly MDSW01 (sample SAMN05326641, study PRJNA326480) | marine metagenome | isolation source: seawater | place: Atlantic Ocean: North West | collected 2012
CCTCCCAATATTAATTTATCTAAATCTCTCTCACCGGTAAAAAATTTATTATCCATTAATGGTGTATCATTTTCTTCTATATTATTTCCATATTCTGCTCTATTTGTTAAAAATAGCTATTTTTTTTTCATATTTAATAAATTCCTCTACCCCTTTATTAATAGTAAATTCAGCAGACCACTTAAATACTTTTTTTACATAACTTACATCTAAAACTAAACTAGATTTGATGGTATTTTTAGATATATATTCATATATATCTTTTTTTTTACCATAATTTTTAATTATTTCATTAGTTAATTTTTTTATAGATGTCGCTTTACCAGTTCCAACATTATAAATACCAGAAACGGGCTTTAAAACAATCTTATGCATCAATAAGGATATATCATCAATAAATATAAAATCTCTAATTGAATAAAAATTATTTAAAATAATTCTTTCACTATTTATTTGTCTAATAATATCATAAAATACAGTACTTTTTGACATATACTTGCCATAAACATTAGATAGCCTTAATACAATACCATTATTATTTAATACAATTTTTTCACTTAATAATTTATTACTTACATAATTATTATGATCAAATGTTGGAGAGTTTTCATTTAATTTATTCTTCGACTTTGTATAAACTGCAGCACTTGAAATAAAAATCATTTTATCAGAAAAAAAATTTGCAAGTTCTATTAATATATCTAAATTAAAATTGTTTGCACTATTATTATTTATATTATTATCCGCTAAATGAATCAGAAAAGAGTCTTTATTACATAAAGATTTTACTTCTCTGTAATCTTTAACTACATAATCTACCAGATTCTTTTTTTTTCTCGATACAGCTATTACATTTTCATAGTTATTTTTAAAATATTTAGTAATATTCTGACCAATAAATCCTGATGCTCCAGTAATAATTATGTTCATAAATTTATTAAGCCTTGAATATCTTTTACAAAAATTTTTTTTCCTTCTTCTTTTTTTTCTATAATATTTATAAAAGGATTTGACATAATATAAAATTTACCATGATTATTTATAGTATTAAATAATAAATTTTATTATAATTCAATATTATTATATAAAAGAAATAAAAAAATTTATTTAAAAAACATGTTTTTTATTAGTTGAGTTTTTTCTTAATGCTGTTTTTATGCCTTTCAAAAATTGTTTTTTTGCACCTCCAAAATAATAAGGGTTATTAATGTTTTTAAGTGTTTTATTAAAATTTTTGTTTTCTAGTATGAAAGAGATAGTTGTTATAATTTTTTGATAATTAAGTTTTGGAATGTCAATAATATTATTTGGTTTTAGTCTTCCATCTTGTCTATTACCTAAATTTATTGTAGGACATTTAAATATTGCAGTTTCTTTAATTCCACTAGAAGAGTTTCCTAAACAAATAACTTTAAAATTTTTTAGATTTAAAGCTAATATTCCATAATAGTCATAGGCACCTAAGCTTTTATAAAGTTGAAAGTTTTTATAATTTTTTGACCATTTTGAAATTGCATGAATAATATATTCAGAGCCAGCGTCATTATTTGGATATGTAGCTATTATATCAAATTCCTTATTAAGGTGCTTTATAACTTTTTCTAAACTATTTATTAAAGTTTGATTTTTTTCATTTAAACTTGCTATGGGATGAAAAGTAAAAAGTATTATTGGTTTATTTTTATTTAAATTATATTTTTTACAAATTTCTATATGATTGGTATAATTTTTTTGTTTAATAATATCTAAAGATGGAAGGCCTATTAAAAAAATTCTATCTTTTTCTTCCCCCATTTTTATTAAGTTGGTTTTGGCTTTTGTATTTGTAACAAAATGATAATGTGAAAGTTTTGTCATGGCATGCCTTACAGAGTCATCATAGCAACCTCCTTCAGTAATATCTCCTCCTTCAAAATGTGCAGTTAAGATATTTTTTTGTGTAGCTGCCACTACAGCAGCAAAGGCTTCAAATCTATCACTAGGAACTATAAATAAATCTGGTTGGTGTTTTTCAAGATATAAAGAATATTTTTTTATAGCATCTGCAATAACTATTCCAGTAGATGAATTATTTACTTTTGGAGAAGCAATTTTTTCAATATCCAGTATTTTTTTAAATCCATCTAGTTTTAAAATTTGATAAGTTTCCCCGTATTTCTTCTCTAAATGAGATCCACTAACTAGAATTCTTACTTTATAAATTTTTGAAGAAATAATCTTCATTATTAGTTCTTTTTGAAGCCAATAGTCTGCTCTATTTCCAGTAAAAAAAATAATTTTCTTCATTTTTATAAGTTACTCTCTTATATTTATTTCAATATATAATATATTTCTTAGTATTAAAATATTCATAGGACATAAAGACATGTATAAAGAAAATAATCAAGAAGGTAAAAATATAAATAATAATACTTTTTCATTAGGGTCTAGAGTAATTGGAGACAAATATAAGCCATTAATTATAGCAGAAATAGGAATAAACCATGGAGGAGATTTAGATCTAGCAAAACAATTTGTAGAGTTAATCGCAGAGGCAGGAGGAGAATGTGCTAAGTTTCAAATACATGTGCCTGAAGAAGAAATGAGTTTAGAAGCAAAAAATATTATCCCCCCTAATACCAATAATAAATCCATTTACTCATTAATTGAGGAGTGTTCTTTTACCCCAGATCAAGACTATGAGCTAAAAGAGTTTTGTGAAAGTTTGGGTTTAATTTATTTAGCAACGGCTTTTTCGAGAAAAGCGGCTGATCAACTATATGAAATGAATGTTGATGCTATTAAGGTAGGGTCAGGAGAATGTAATCATTTGCCACTTATTGAGCATATTAGTAAATTTAATATACCTATGATTGTTTCTACAGGCATGAATTCTATTGATAGCGTTAAGGAAACGGAAAATATTATAAGCAAATATAATACATCATATGCTTTTTTACATTGTACTAATCGTTATCCAACTGAACCTGAATGGGTAAATTTGAGTGGAATTACAGAAATGAAAGAAAAATTTAACTGTACTATTGGATTTTCTGATCATTCTATTGGTTCAGAAATAGCATTGTCATCTGTTGCTTTAGGTGCAAATATTATTGAGAGACATTTCACTGATGATAAAAATAGAGATGGAGCTGATATATCTTGTTCGATGGATAAAAAGGAATTATGTTGGCTTATATCGCAATCAGAAAATGTTTGGAAAGCTTTAGGGGCAGGAAAAAAGCCTCATTCTTCAGAACAAACTACTATTGACTTTGCCTTTGCAAGCTTAGTAGCAGAAGAAAAAATAGACATCGGAGAAGTGTTAACTTCTAAAAATGTTTGGGCTAAAAGGCCTAATACAGGAATTTCAGTAAGCAAATATAATGAAATAATCAGTAATTATTATGCTGATGTTGTAATTGAAAAAAATGAACAAATTACATTTTCTAAAATTAAAAAATTATAGTTTAATATTTATTTATCTTTCTTAACTTAAACATTGCTTCAGCAATTTTAAATTGGTAAGCGTCATCTATATCAATAGAGTTTTCTACAGACATTTCGTATGTATATACGTCTTCACAATAGAAGGTATGATTTTTTAGAAGCCAATTGCTGGTAGCTACATATACGGCGCCATTAGCTATGTTTAATTCCTTTGTTTTACTTATTGGGCTAAATTTTTTTCCTATTTCGTTTAATGTAGTTATTTCACTAGGGTGAGGAAATTTATATACGCTCATTGCAGACTGTACATTATCATTGATCATAGAAATACCTTTTATTATATCTTTTTTTACTCTTAATGGAGATGTGGGTTGAAGTAGAACTACAATGCCATTAAATTTTAATTTTTTTATTGTATTTCTGATAACGTCAGTAGCTGAAATATGGTCACCTGATAATTTCGTGGGTCTCATAAATGGAACTTCTGCACCACATGACTTAGCTATTTTAGCAATTTTTATATCTTCAGTACTGACTATTACTCTATCAATTAACTTTACCGCTAATGACTGCTTTATAGTCCAATAAATTAGAGGTTTGCCCATAAAATTTTTTATATTTTTATTTTTTAGCCTTTTAGAATTTCCCCTTGCAGGTATAATAGCTATTACTGGTAATTTTTTACTCATTTAATTTCTTTTTTCATAATAATAAAACAGTAGATTTATATTATAAATATTATTATATATGTATTTAATTTTTTAGTTAATTTTTTATTATTATTAATATAAGATCACTCCAAGGCAGATTTTTGTTAAAGCTTAAAAAAAATATTTATATTTTCCTTAATAATAAAATTATATCTTGTGATACAATATTACCCTTATTGCTTGAAACAAAGTCAAAAAACCCTTCTATAAATATAATATTTTATTGTTTTAGTTATCAAACTTATTTGTTTTTAAAAAAAAATACTTTATTAATTAAAGGTATTGAAGAGATAGGATATTTAAAATGTTTGACGAGAGAAAATACTAAAAATTGGCATAAATATAAAATATACAGAGTATTTCATCTATTAAAAGTCTTTCCTACGTTATTGAATATTACTTTCAATATACTTTTTAGAAATACATATGTTATACATTTTAAAGCTTTAAATTTTTGGCCTTTTATTTTCTTATATTATATTAATAAAAATAACACTATTTATTCTGACTCTGATAGTTCAGGGTGGTCGCTTTCTTTTTTTAAAGCGGATAATGCTATTCATGAAAGAGAAGACCCTAATAAAGAATATTTAATGAGCTCAGTGCCTGATTTTAAGGGTAAAGCACCAAGAGGAAAAAGGGTAATATCATTTTCTTCTAACTGGCCAATATTGAAACACCCTGCTTTGAAAGATTCTCAAAAATTTATAATTTCTGCGCCACACAAAAGAAGCTATTGGATTAATTATTTAAAAAAAAATGCTGATTATCTGATTGATAGAGAATTAAATATTAATAATAAGCAGGAGTTTTGTGTTTTATTATTAGGGCATATTGGAAAAGAGGTAGATGGTGCTAGGTACTTAAAAAATGAAAATGACTGGACTACTTTGGTAGAGAATATACTAGATATTATTCATGATGTATGGCCAAATATTATTATTTTAATAAAACCTCATATAATCACTGATATGTTAGTATTAAAAAATATTTTAAGTACGAGAAAGCATATAAATACAAAAATTACTTATCTTCACCCAGCTTTATTGGCAGTTAATTCAAAGTTTTTTGTTGCTATAGTATACACTTCTGCGTTCCAATCGGTTAGTAATATGAATGCTGTTACTATTGAGTATACTAATCAAAAAGAAGAATATTTAAAAATGGCCAACTATAAATCTATACGACCAGAGTATACAACTTATTTTTTTAATGATGATGAAGAGGGTTTTAGAGATATATTAATAGATTTAAAAAATAAACCTAATAACAAATTGCCTTTAGGCATTAATACAGATGATTCTGGGTTAATTAAATATTTATCTAGCTAACAAAAATAATTATTTCCAATTTCTTGGATCCCACAGTTCATTAAAATTATTTTTACCTAATTTTAAAACTTCATTAATATCTGATTTTGAAATAATATTTTTATCTATTTCTAGTATTTCTTTTACTTGGCTAATATTATCAAAACCAATTACTATTTTTGCATTAGGTATTAGTTGATGTATGCACTGAATTGCTAAATTGCTTTTTTTGACATTAAGTTCTTTTGCAATATTATTATAGCTCATTAAAGCTTCTTTAAGGTCATTTAATCTAGCTGGTATCATATCGGGTTCCATAAGAAGCAGGCCTTGTATAAATATAGACCTTATTTGTATATCTCCTCCCGATGCAATAAAGTTATTTAGTTCATCTGATAGTATAATACTTTGATTAAAGATATTACCTGGCACTTGAATAATGCTGACTGTGGAATCTTTAGGTATTTCTTTTTCACTGTATAAGGAAAAGCCAAATTTAGAAATAGTATTACTTTGTAAAATTTTATATATAAATTTTTTAACATTACTATTTTCCCAATCTATAGGATTATGAAGTAATAAATTTTCAATTTTTTGATTATCTATTTGGGATAAAAAATTTTCTATATTAAGTTTTATATTAAATTTAGGATTATTTTTTAAATTTGGTATTTTAGAGGTGATTTTGGGTTTTGTAGAAAATTGTTTAATCCATTCAATAATAATCTTATGAGAATTTGAATAAGCGAAAGCTGTATCAAAATATTGCAAATTGTTTTTATATATAAAATTAAGAAACTCTATCCTGTTATTAAAATCTATATTTATATTTTTATTGGCAATTCCATAATTGCAACCTAATTGAGCTGTACCTACTATAATTTTTTTAAGTAAACTATTTTTCATATTATTATTTTACATAATTATAAGTAACTTATTTATTTGTTAATGTATTCTTTATTTTGCTTACTTGTTTACTTAAGTATAATTTACTATAAGTATATATAAAAAATATAATTTATATTTTCTTTTTTTTCTATGCTTATATTTGGTTTTACATAATGGTAAATAAAAATTTTATACGTAATTTTGCAATAATTGCACATATTGATCATGGAAAGTCAACTTTATCTGATAGATTAATTGAATTTTGCGGAACAGTTAGTTCAAGAGATATGAAAGATCAAATACTAGATTCTATGGATATAGAGAGAGAAAGAGGAATAACAATTAAAGCTCAAACAATAAGATTAGAATACCGAGAAGGTAATAATGATTATATTTTAAATTTGATAGATACTCCAGGACATGTTGATTTTGCATATGAAGTTTCTAGGTCCTTGGCAGCCTGTGAGGGTGCTTTATTACTAGTTGATGCAAGTCAAGGAGTAGAAGCTCAAACATTAGCTAATACATGGCTTGCTTTAGAAACTAATCTAGAAATAATTCCAGTCTTGAATAAAGTTGATTTACCAGCAGCTGACCCAGAAAAAGTTAAATCCCAAATTCAAGATTTAATTGGCCTAGAAACATCTGATGTGAATGAGGTGTCAGGAAAAACAGGTAGAGGTATAAGGGAATTATTAAGTACTATAATTTCTAAATTTCCTGCACCAGAAGGTTCAATTAACAATTCTTTAAAAGTATTGATAATAGATGCTTGGTATGATCAATATCTTGGGGTTATGGTTTTGGTTAGGGTACATGAAGGAGTTCTAAAAAAGGGAATGAAGATTTCATTAATGCGAGCTAAAAGAGAATATCAAATTGAGCAAATAGGTGTATTAGTTCCTAAACCAAAAATGGTTGAGAGTTTATCTGCCGGAGAAGTTGGTTTCATTACTGCAGCTATTAAAACTGTTTCAGAAGCATGGGTTGGTGATACAATTACAGATATTAGAAAACCAGCATTAGATCCATTACCTGGTTTTAAAGAGAGTATTCCTGTAGTTTTTTGTGGTCTTTATCCAACAGATGCTGGTGAATTTGATAAATTGAGAGACTCATTAGTAAAATTACAATTAAATGATACTTCATTTCATTTTGAGATGGAATCAAGTGCTGCTCTTGGTCTAGGCTTTAGATGTGGCTTTTTAGGATTATTACATTTAGAAATAGTTCAAGAAAGATTAGAGAGAGAATTTGATTTAGATTTAGTGACTACTGCTCCTAGTGTAATTTATGAAGTTAGTTTAAAAAATGGAGAGTTAAAGAAAATTCATAATCCTGCAGATTGGCCTGAAATAACTAATATAGAAAATATTAAAGAGCCATGGATTCGGGCAACTATATTTTGTCCGGACGATTATTTGGGAAAAATATTAAAGTTATGTAATGAAAAAAGAGGTTCTCAGATAGAACTAAGTTATGTAGGCAAAAGAGTAATGTTAGTTTATGACCTTCCTTTAAATGAGGTAATTTTTGATTTTAATGATAGTTTAAAATCATTGAGTAGAGGTTATGCTAGCTTTGACTATGAAATTAAGAATTATCAAGATGGAAATTTGGTTAAGGTGGGCATGTTAATAAACTCAGAGAGTGTAGACAGTCTTTCATTTATAGTACATAAAGATAGTGCTTATAATAGGGCTAGAGTCATATGTGAGAAGTTGAGAGAATTAATTCCTAGACAGTTATTTAAAATCGCTATTCAGGCCACAATAGGTGGCAAAGTTATAGCTCGAGAAACTGTAAATGCGTTGAGAAAAGATGTCACTGCTAAGTGTTATGGAGGAGACATTACTAGAAAAAAGAAGCTGCTTGAGAAACAAAAAAAAGGCAAAAAAAGAATGAAGCAAGTAGGAAATGTTGATATTCCTCAAGAAGCTTTTCTGGCTGCACTTAAGGTTGATCTCGGAAAAAGTTAGATTTGTTTTGTTTTTTTATAGTTTATAGCAATTAGAATGAATAAAATTATAATATAGAAATAATATTTTACACTTATATTTAGCAATATAGGTATTAATTCATTGATATTTTGAGGAAGGTGCAAATAATAAATAGTTAGTTCTAAAGATTTTATGAACCCAATTAAAAATGTAGGACTTATTTTGTGTAGTATCTCTCCTAGTGCAGGTAAATTAAATAAAATATCTGATAGGATTATACTTATTAATATAAATATTACTGTAAAGTTTATTATGTATTTCATTATAATTAGACTATAAAAGAAAAAACATTATCATTCTATTTATAAAGGAAAATTTATGATTTCATATGTACAGATATTACAATTGATAGGGTTTGCTTTTTTGATGTCTACGGGACAGATGTTATTTAAAAAAACGGCAATTTCTATAACTAATTTAAGTAAAGAAATAGGAGATCCTGTAGGTATAATAGAATCAATTTTTAGAGCAATTCAGATACCTTGGTTTTACATGGCTCTTTTAACATATGGTTTAGCTACTATATTATGGCTATATATTTTGCAAAGAATACCTCTTTCTGTGGCATATCCTTTTACTGCTTTAGCGATGGTAATTGTACCTATTTTTTCTGTATTTTTATTTGAGGAAAAATTAACTTATTCATATTTTATGGGCTCAATATTAGTCATATCAGGAATTGCAATCATTTCTAGATAAATAATAATTTATTGAGATAACCAGCTTTGTTTTATTATTTCACCTTTTTTAATATTTTTTTTGGTTTTTAATCCTATTAATTTTTTAGAGCTTTCTATCCCAGTGCCTGGTCGCAAAAGAATCAAGTCTTCGAGCTTTATTTTAGAATTTGCAGCAATATTATTCTTTGCATGCCATGACCTTCTAGCGACATCTGCAGTATTTTTTTCTAGTTTATGTGCTATTTTTATTCCGTCCCCTAGTGCTTTTTCTAAGTTTCTAATATTCTCTATAAGATCCTTAAGTTCTTTGGGGTTTGCTGAAGCATTTTGGTCAGGTCCTGAATAATTTTTATTTAGGGTAAAGTGTTTTTCAATTATTTTTGCCCCAAGAGAAACGGCAGCTATAGATGCATAATTACCTTCGCTATGATCTGAATAACCTATAGTACATTTAAATTTCTTACTGAGGGAGCTAATAGCCTTTAAATTTAGAGTACTATTTGGAGCGGGATAAAGAGAAGTACAATGAAGAATTGAAATATCAACATTTTTATTTACAGATTTTAGACATTCATAAGCTTTTTTTATCTCTTGCATATTACTCATTCCAGTAGATAAAATTATGGGAATATTGTATTTAGCAGTTTCTATTAAGTATGGAAAATTAGTTATTTCCCCGGATGGAATTTTTATTTTTTTCATTCCTAAAGAGACAAGGTATTTTAGCAACTCTTTATCGAAAGCTGTACATAAAAATTCTATTTTTTGTTTTTTACATTCATTATATAATTGACTGAGGTTTTGCTTTGATAATGTTAAGTTTTGCAAAACATATTTTTGTAAATTGTTGTTAGTTTCTTTTAGCTGATATCGAGCGCTCTTAGCCTTATTAGAAACTAAATTATTAATATTAAAGGCTTGAAATTTTATACAATTAGCCCCTGCACATTTTGCAATCTTAACCATTTTTTTTGCTATGGATAATTTGCCATTATGATTTATACCTGCTTCGGCAATAATAAAAGTATTATTTTTTTTAAATTTCATATTCTCACCTAATATTAAACTATATTTTGTTAGAGTATATTTTTATATTTAGATTTAAATCCTTAAATGTTCAAAAAAAGAACATACTGCTTGACCTTTATATAATTAAGTTTATAACATAGTGTTCATAAAAAGAACATAATTAATTTATGGTGTAAATATGAGTAAATCATCTCAATCAACATTAAACAACGAAAAAAATGATAATATTATTTTAGAGGTTCTACAAACTATAGATACAGATAATCATTTAACTCAAAGATCAATGTCTACTAAATTAGGTATAGCATTAGGCATGGCAAATACATATCTTAAAAGATGCGTCGATAAGGGACTTGTAAAGATACAGCATGCTCCTAGAAATAGATATATGTATTATTTAACTCCTAAGGGCTTTGCAGAGAAAGCGCGTTTAACTGGAGAATACCTTAGGCACTCTTTTAATTTTTATAGAAAAGCAAAGCATGAATATTCTAAAATTATTTATAATTTACAGAAGCAAGGTTTAACAAAAGTAGTTTTATCAGATGTATCAGAATTAGCAGAAATTTTTATAATGTCTTCTTATGAAATGCCTATAAATATATTAGGCATATTAGGATCGAGTCAAAAAAAATATTTTGGAATTACAGTTATAAAAAAAATTTCAGATATAAATGATTATGACGTTATAGTAATGACTACTATTAATAATTTTGAAGAAAAATATAACGAAATAATAACAGACTGCAAGACAGAAAAAATTATAATTCCTGAAATTTTGAATAATTTCAAGAAAGGTATTTGATATGAAGTTTTGGTATGCAGTTCAGACAAAAAGTAATTTAGAACATTTTGTAATAAAAAATTTAAAAAAGGAAAATTTTTATACTTACATCCCTACATATGAGTCTACGATAAGGCATGCTAGAAAAATAAAGAGAGTTATAAAGCCTTTATTTCCTAATTATTTTTTTGTAGAGTTGAACAAAGATTCTTCCGGCTTTAGAAAAATTAATTATACTAGAGGAGTAGTTTCTCTATTAAATGCAGGGAATGAACCAATTAGAGTGCCTGATAAAATAATTGAAAGCTTGAGAAATATGGAAGATGAAAATGGTCTGATAAAATTATCTTCAATATTCAGCTATAAACCAGGACAAAGCGTAAAAATTAATAGTGGTATATTTAAAGATAAAATAGGTACTTTTGTAGGCCTTAATGGTAAAGATAGAGTGTTTGTATTATTGAATATATTAGGTAAATCAATCAGAGTCCCAATGAAGGAGTCAGGCATTAGTATATAAATACAAGGGCTCGTATTATTTTTAAATAGGGTGTTTTCACCCTAATGGCGGAAGCGTGAAAAATTAGAAATTATTTTTAATTATGATTAAAAAATATATGAAAACTATATGTGTTCAAGGTCTAGGATACGTTGGGTCTGCTACTATTGCTGCATTATCCAATGCTTCAGATATAAATGGTAATCCTTTATATAATATTATAGGCATAGATATCAATTCTAAAGATGGATTAGAAAGAATATCAAATATTAATAAAGGAATATTTCCATTTGGCTCTCAAGATAAATCTTTATCAAAAGCAATTTTAAAAGGTAAAAAAGAAAAAAGAATTTTTGCTACCACTGAAATTTCTTACTTTGATAGAGCTGATGTTATAGTTATTAATATTCCTCTAGATATTACTTGGGATACAAAAGAACCTTATATTAATTTTAAAAAATTTAAAAACGCAATATACGATATAGGTAATAATATGAGAGAGAATGCTCTAATTATTGTTGAAACAACTGTACCTCCAGGTACATGTGAAAAAGTAGTTCTTCCTATTTTATTAGAATGTTTTAATTCAAGAGGATTAAATATTGATGGATTATTATTGGCTCATTCTTACGAGAGAGTTATGCCAGGCCCAGATTATTTAGACTCTATTATTAATTATTGGAGAGTATTTGCAGGTTACAATAAGAGAGCTTCAGATGTATGTGAAAAGTTTTTAAGTTCATTTATTAATGTAAAAGATTATCCATTAAAAAAATTAAGTTCTTTAACTGCTTCAGAAACCTCTAAAGTTATAGAGAACAGTTACAGAGCAGTTAATATTGCATTTATGGAAGAATGGGGTTTATTCGCTGAATCAGTTGGACTTAACAGTTTCGAAATTATAGATGCAATAAGAATGAGACCTACACATAATAATATTCGTCGTCCAGGTTTAGGAGTAGGTGGATATTGTTTAATAAAGGATCCTCTATTTGGATTATTGTCATCCAAGCAATTATATGAAACTAAAGAATTAGCTTTTCCTATGTCACAATTAGGAATTAATATTAATTCAAATATGCCTAATAATAACCTTAATAGACTTAACTTATATGTTGGTGGGCTTAAAGGTAAGAGAGTTTTGGTATTAGGGGCAACATATAGATCTGAAGTAGATGATGTGCGTAACTCTCCATCAGAAGTTTTATGTAGAGGTTTAGATAAAATGGGAGCAAGTTGGGATATTCATGATCCATTTGTTGATTCATTTGAAAATCTTAACAAAGATTTTTTGCAGGAGATACCTGCTGCAAATAAATACGATATTTTAATCTTAACAGTAGATCATAATTTTTATAAAGAATTTGATTTTTTAGATTGGGTAGAAGGAACTAAAATTATTATAATGGATACGAATAACATTCTTACTGAAGAATTATGTAAAGCTTTAGTAAGTAAAAATTTCAGGTTACTTATAACCGGAAGAGGCGATTTAAAATAAATTTTATTTCAATTTTTATATGATAAAAAAAATTAAAAATATTTCAAAATATATTATCAATTCTGAATCTGCTTTACGTATAGGTATGAAGCGTCTAGATAAGGTCTCTGACAAGAAAAAACAATTTTTAATAATAGTTGATAATAGTAATAAATTACTCGGAACTTTGACTGATGGAGATATTAGAAGAGCAATTTTAGCAGGTATGTTATTAGAAGATAAAATTATAAATGCTGGAAATTTAAGTCCTATATTTGGAAATATTGATGAAGATGAAAAAAATTCAAAATTATTAAAAGAGCTATCTGTAGAGGCAGCATTCTTACCTGTAATTGATAGGAATCATATTGTTAAAGAAATTTTAATTTCTAAATTTTATAGTTTAAGAAAAGTAGACGTAATTATTATGGCAGGTGGCTTCGGTAAACGTTTGGGCTCCAAAACAAAAAATACCCCAAAGCCATTATTAGAAGTAAAGGGTAAGCCTATACTTGACAGTATTTTAGAAAAAGTGCATTCAAGTGTCTCTATTGAAAATATATATATATCAGTGCATTATTTATCTAATAAAATTATAAAACATATAGAAAAGAAAAAATATAATACTTCTATAGAATTTATTAATGAGTCTCTACCCTTAGGAACAGCAGGCAGTTTAGCTTTGGTACCTAATAATGGTCGTCCTTTATTAGTTTTAAATGCAGATTTAATAACTAATCTAGATTTAGATATTTTTATTAATTTTCATTTCGAGTCTAATAACAATATGACTATAGCTGCTTCCAAATATGTTTTTGAGGTGCCTTTTGGTGTAATAGAATATGATTCCTCAGGGTCATTCGTAAGATTAAATGAAAAGCCTAAAATAAATAATTTTATATCCGCTGGGATGTATATTTTAGATGAAACATATAGAAATATAATTAAAAAAAATGAATTTATGGATATGCCAGACGTCGTAGATAAATTTAAAAGTTTAGGTAAAAAAGTTGCTGTTTTTCCTCTTCATGAGGAATGGAGAGATATAGGACGGCCAGTGGATTTAGAAATTGCTCAAAATAACAGAAAAGGAAAATAAATGAAATCAATACTAATAGTAGGTCTTGGGTCTATAGGAAGAAGACATGCAAAAATATTTTCAAAGTTTGGACATAAAGTCTTTGGTGTAGATAAGAGGCAAGATCGTCTTGAACAGGCTAAGCAAGAGTTGGATATTGAAGAAGTTTCATCTGATATAGACCATTTAATTAATAACAAAAGTATTGATGGAGCAGTAATAAGTACTCCTCCTCATTTGCATACAGATATTGGTATAAAACTAGCTAATATGGGAATAAGTTTATTTACTGAAAAACCATTAGCTTCTAATGATGTAAATTTAGATATTCTCTCAAAAATATGTGAAGAAAAAGGTATTGTATTTTATACCGCGTATTGTTACAGGTTTATTCCATCAGCCCAAAAATTAAAAAAGTTGGTAGATAATAATAAAATTGGAAAAATATATTCTGCTAGATTGCAAATAAGCTCATATCTTCCAGATTGGCATCCGTGGGAGGATTATAGGAGTTTTTATATGGCATCTAAAGATCAAGGAGGAGGTGCTTTATTAGATGAAAGCCATGGAATAGACTTGTTAAGATGGCTTTTTGGTGAAATAGAAAATGTTTCTGCTATTGTTGATAAAGTTAGTAAACTTGAGATAGATTCAGATGATTTAGCTATTATGAATCTTAAATTTGAATCTGGATTAATAGGAGAGGCTCATTTTGATTTGCTTGGAAGAAGCCCAAGAGTTAATTTGGAATTAATAGGTGAGAATGGAACAATAATTTGGGACAGAATAAAGCCCTCAATTTCTATTTATGATTCTGAAAATAAAGAGTGGCTAGAAGAAAAATTTAGCAGTGATGAAATGCTAACTTGCTATGATAATCAGGCACAACATTTTATTGATTGTTTAGATGGAAAAGTTAAATCATTAACTACATTAGATGACGGAAGGAATACTTTAAAAGTATTACTTAGCGCATTTAAATCATCTAAAACAATGTCTACTGTAAAAGTTTAATATTGAGTAAGAAAAAACTAAATATATTAGGAATAATTCCTGCTCGCTCTGGATCTAAAAGGTTGCCAAAGAAGAATGAATTGAAAATAGGAGGAATATCTTTACTAGAAAGATCTATAACTGCAGCAAAAAAAAGTAAATATATCAATAGACTAATTTTTTCTACAGAAAGCATTGAATATATAAACCTAGTTAAAAATCTAGATATAGAGGTTCCATTTGTGCGTCCAGATAGTTTGGCGAAAGATAATTCTTCTAGTTGGGATGTTGTTAGGCATGCAGTGAGTTTTATGGCTGATAATAAAAAATTTATAGCCGATATCGTAGTTCTTCTTCAACCTAATTGCCCATTTAGAACTTCAAAACACATAGATGATGTAATAGATATAGTTTTATCAGGAGCAAATTCTGCTTTATCCATAAAAAAAGTTGACTATCCGCTTGAATGGATGTTTCGAATTGACAGAGAGGGTACTTTAAAAAACATTATTAAAAATGAAAATGTTAATAGAATGCAAGATAGTCAAGTTACGTATCAGCCAAATGGAGCAGTATATGCACTTAAGACTACATTATTAAAAAATAAATTACCTATGCCTAATAACGGAACTCGTACATTAGAAATGGATTTTGAAGAGTCTATTAATATTGACGAATATTGGGATTACGAGTTAGCTAAAATTATTTATAAGAGAAAGTATGATTAAAATAGCTGTAATTTCTGTAGCAAGATCTGATTATAGTATAATTAAACCTATATTGAAAATTTTAAAAAATGATAAATTTTTTAATTTAAAGTTTTATGTTTCAGGAATGCATCTTGATAAAAGATATGGACATACTATAAAATACATTAAAAAAGATAATATAAATATTACACAATCTATTAAAACTAACTCTCCAGGAGATGATGAGTTATCTATTTCTAAATCTATTAGTTTAGGAGTAAAAAAATATTCTGAAATATTTCATAGAAATAAACCGGATTTGCTGTTGGTAACCGGAGATAGATTTGAAATGTTAGCAGCAGTTATTGCGGCTTTACCTTATAATATAGTAATTGCTCATATACATGGGGGTGAATTAAGTTTAGGGGCATTTGATGACAGTATTAGACATGCAATAACTAAATTTAGCCATATTCATTTTCCTAGCACTGATGAATATGCTCGTAGAATTATGCAATTAGGAGAAGAAAAATATAGAGTTAAAGTAGTTGGAGCGCCTGCGCTAGATAATTTAAAAGGGATCAATTTTAAAAGCTTTTGTCAGCTAAATAAGGAGTACGGATTATCAATGAATTCAAGTCCGATTATTGTTACTTATCATACTACGACACGTCATCCTTATACTATAAAAAAAGAAATGACAAATTTATTATTTGTTTTGGAAAAAGTAAAATTTCCTATTATTTTCACTGCACCAAACGCAGATACCAATAATCATATTATTATTAATATGATAAAGAGTTTTTGTAAAAAAAATGATAATTCATATTATTTAGAAAATTTGGGAACTATAAATTATTATAGTTTTTTAAGCATAGCTAAAATGATGCTTGGAAATTCTTCAAGTGGAATTATTGAGGGTGCCTCCTTTAATTTACCAGTAATTAATGTAGGAGATAGACAGTTAGGAAGAGCTTCGGGTGTGAATGTTATTCACTGTAAAAATTCTATATATTCTATTAAAAAAGCAATAAATAAGGCTCTTACAAAAGATTTTCTAATTTCAATAAAAAATGTTAAGAATATTTATCATAAAAATGGGTCTTCTGCTAAAATAGTAAATTATTTAAAAAAGCTACTTAGAAATAATAAAACTATTAATAAATCATTTATGGATATTAGTATATGAATAATTATATACCCAATTCGATTCCGGTTATTGCAGGTAATGAAAAAAAATATGTAACGGAGGCAATAAGAACTGGATGGATTTCTACAGGAAATTTTATAACCCAATTTGAAAATAGTGTAGCTAAATATTGTAACGTAAAATATGCAATAGCTACTGGTTCTGGAACAGCAGCTTTGCATATTATGTTAATTTTGGCAGGCATTAAAAAAGGAAATGGGGTTTTATTACCTAACATAACATTTGCCGCAAGTGCAAATGCTATAACATATTGCAATGCTATACCTATATTTGCAGATGTATCATTAGATGATTGGTGTTTATGTCCTATAGAATTAAATAAATTCATAGAACTTAAATGTAGTTTCAGAAATAGTAAATTAATAATAAAAAATTCTGGAATACAAATTACAGCTATGATGCCTGTCCATTTATATGGACATCCTGCAAAATTAATAGAATTAAGAAAAATATGTCAAAAGTATAATATTGTAATGATAGAAGATGGGGCTGAAGCTTTAGGCGCACTTTATAGAAGCAAAAGTATTGGAAATGGTTCAAAATTTTGTGGGCTTAGTTTTAATGGTAATAAAATTATCACTACAGGGTCAGGAGGCATGATACTAACAAATTCTATAAATATTGCTAATAAAGCTCGATATTTAATATCACAGTCTAAGGATGATCCTAAAGAATTTATACATCATGAAGTAGGTTATAATTATAGAATGGCTAACATTAACGCTGCTTTTGGACTTGCACAAATGGAAAAACTAGAGGAGTTTGTTTCAAAAAAAAGGCAAATAAACAATTATTATAATTCTTTTTTAAAAAATTATGAATATTTAAGTATTAAAATGGAAAGTAAAAACGTAAGAAGTAGTTTTTGGATGGTTATATTAACTTTAGATAAGAAAATGTTTAAAAAAGGCTCTTTGGGTTTAAGAAATTTTTTAGAAGCAAATAGTATTGAAGCGAGGCCCATTTGGCAGCCTCTATACAGGCAAAAGGCATATAAAAATGCATTTAATTTATCAAAAGATAATTCTGAAGAATTGTATAAATATAGTTTGTGCTTACCATGTTCTGTTAATTTAAAAAAGAAAGCAATAGAAATAATATGTAATAAAATTATTTACTATTGTGAAAAATATTATGATTAATAATGTTAGAATTATTGCCCGTTTAGAAATAAAAGGGCTAAATGTTGTAAAAGGAATACAAATGGAGGGTCTAAGAGTCGTTGGCCAGCCTGAGGAAATGAGTAATAGATACTTTCATCAAGGGATAGATGAAATTATTTTTTCAGATATTGTAGCTTCTTTATATAACAGAAATCATTTATCAGAACTTGTAACAAAAGTTTCTAATAAAATATTTATACCTTTATGTGTTGGTGGAGGTGTAAGGTCAATTGAAAATTATAGAGAATTATTAAGAGCAGGTGCAGATAAAATTAGTATTAATTCTGAAGCTACAAGAAACCCTTTATTAATTGAAAAAGCGGCAAATATATTTGGAAGTCAATGTATAGTTGCATCTATTCACGCTAAGAAGATATCTGATAATAATTGGGAGCCTTATATTGAAAATGGCCGAGAAAGAACATTTATGAATGTTGTAGATTGGGCAAAAAAATTAGAGTCTTTAGGAGCTGGAGAAATTCTTTTAATTTCTGTTGATAAGGATGGAACTTGTTCAGGTTTTGATATTAATCTTATTAATTTAGTTAAAAAATCTGTAAGTATACCTGTTATTGCCTGCGGCGGAGCATCTTCTATTGAAGATATATATAAAGTATGTATAGAGGCAAAGCCGAGCGCAGTAGCTATTAGCCACATATTACATTTTAATAAATTTGATATTAATACCATAAAAGATAATCTTTTAGAAAAAGGTATTAATACTAGAAAGCATTATGTAGGTATATAATGACGTTAAAAGTAGGCATAATAGATTACTCTATATGTAATTTATATAGTATAGAAAGAGCCTTAAGGTATGTTGGGCATGAAACTTATTTTGTTAAATCACCAAAAGAGATAGAAAATATAGATGCACTTGTATTGCCAGGAGTGGGGGCATTTTCTACTGGAATAAAAAATTTAAAAAAGATCAATATGGATAAAGGAATTGTTGATTATGTTAAATCAGGTAGGCCTTTATTAGGAATTTGTTTAGGCATGCAATTATTGATGTCTAAAAGTTTTGAGTTTGGAGAACATGATGGGCTAAATTTAGTAAAAGGTAAAGTTAAAAAAATTGAAGTTAACAACAATATACCATTACCCCATGTAGGATGGAAACATTGTGATATAATAAAAAATACTAAATATAAATTATTTAATCATATTGAGAAAAATGTAGATTTTTACTTTACACATTCTTATGCATGCTTTCCTGAAGATCACGCAGATATATTTGCAACATTTAATTATGGGCAAGATTTAACAGGAATTATAGTTAAAAATAATGTTATTGGATGTCAATTCCATCCTGAATTAAGCTCATTTGCAGGCTTAGAATTATTGAAAAATATTAATAATATTTAATTTAATAGGAATTTTTATAATTTAAAATGAAGAAAATAATTGTTATTGGAGCAGGAGGTCATGCAATAAGTGTTGCTGAAAGTGTATTTTCTTCTGGATTTGAAATTGAGTGTTTTGTTGATATAAACTCAAAACAAAAAAGTATATTTAATTGCCCTATAGTAAAAGAAGTTCCATATAGGAAAAATATAGATATTGTGATAGCTATAGCGGATAATTTTAAAAGAAATAGTATTGTAAATGATCTTAAGAAAAAGTATTCAAAAATAAATTTTCCAAATATTTTTCATAAGTTTGCCTCAATATCTAATTATGCTGGATTTGGAGAGGGAAATATTGTCATGCAAAATGCAGTTGTAGGTAGCAAATCTAAAATTGGTTCTTTTTGTATAGTAAATTCATCATCAAATGTGGATCATGATAATACATTAGATGATTTTAGCTCATTAGCTCCTGGAGCAGTATTAGGAGGAAATGTGAAAATTGGTAAAAGAACAGCAGTATGCATAGGGGCCACAATAAAAAATAATATTCAAATTTCAAGTGATGTGGTAATTGGAGCAAATAGCTATGTGAATAAAAATTTTAAAAGTAATTTAGTTGTATATGGATCACCAGCTAAAGAAATTAGAAATAGAAATAAATATGATAAATATTTGTAAATATAAATAGGAGAAAATACGTGGAAGATAAAAAAATTAATAACAATTTTTCACTTTTTGGTCTACCCGAAAAAGTTGTTCATTGTAAAAAATGTTTGATGCATAATCAAAAACCTTATTCTATTAATGAAAGTAAACATACAATTGAAAAACTCAAAGATAATCTTAAATTTGATGAGGAAGGAGTATGTGAAGCTTGCAGGTATAGTGAAAAAAAGAAAACTATTGATTACTCTGGAAGAGAAAAATTATTATTAAAGATGTTAGATAAATATAGAAAAGATAATGGAGAATATGATTGTATAGTTTCAGGTGGAGGAGGAAAAGATAGTATGTCAGTTTCTCATATGTTGAAATACAAATATGGTATGCATCCTCTCACTATAACCTATTCACCACTATTATATACTGATGTTGGATGGAGAAATATGCAAAATTGGATTAATAAGGGAGGTTTTGATAATTACTTATTTACGCCAAATGGAAAAGTAGCAAGTATTTTAGCAAGAGAAGCTCTAGAAAATTTATATTTTCCTCTGCAACCATTTAAATTTGGAATTAAATCTTATGCAATGAAAATGGCAATGAGATTAAAAATAGATTTAGTTATGTATGGGGAAGATGGAACTGAATATGGTTCTAATAATATAGAACAAGCGGATAGTCCGTCTTATGATATAACGCATTATACAAATGATAATAAGGATGTATATATTGCAGGTAGACCATTGAAATATTTGCTAGACAAGCATAAATTAGAAATGAATGATTTTTACCCATACATGCCTATAAGGTCAGAAGAAGTAGAAGGTTCTAATTTAAGGGTAGAACATTTAGCGTGGTATATAAAATGGGATCCACAATCGGCTTATTATTATGCCTCAAAAAACTGTGGTTTTGAATCAGATGTGGAAAGAACTGATGGAACTTATGGTAAATATGCGAGTATTGATGATAAATTTGAGTCATTACATTATTATACGCAATACATCAAATTTATGATTGGTAGAACAAGGTTTGATGCAAGTCAAGAAATTAGGAATGGCCATATTGATAAAGAAGAAGCCATTGCTTTAGCTAAAAAGTATGAAGGTGAAGTTCCTAAAAGATATTTAAAAGACTGCCTTGATTTTATGGGCTTAACTGAAAAAGAGTTTGTGGATATTACAGATCAGTTTAGATCCCCACATCTATGGAAAAAGGACAAAGATAAATGGATTCCTATTCAAGAATTATCAGAAATAAGTAATAAAATATAAATGGCATTTATTTTACCAGAAAAAGGTATTTCTAATCCCAGCGGTATAATGTTTCACCATTTTCATGGTTTAACATATAATAAAAGTCCAGGCTCAATGTCTTCTAATGATTTAGAAAAATTATTAGATAATATAGAAGCTGATAAATTATTATCTGCTGATAAATGGGTTGATAAATTTTTCAATAAAGAATTAAATGAAGGTTTTTTATGTCTTACCTTTGATGATAATTTAAAATGTCAATATGAAATAGCTTTACCTGTTTTAAGAAAAAGAAAAATCAAAGCTTTTTGGTTCATTCATACTGCTATATTAGAAGGTCATACAGATTATATGGAATTATATAGATATTTTAGATCGGAAACCTTTAAAAGCCACGATGATTTTTTTAATTCATTTTTGGATGTTTTAAATAAATTTGATCTTTTAAAAAAATGTGAGAATGCCCTTTCGTATTTCATAGCTGAAAACTTTTTAATTAGTAGTACATACTTAAGTAAAAATGAAAAGAAATTCAAATTCTTAAGAGATGAAGTCTTGCTAAAAGAAGAATATATACTAGTAATGAATTATATGATTAATAAGTTTTCTAATAAAAATATACTTGAGAAAAACTTATATATGTCAATTGATAATATCTGTGAATTAATTGCAGAAGGCCATATTATTGGTTTACATTCTCATACTCATCCTACTGCATTAAAAAACTTAAATAAAAACGAGCAAAAAAAAGAGTTTCAGAAAAATTATGAAGTACTTTTTAATCACGCTAAAATAAAACCTATTTCTATGTCTCACCCTTGTAATTCATATAATGAAGACACAATAGATGTATTAAAAGAATTAGATATTAAAATTGGATTTAGAGCTGATACAGTAAAAAATGAATACAGTAATTTAGAATTTCCGCGTTATAATCATACTAATTTAATGCAAAAACTTCAGAATGTTTAATAGAATGACTTTGCCATATAAAATAACTATATTTACAAGTAACCAACCTAGACATATTTCATTTATAAAAAGTCTGCAAAGAATAACATCAAATTTATCAGTTGTTATTGAGAGTAAAAATACTTTTAATAGTGATGATAAAAATAGTTTATACAATAAATACTTTACTGAAATGCAGCTTTCAGAAAATAAAATATTTGGTGAAGCACATCTGTTAAATAACAAATCAGAAATATTATTTCTAGCTATGAATGATTTATCTAAGTTAAGCTTAGATAGACTGAGTTTTGCCTTACAGTCTGATATTTATATTGTATTTGGTAGTAGCTTTATTAAAGGTGAATTATGTAATTTTTTAATATCTAAAAAAGCAATTAATATACATATGGGCTCTGCTCCATATTATAGAGGAGCAGCTTGTAATTTTTGGGCATTGTATGATAATAGACCTGACATGGTTGGAGCTACCATTCATTATTTATCGAAAGGTTTGGACTCTGGTCCAATAATATTTCACGCGCTTTATAATGGAACTGTTAAAAATATTGCTGATTTAGGTATGTATTCAGTTAAAGTTGCTCAAGATAGTATAGTAAGTAGTATAAAAAATGGTAATATTTTTTCATTAAAATCCACTGTAAATAATGAAGACCAATTAATAAGGTATTCTACAAAAAAAGAATTCAGTGAAGAAATTATTAAAGAATATTATAAAGCTAAAAGAAATATTAAAGAAATAAATTATAAAATACAAAATAGAGATTTAAAATTATTTTATAATCCTATGATGCATTATAATTAAATAGTTATGTATATAAAAAAAATTATTAATAAGTTTGCTTTGCTTCTTAAGTATTTTGTTAGAGTAACTAGTTTAAGAATTAAGTTAGTACCATTGGACAAAAAATTACCTTTTAAAGGGAAATTATATAAAAGTGGTTACTATGAATTTACTATAAATGATATTACTATTAGGGCTTTACAAAACTTAAAAAAAAGAGGTGTAGATAAAAAAAATAGAATCTTTTTAAGAGTTTCTGAATCTGCCGCCTTATCAGAAATTTTTAATATAGTAACTCCAGAAATAAGAAATTATTTAGGTGTAGAATCATTCTTAGATGGAATTAATTGGATAGAAACTGATGCTATAAAAAGTCACGAAAAATTAAAGCAATCAAATTCTGTAAGTTGGCATAATGATAATGTTGGTAACAGACTAAAATTATTTTTATGTATAGAGGGTGATGGGACTCAACCAACTCTAATATTACCAGATAGAAATAGAATACCAAGTATTTCGAGGTGGATTTATATGACTTTCATGGAAGCTTTTAGATGGTTTGGGATTAGGAATAAGTTAAATATTAAGAATAGTATCGCAATAAAACATCATACTGGCTCGGCAAATATTTTTGATACTCAACTTTTACATAGAGGTAAATACGAAAAATCTAAAGTTAAAAGGATAGTTTTAAATATAGAGTTCTCTAATCCTAAAAAACATTTAATCTCAAGAGGACCAATAGGCACAAAAGAAGGTTATAATTCTTTCATTTTTGACGAAGCTTTATTAAAAGTTGCAAGCTTTAAATCAATTTTAGATCCAAGTAGAATAAATAAGAACAAATCATTTTGTTTATATGCAGAAAAATCGGGTAAATAAAATTATTAAATTAGAAAATAATAATCATTATTTAATTTTTTTTAAAATAGATCATATTTTTAGGAAATAAAGAATGAATAAGATACATGGTCCAAAGAATGTTATAATTTTTAGTTATAATCTAATTAACTGGTTATATATGGATATTATTCCAATTTTAAAAGAAAAATATAATACTAGATTTATTATTATAGGTAATGAAGATGTGCTTGAAAAATTTAATCCTTTACTAAATGTGAATTTTGATAAACTTATTGAATTATCAACTTTAGAAAAAAAATTACAAGAGGACCTTTACGAAGATATAGATAAAGAGCGGAAATTAGCGAGAAAAAATGAAAAAAAATATGATATTTCTTATATGAGAGAAATTATTCAACAGGATAGGAAATTATCAACGTATTTTTTGTCGCATTCTGAAAATTTTATATGGACGAAAAATGATTATTTAAATGATGATTTTATTTTAAGCTTTGTTAATCGTTGTGTTAGTTATGCAGAAGGTTTAATTGAAAAAGAAAGCATTGATCTAGCATTAGTCTGGCCTTTAGACGCTCTAAGTGCAACATTTGCAAATATATGTGAGCATAAAAATATATTTGTAACTTATCCGTATAATTCTAAATATAAAAGTTACGGCTTTTGGGCGAGTAGCGCTTTCCAAGATGATAAGTTATTGTGTGCTTATTACAATAACATAAAAGAAGAAAAGCTTATATCATTAGAAGATATTTCTCCTCCAAATACTGGATGGCCTGAAACAAGTGAAATGGATAAAATATATTCTTTTTGGACTATACTGAAAAAGAGTATCAAAACTACTTTATTTAGAATAGAGTTTATTCTTTTAGATATTTTAAAGTTAGACTTTTCTAAAAAAGATAGGGTAAGTTATTTTGCTCAAATTTCTTTTCATATAAATAGTTGGAGGTTGTATAGACTTATAAGTAAAAATTCTTTTAGAGATTTGTATTCACTTAAGAAAAAACCTTATTTATTTTTTGCAATTTCTTTAGAGCCTGAATTTTCAGTTCAAGCAAAATGTAAAGAATTTAATGACCAGAAATCTATTATAAAGCAATTGGCTATGTGTTTGCCTATGGGTTACGAACTTATTATTAAGGAACATTTCGATATAGGTAGAAGAAGTTGGAATTTTTATGAAGAATTATGTAAAATACCAAATGTTAGAATGGCTCATCCGTCTATAAGAGGTATAGATTTAGTATCTCAATCTAGAGCAGTAGCCACTATGGCAGGAACTGTAACCTTGGAAGCAACTTTAATGGGAAAAAAGGTTATAGAATTTTCTAATCATTCCTCTTATTCTTTTTTGCCAAATGTATTTAAAATAAATGATTTTACTAACTTGCCATCAATATTAAGGAAGGTAATGGGAGAACAAAAAAAACATGAAATTGATGAAGTTAGATCATATGGGTCTAGGGTAAGAAAAGCTATTATAGAAATGTCGTTTGATGCCCCTGGTAGCCCATTGTTTTATGATGATAAAAGTTATAAAGGATTAGATGAAATAAATCTAAACAAAGCTGTCACATTATTGCTTAAGCAATATTCACAAAATAAAGTTAATAGTAATTAAACTATATATTTATAACTTAAATATTTAAATAAACTTTCATTCTAATATTAAAAGTTAGGAATTTATAATGATTTCACAAATTAAACGTTTTAAAAAACTACCCTTATACATGACTAGTCATTGGTTATTTTTAGAAAAAAATAATTTGATAAGAAAAATAGAATTAATTTTTGTACTATTTTTATCGACCTTAACTGTTATACTTGAAGCTTTAGGTTTATCTATATTAATACCATTACTTAGTCTAATAGAGCACAGTGGAGATATAGAAAAATTTAAATCTAGCTCGGTTTTATGTAGATATGTTGCTGATATATTCTTTTATTTTGGTATTCCCATTAACCTAGCAAATATTTCATTGACTGCATTTACTTTAATTTTATTTAGACAAATAGTTAATTATTTTAACAATATAGAAAATGAAAGATTAAAATGGAAGGTCCATAAAAGATTGTCGGTAGAAACTATTAACCGTATAATGAGTGCTAAATTAAAATATGTACAAGATATAAAGCCAGGACATTTTACTAATACAAGTACAAACGAAGCAGGAGATACTGCAGCTATATTAAGATGTTATGGTGCTTTATGGATGACGTTAATGGTATTTATTGCATATGCCTTAATCTTATTAATAACTTCTCTTAAAATAACTTTTATGATTATGATTTTTCTTTTTACACTTATGATTCTTTTAAGTGGTATAATTAGATTAACAAAAAAATATAGCTCTATTAACTTAGAATATAGAAGACAATTTTTTAATTTTCTTAACGAAAGATTCACAGCATGGAAATTTATTGTTTTAACGAATAGCTTAGATAATGAAATAAATCATGCCGAAAATATAAATACTAATATATATAATAATCAAGTAAAGCTTCTTAGGTTACAAGGGCTTTTAGGATTATTGTTTTTACCACTAGCTAGTTTATTTTTACTAGTTACCCTCAACTTATTTGTAACCGTATTACATATAGATCTAACAGTAATAACTACTTTTGGCTTAGCTTTTGTAAGATTGATGCCAGTAACGTTAAATTTACAAAGTAATATAAATAAGTTAGTAGCTTATTTCCCGTCCTATTTATATGTTGAAAAAATATTTAATGACGCTGGTAGTAATTCTGTAAACAGAAAAGAAGGAATTATATTATCACCCTTAAAAAAAGAAATTGAATATCGAAATGTATCTTTCAATTATGAAGGTAGAAAAGACTTTGCGCTTAAAGATATTAATTTTTGTATTAAATCTGGATCATTTGTATCTATAATTGGGCATTCAGGAGCTGGAAAGTCTACATTAATTGATTTATTACCTAGAATGATAGAACCAAATGAAGGTAGTATATATTATGATGGAATAGACATAAAAAAATGTTCAATTGAATCTCTAAGATCTAATATTGCTTATGTTACACAAGAGCCCTTCTTATTTAATAGCACAATTATTGATAATTTAAGGTACACAAAAAGCGAGGCTACAGAGGATGAAATATGGAATGCTTTAAAATTAGCGCACGCATATGATTTTGTAAAAAGTTTTCCTAAAGGTTTGCAAACTGATTTAGGCACCTTAGGTAAGAAAATTTCAGGGGGTCAAAGACAGAGAATAGTTTTAGCAAGAACTTTCTTATCAGATGCCTCTATTATAATATTAGATGAACCAACCAGTGCTCTAGATAATGAGTCTGATTTAAAAATACAATCTGCTATAGATACTCTTAAAAATAAAATTGGTGCAACTATTATTATTATTGCACATAGGTTCTCAACAATAAATAAATCTGATATAATTATCAATTTAGATCAAGGTCAAATTGTAAAAAATAGAAATAAAGATACTGCTGTATAGCTTGTTGGAAATATAAAATGAATAACAATTCAAAAAACATAGTAATGTGTTTTTCGGCTCACCCAGATGATGAGGTTTTAGGATTGGGTGGAACTTTAATTAAGCATATTGAAAAGGGTGATAAAGTTTTTATAACTATCTTATCAGAAGGAGAGGACGCAAAAATTTCTTTGAAAGATAAGAACTTAGATAGAATAAATAATGCAAGAGACTGCTCTAAAAGCATGGGCACTAAAATTAATAAAATTTTTAATTTTCCTGATCAGAAATTTGATACGGTTCCTTTATTAAACATAATTCAGTCTTTAGAAAAAGAGTTACAGCATATTAAACCAAATATTGTATATACGCACCATTTAAGCGATATAAATATAGACCATAGAATTACAACAGAGGCAGTTTTAACTGCTTTGAGGCCAATGAATAAGTTTGGTTTACAACCAGAAATTAGAACATATGAAACACCTTCTACTACTGATCAATCACCTTATATAGATAGATATTTATTTAAACCTAATTTGTATGTCTCTATAGAAAAAACTTGGAATAAAAAAGTTGATTCAATCAAAAAATATAAAAAAGAGATTAAAAAAACTCCACATCCTAGATCTATAAAATCAATTAAGGCTTTAGCAGTTAAAAGAGGGTCAGAATCTGGTTTTAAATTGGCTGAAGCATTTACAATAATAAAAAAAATATGGGATTGATTTTATGTCAATAAGTTATGTTAAAGATAGAACAATTATGGCATTTATATCTCATGCTTCTGTATTTTTGAACTATAATGATGAAATTATCATTACTGATCCATGGTATATATCTAGTGCTTTTCAATCATGGTGGCCATCACCTCCTTGTGCATATAATATTGATATGATATTGGGATTAATTCAAAGTGGTAAGGCTTCAATAATTATTTCTCATGCACACCCTGATCATATAGATAAAGATTTTATAAAATTATTACCAAAAAACACAAAAATATATATTCCTAAGTATAAAGACAGTCATTTTGCAGATTTACTAAATAGTTTGGGCATGAATAATGTAATTGAGATTGGCCTTAAAGAGTTAAACATTGGAAGTTTTAAACTCAATTCTTATGCACATTATGATAGCGATTATGATGCTGCGATCTCAATAGAAACCCCAGATATGTTTGTTTTACATGGAAATGATAGCTGGGTACTAAAGAAAGAAGCTTCCTTAAAATTGAAGAATATTATAGAAAATAATAATAAATTTAGCTTATTGATGGGACAAGGTAGTTCAGCTTCAGGATATCCTTTAACATATTACAAGCTTAAAGATAGCGAGATGAACACTTTACTGGAAAATAAAAATATTAAAATGATAAGGTCATTATCTCAAATAGCTAGTGATTGTGGCTTTGATAAAATTCTTGCTTATGCGTGCTTTGCTTCTATAAATATAGTGAAAAAAAACTATAGAAACAGGGCTCCAATATCTACAGCGGATTATTGTAATAAAGTGTCAAATTCATCGAAGTTTATAGATTTATCTCCGGGAGATATTTTTATTTCTGATAAAAAAGGAGGTATAGTAGTGCCTTTAACAAGATCTTTGCATTTAAATCAAAATATTTTTTATAAGAGTAATAATGTATATAAATGGCCAGATGAACTTGAGTTTAATGTAGAAGAATGTTTAGAAAAGGCAGAAAAATTTTGTAGTGATTTTGACGATTATCTTATTAATAAACAAAAAGTAGACAATTTAAATAAAGAAGAAATAGGAATAGAATTTAAATTTGAGATACTGGATGAAAATGAAAACATAATAAAAATAATTAATTATAAGTATTTTAACAATATAGCTAATAGGACGAAAATTTGTAGAGTTAGAGCTTCTATATTAAATGAAGTATTAATTGGAAAAGTTCCATTTGAGGATTTATCAATAGGTTATTTGGCTGAGTGGGATAGAAAACCTCTTTCTCGATATAATCGATTATTTATGACATGCTTAAAGTCATTCTGGTATGACCATTATTAGAAGTAATTTTTAATTTAAATATAGGTGTATTATGAGTTTTAAAAAAGTATATAAAACCACTATCAAAGTTAGTTTTTTAAAAATATTATATGTTTCAATTTTTTCAGGGCTAAGAATTAGAATTAATTTAATTTTAGGTAGATTTAACTTAAGAAAAAAATCAAGATATTTATATGATTTTTATCAATCTAAAAGAAAAATAATGTATCAAGGTGAGTTACCTGAAAATATAATAAATGAGTGGAAAAATTATAATCATTCTATTCTAACTCCTACTGTAAAAAGGACTATAGAAAAAACTAATATAACAGATGAAATTATTAAAAACAGTGATACATTAACTTCAAAACATTCAAAGCACCAGAGAGTGGCTAAATTTCTTGATGAATTATTTTCTGATAAATCAAATGGTATTAAAACGGTAGCACACATAGGAGCAAGAATAGATACAATAAGTAACTATTTTTCAAAAAAATATAATGACATAACTTTTCATTCTATAGATTTACAGTCTAATTTGAAGGAATTAAATTTAACTCTAGGAAGTAGAAAAAATTGGATTATTCATAATGACTATGCTTTACGTCTCTTTAAGTCAAAAGAAGTAAAGCCAGATATGGTAATTATGATCAGTACTTCTCCTAAATTTAATAATAAAGAATTATATGAATATATTGAAGCCTATAAAAATCTTGGTGTAAAATTCTTATTATTTTTTGAACCTTGGTGGGCATTACCATTATCTTTCAATACTATTGTAATAAAAAAACCAGAGAATATAACTGATAATTATTCTCCAGTTGGAGGATTAACTGCTGACTATCATCATAATTATTTTGCAGCATTAAATAAATTTAAATTTTCGCCCGTTGTAAGTGAATTAAGAGAGTATGAAGGAGAAAAACATTATCACGGACTTTATATTTTTGCTGTTGATGATGTATTAATTAAATAATAATTTATACATGGATATAATTTATGAATTATAAAAGAAGAAGTGTTTTATTCAATATAGGGATGTTTTTTGCTATAGCGCCTAACATATATCCTTTAAAGTTTTTTTATAAAGATAAAAATATAGATAATAATGAGCATATTATCTTAAATTATATTAATAGTATATCTTCTAAATATAGTATGACTGATCCTGAATTAACCAAATATTTATCAGTCAATTATATTAGAGAATTAAATAAATCTATAGATAAAGAAAAAAAAATTAATTTTAGCTATTTAAAATATAATTCAACAGTTAATATTTTTGAGGAAATATTTAAAAGTGATTTTAAAAATGATAGAACAGAAAATTTAGATGGCTGGATTTTATCTCAGAATGAAGTAGTAATATTAGCTTTAGATCAAAAATATAAAAGTGTTTATAAATAGTAATAATATAGAAAATAATACAACCGATTACTCTGATGTTTGTGTAATTGGAAGTGGTCCAGCAGGTATTGCAATTGCGAACAAGCTTATTTCAAAAAATATATCAGTTACTTTGTTAGAAAGTGGTGGTTTAGAAGGAGAAACATACACACAAGATTTAAACTCTGGTGAAATGTTAGGTCAGGACCCTGGGTATGATTTAGAAATGAGTAGATTAAGACTTTTTGGAGGTACTAGTAATCATTGGGAAGGTTCCAATCAAAGATTAGACAAAATAGATTTTAAAAGTAGAAATTGGATACCATTTAGTGGGTGGCCTATAAATATTAAGGAATTGGATAAGTATTATAAAGAAGCAACTTTAATAAATGAAGTACCAAATCTAATAGAAACAAAATATGAATATTACAAAGATGATAATATTATAAAATATATAAAGTTATTTAAAGAAAAATATAATTCAGAAATAGATATTGTTACTAATCATATCAACCCTTTACGTTTTGGAGAAAAGTATTATTTAAAGTTTAAGAAAAATAATACTTTAAAAGTATTTCTACATGCTACTGCTTTAAGATTAAATCTTGATGATCAAAAAGAAATTAAAAGTATTGAGGCTAGCACTAATTCTAATAAAAAATTATTATTAAAATCTAAGTATTTTGTCTTGGCTATGGGAGGAATAGAAAATGCCCGTTTTTTACTTCTAAATTTAAGTAAAATTCCATATGAAAGTATTAATAATAGACCTATTATAGGAAGTTTTTTTCAAGAACATTACGGCTTTACTGCAGGAACACTTCTTTTGAATCAAAAAGTTTCAAAACTATTAGATATAGAAAAAACAGTAACAATGAATAGTAAATTAGAAACTGAAACATATTTAGTTCCTTCTGAATTAACTCAAGAAAATGAAAAAATATTAAACTGTAGAATAACTCTTTATAAAAAAAATTGGAACTCTTTATTTGGTCCTTATGATCTTGATAAAAATACATTAAAATATAATTTCAGAAGTTATTTAAATGACTATATCTCTAGTATGAAAGGGCCTTATGAGTGGATTTCGGCTAATAAAAAAGTAAATAATATCCCCCAAAGGGTTTATATAGGATTAGAACAATCACCAAATCCAAATAGTAGAGTTTCACTTATTAATAAACTGGATAATTTTGGGCAAAGAAAAGCAGCCTTAGATTGGAGATTAAATGAGATTGATGAGTTATCTATTAAAAATATTACTAAGTGGTTTGCTAATTCCATAGGAGCAAATGCTTTAGGTAGAATGAAAATAGATAATGATATATATAATATAAATAGAGAAAATCTGAATTCTTCCATATCAGGCGGTTACCATCATATGGGAACTACCAGAATGGGTTCAAATATGAATTCCAGCGTAGTTGATAAGAATAGTAAGTATCATCAAATAGACAACCTATTTATTGCCGGTAGTTCTGTATTTCCAACTAGCGGTTCTACAAATCCAACGTTTACAATAGTTGCTTTAGCAACAAGGTTAGCTGAACATATTATTACAAAGTTTTAATTATTTTTAATACTATGTAAATAAATAAAAATTGAAATTATAATAGAGATTAATTGAACGATTAAAATATTAATAATTATAGGGTCTGTAAAAGAAATATTAATTAATTTTAATAAAGATATCGGTAATAAAAATATAAATAAAAAATTTATTAATAATAAATTATGATGAATTTTTTTATTTTGATAAAATCTACTTAATATCAAATTTAAGTTTGGTATAAGAATTATTGGAATGAATATTATAAATATAAAACTTATAGACCCTGCATAGTCATAAAAATGTATAAGATCAGTGAAATTTTTAGGTAATAGGTTTAAGTTTATTGAGAAATAGTAGATTAATATAAATAAAACAGAATAAATAAAGCCTAAAAAAAATTTACTTAATAAATATACAATAATTTGCATTTAATTTATGTCCCAAGTTATTTATTTTTTAGACGTTAACAAATACAAAACATTATTAAAAGAATTTAAAAGGAAATAATTAGAAAAATGTTAGTTACTAATAATAATTCTATTGCGCAATTTGTTTCTGGGAATCTTGAACAATGGAAAGTATATCATCATGATAAATATGTTTTATGGCTTGCTGGAGATAATTTAGATAAAAAATATAAACATATATTTAAAAGTCTTAATAGCCATAAAAATATTAGTAAGTTACTTTTAAAAACAATAGTTGAAAAACTAGATGATCATTTCGGAATAATATGCATCGCAGAAAAATGGGCATTTGCAGCAGTAGATTGTATTAGGTCATATCCAATTTTTTGGAAAAAGGCTAAAAATAAATTTATATTTTCTCCACAGGCAGTAAGTATTATTTCTAAAGAAGGAGAATCTATAGATAGTGATCAATTGACAGCTTTTAGGATGTCAGGATACTCAATTGATGATGGAACTTTATGGCAGAATATTAATAGTTTAAATGGTGGAAACTATATATATATTAATAATAAAAGTGATTTTTATGTTGAAAGCTACTTTTCATATACACCTTGGAAACCTCTTTTTAAAACATATACTGAATTTAAAAAACAACTAAAGAATGAAATAAATACTCTTTTGAAAAACATAATAGTGAAATCTAATGGAAGAACAATTGTAATTCCATTATCAGCGGGATTAGATTCTAGATTAATTGTATCTGGTTTAAAACATTTAAATTATAAAAAAGTAAAATGTTTTTCATATGGATTGAAGAATAACTTTGAAAGTAAGATGTCTAGTCTTATTGCAAATAAGTTAGGTTATAGATGGAAATTTATAGAGATTAATCAAAAAATTGCTAAAAATTTTTATAAAAGTAAGAATTATAAATATTTTATGGCTAATAGTAATGATGGTTGTGCGACTTCAACTATACAAGGATTATACTCTATAAATAAAATATTACAGGATAATTATATATGTAAAGATGATATAATAATCAATGGTAATTCAGGTGATTTTATTTCTGGGGGCCATGTCCCAAAAAATACTATATCAAATAGTAAAGATATAAAAAAATTGTTTGAAGAAGTCTTTGATGAGCATTATAGAAAACATTATGGATTATGGCCAAATTTAATGAATAAAAATAATGAAGAGACAGTAAAGAGTCTATTATTTAACCAATTAATTAAAAATATAGATGAAAAAGATATTGAATTGGAAGCGCATGGTATTGCAGAGTTTTTGGAGTATCAAAATAGACAAACAAAATATGTAATTAACTCACAAAGAATTTATGAATTTTATAATTTAAAATGGCAATTACCTTTATGGGAAAAGTCATTTATTAAATTTTGGTCTAGTGTTCCATTGAAGTATAAAACCGATCAAAAATTATATAAAGATGTTTTAAGAGATCTAAATATGGGAGGAGTTTGGGGAAGAGAATTTGATTCTACATCTTATGTTTCTCCTAAATGGATAAGGTTTTTAAGAGTAGCTTTAAAAGTTTATTTTTTATTTGTAGGAAAAAATAAATGGCATAATTTTGAAAAAAAATATTTAGAGTATTGGACAGACAATATATGTGGACAAAGTATTCTTCCTTATAAAAAAATAGTAAATAATGAAAATGTTAGTCGACATTATGTATCATGGTTAACCATTTTCTCTGAAGAAATTGTATTGAATTCTAATTGGCAAAAGTTAGATATTGGAAATGATTTTAAAATATAATCAGGAATGCTATAATTAATAAAATGAACATTCTATTTGTGACAAGGCTTTATTCTGGCTTTGAAAAAAGCTTATACCAAAAAGCATGGAAGCCTGAGGGAGTGCCAACAATATATAACCTTTTTAATCGGTTGTGTAAGAGTCATAAATTATCAATTATTTTTACAGCTAAAGATTCTGGTGCTACTTATTCTTCAAATTGGAAGGAAACAAAAGATCTAGATGTCAAATTAAAGAATTTAAAGGCAGATATAACCGTGCTTTGCGGAATAAAATTTTTTTTTAATTTTATACCTAGAAAGATAGCCATGATTATTAGAGACATAAGGCAATTTATTATGGTTGTAAGTTATGTTAATAAGATTAAACCGGATATTATTTATTGTGACTCAGCTAATGTAATAATTGCATATTTACTTACAATAATTTTTCGAAAAAAGCCTGTTGTAGTTAGAGTATTAGGAATTTGTTCTTTTTGGAGGTCTATTACTAATAGTAAAAGAATAGTACATAGAATTTATAAATTTGCCTTTAAAGGAAAATTTTCTGCTGTAATAGGTACTCAAGATGGAAGTGGAATAGAATATTGGTTTGAAGATACGTTACATAAAAATGTTTCAAGGCATGTTTTGCTTAATGGAGTAGATAAACCTCCAAAAATAAAAAAATACATTAAAAAGCATAAAACAATTTTATTTGTAGGTAGGTTAGAAGAATATAAAGGGATAATTAATTTTTTAAGTGCCATTATAAAAATATTTAAAGAAACAAAATATACATTTGATGTTATTATTGTTGGAGATGGCACCTTGTATAATCAAGCTATTAGAATATGTAAAGAAGCTGGTTTTTTAAGTCAATTTAGATTTTTAAAAAGTATTCCTCATAAAGATGTCTTAAAACATCATATAAATTCGGATATATACGTTTCTGCAAACAAAGATGGAAATCTTATTAATACAAATCTTGAGGCAATAAGTTCAAATGCATGCATGATAATACCTAAACCACAACATAATAAATTTATAGATATTGAAACACATAAATTACTTAAAAACGCAGTAACTTATTATGACGTAAACAATGTTAATGATTTAAAAGAAAAAATTTTATATTTCTTACGAAACCCAGATAAAATTATAGAATTTAAAAATAGGATTTCTACTTCAAAATTAAAATTCATAAGAACATGGGATGAAAGAATGGTTGAAGAAGAAAATATATTAAAAAATATAGTAGTTAATAATTTAAGGTAAAATACTATGTGTGGAATTTTTGGAATAATTGGTAAAAGTAACAGAAACAAATCTTATATTAAAACTCTTGCTGAATTTGCAAAAAGAAGAGGTTCAGATTCGAGTGGCTTTATGTCATTTCAAAATGAATATGTTATAGAAAGAGCTGATTTTGATATATCAAAACTTACTAAAATATCGAAAATTAATTCTCCAGAAGTTTTTCTTGGAATTGGTAGGTTAATTACTAATGATAATGACGCCAATCAGCCATTTTTAAGCGACGATATATGTGTTTTTCATAATGGTATAGTAGTAAATGATAATGAAATATTTGAAAAAGAAAATATTATAAGAAAAAGTAAACTAGACACAGAGGTATTTCACGCATTAATTGAAAAATATTTAATGGATATAGATATTAAAAATTTTGAAGACATTTTTTTATCTAGATGTAAAGGAACTTTTTCTTTAGCTATAGCCTTAACAAAAATTGGAAAATTAATTTTATTTTCTAACCATGGAAGTTTATATGTAGGACAAAAAGAGGGTGTCATAATTTTTTCTTCGGAGAGGTTTCATCTATCTGACTTAAAATGTGTAAATATAACTAATTTAAATAAAGAAATTAAAATAATTGATATTCCTATATGTAAAAATAATAAAATTAATTTAAAAGATCATAAAGTTAAAAGAAGAATACTTGTATCAAATAAAAAATTTTCCTCTAACAAAGAAAAAATATTAGATAAAACTAAACCTCTTGTAGTTAGGTGTAGAAGATGTGTTCTTCCGCACACTTTTCCTTTTATATATTTTAATGAGGATGGAATATGCAACTATTGTTTAAGTTATAAAAATCGAGGAACTACTAAACCAAAACAGGAATTAATTAAAATATTAGAACCTTATAGAAAAAAAGATGAACCAGATTGTATTGTGCCTTTTTCAGGAGGGAGAGATAGTTCTTATGCCCTTCATTTAATTAAAAATGAATTAAAAATGAATCCAATTACTTATACCTATGATTGGGGCATGACTTCAGATATAGGAAGGCGAAATATAAGTAGAGTGTGTTCAAAACTAGGAATAGAAAACATAATTGTTTCTGCAGATATTAATAAAAAAAGAAATAATATTAGAAAAAATATAAAAGCATGGTTAAAAAAGCCACATCTTGGAATGGTAAATATATTTACGGCAGGTGATAAACATTTTTATAAATACATAGATCATATAAAAAAAGAAACCAATATAAGTCTTAATTTGTGGGGGTACAGTCCTTATGAAGTTACGCATTTTAAAGCTGGTTTTTTAGGATATCCCCCAGATTTTGAAACTTCAAGAACTTATACATATGGTGCAATGAAGCAATTAAGATATCAATTTTTAAGGTTTAAAACTATGTTACAAAATCCATCTTATTTTAATTCTTCTTTATGGGATTCTCTATCAGGAGAATATTATCGAAGCTTTAAAAATAAAGATGATTATTACTATATTTTTGATTACTTGCCATGGCATGAAAATATTGTGGATAAAACACTGATCAGTGAATATAATTGGGAGTTAGCTAAAGATACATCTACCACATGGAGAATTGGAGATGGAACAGCTGGATTCTATAATTACATATATTATACAATAGCTGGTTTTACTGAGCATGATACATTTAGAAGTAATCAGGTAAGAGAAGGAGTTATAACTAGAGATCAAGCATTAAAACTTGTAGAAAAAGAAAATAAGCCTAGATATCAAAATATTTCAGAGTATCTTGAAATTTTAGATTTAGATTTTGAGTCTGTAATTAATACAATTAATTCAGCGCCAAAATTATGGCATCAAAATCCTAGGTAAATATATTGAAATTTAAATTTCAGAAAATTATAAGGCAATAATTTATTCATAAAAGTAAAACTTTAACTGGGGGTAAAATTGGATTTTAATAATAAAAATATTTTAATAACAGGCGGTACAGGTTCATTCGGATATAAATGTGTTGAATGGCTATTAAATAATTATAAACCAAAACGTTTAGTTGTTTTTAGCAGAGATGAGTTAAAACAATATGAAATGGCTCAAGTTTATTCGGAAAAAAAATATCCTTGTTTAAGATACTTTTTAGGCGATATAAGGGATTCTGAAAGAGTGAAACGGGCCTGTGCGGAAATAGATATTATTGTTCATGCAGCAGCAATGAAACATGTTATTGCATCAGAATATAACCCAACAGAGTGTATAGAAACAAATATTAATGGGGCTAAAAATGTAATAGATGCAGCTATTATAAATAATGTAAAAAAAGTTATAGCTTTATCTACAGATAAAGCTGCAAGTCCAATAAATTTATATGGAGCCACTAAACTTTGTTCTGATAAATTATTTATTGCTGCAAATAATTTATCTGGTAAGCATAAAACTCGTTTTTCTGTGGTAAGATACGGTAATGTTATAAATTCAAGAGGCAGTGTAATTCCTTATTTTAAAAAGTTACTAAAAGATGATGTAAAAAAACTACCCATAACTGATTTAAATATGACACGATTTGTTATTACTTTAGATCAAGGTGTTAAATTTGTATTAAATTCACTAGATAATATGAGCGGAGGAGAAATATTTATTCCTAAAATTCCGAGTATTAGAATAATTGATTTGGTCACTTGTATGGCAGGTGAAAAACAATATAAAGTAGTGGGTATCAGGCCTGGAGAAAAATTACATGAGGTGATGGTTCCCAGAGAAGAATCTTTAAATTGTATAGATATGAAAGAATATTATATCATTCAGCCTATGTTTTCATGGTGGAACACTAGTAAATTAAAAGCTTCAATTGTAAAGAAAGGTAAAGCAGTTTCTGAGTCTTTTGAATACTCTAGTGATACTAATAAAAACTTTTTAACTATTGACAAAATAAAGAGTATTTTAAATACAAAATAGTTACATATAATCAATTATTGGAATATAGATAAATGTTGAAACTAGGTATTAGGGTATCCTCTCAAAATATTTCTGGTAGAGGACATTTTGAGAGATGTTTAGCTATTAGAAATAAAATACCTACAAAAGTATTATGGTTTATAGATTATCATTCCAGATCTATAAAATATAGAGTTTCAAAATTAGATGAATTATATTATGAAAATGGAAATAATAAGTTTGATCTTCTAAAATCTGCCATAAATAATGATAAGATTAATTGCATTTTGTTAGATACTTACCACATAAATACTGCTGATATATACAGTATAAGAAAAAAGGCATCTTTAATTGCATTAGTTGATGAAAAAAAAAATATAAAGGCAGATCTTGTAATTTGTCCTCAACCATTAGAATTTAATTATAGAAAAGATATTAAATACTTAATAGGTCCAAAATATGCACCTATATCTAATAAATTTAATTTTAAAAAACTACAAACTTATGAAAAAAATAAAATTTTAATTTCTTTTGGAGCTTATGATAGTTATGGACTTACTTTAAATGTCATTAAATCAATTGTAAAATTAAATATGGTAGAGTTAAAAAATTTAAAAATAATAATTACACTTTCTAAAGATTCTCCTATTATTGCAAAGGTTAAAAATACAATTAAAAATCTATCAAATTTTGTATTGATATTAGATTCTAAAAATATGCAAGATATTTATAAAATGTGTAATATAGCTATAGGTGCTCCAGGTTTATCTTTTTTAGAAAGAATGGCATCTGGTTTACCAAGTATATTAATTTCTCAGAATAAATTTCATAATAATATAATTGATAAATGGGTTAAAATGGGTTGTGGAATTAAGGCTGAAAATTCAGTAAAATCAATACAGAATAAATTAAATTTGTTACTTTTAAATAATGATTTACAAAAAAAATTGATTGTTAAAGGTAAAAAAATTGTTGATGGAAGCGGTGCTTCTCGAATCGCAAAAGAGATTATTAAAATGGTTAATTAACAATGATAAAATACCCATATTCTAAACCAGAAGTAACTAAGTCTGATATTCAGGCAGTTAATAAAGTATTAAAAGGTGGTTATTTAAGTCAAGGAGAAAAAATTTTAGAATTTGAATATGAATTATGTAAAATTTTTCAATCTAAAAATGTTGCTGTATGTAATTCAGGAACAGCAGCATTACATTTAATTTACATGGCTTTAGGAATAGGACCTAAGGCAGGATTATTAACTTCTCCTATTACTTTTTTAGCCACGGCTAATGCAGCTAAAATGTGTAATGCATCAGTTGTTTTTGCAGATGTAGATCCTGTAACTGGACTTTTAACAGCAGAGACTATAGAACGAGCATTAAAAAAATCTAAATATAAAATAAAAGTAATTACTTTGGTTCATTTAGGTGGAAAACTTTGTGATTTAGCAAAAATAGAAAAGGTGGCAAAAAAATATAATTGTTACCTTGTAGAAGATGCTAGCCATACCGCAGGTGCAATTTATCAAACTAAAAATGGTAAGGTATCAAAAATAGGAAGTAATAAATACAGCATAGCTACTGCATTTAGCTTTAATGCTATAAAACATGTGGCTATGGGTGAAGGTGGTTGTGTATCAACAAATGATAGTCAAATAGCAAATAAAATAAGAAAATTGAGAAGCCATGGAATGGCAAAGAAAACTAGTGAATTGATCTATAAACAAAAAGAGAAAGTACCTTGGTATTATGAAATGCAGGAGCTTGGATGGAATTATAGGGCTGATGAAATTTCTTGTGCATTGGGATTAAATCAACTTAAAAGATTGCATAAAGGTATTTTAAAGAGAAAAAAATTAGCTAAATATTATTATAATGAATTAAAAGATGAAGAAATAATTATTCTGCCTGCAGATATAAAGGGTATTGATGACAGTGTATGGCATTTATATCCTATACTAATTAATTTTGAAGAATTAGGTTTTAGCCGAAGCAAAGTGATGCAAGAGTTAAGCAAAAATGGCATTCAAACGCAAGTCCATTATATTCCTCTTTTTTTACAACCTTACTATAGAGAAAAAAATATTTCACTCTATAAAGGAGCATTACAGTACTATAAATCTACTTTAAGTATTCCACTATATGTACAATTAAATAAGAATGATATTTCTTTTATCAGTTCAAAAATAAAGAGTATTTTAAATAAGTAATCCATATGTAGTTTTTTGTGATTCATATGAAGCTCTTAATAAGCTTTATGCCAGAGGTATGCCAAAAACAACAATAATTATAACTAAGTCTCCTATGATATTAAACTCTGCAAATAAGTATGTTTGTAATTTAGAAGAATTTGTAAATACTACATATAGAGAAAATTTTCGTATACAGGCAAAAAATTATACACTTAAAATATTTAATAGCTTAAGGAAGGATAAAAAACTTGTTGAATACAGTTTGTTGATAGCACAAAAGTTTTTGAAGTTCTATAATAAAATTTATTTTGCAAGTATGTTTAATGACGATTATTTAAAAAGTGAATTTTGGATAGTAAAACCGTTTACTGATAATAAAAAATTAAATAATGCAATATCATCAGAGATTTATAGTGTTTTAGAAGAACATCCAAAATGTAAAATAAAATACATACCCATCAATGTAACTACTGAAAGATCAGCTCGTGGTGACAGCAAGGTTAGTTTATTCTCTAGATTGAGAGTGGTAGGATATAAGGGTATATTTTGGAGTTTTTTAAATTTTATATCATTTATTTTTATAGGTAATAAATTTAAGATAGGAATAATAAGAAATAATGAGCTAGTTAGGGATATTAGTTATTATTTGTTATGGAAAAAAAATATAAAATTATTTTATTTTAAGAATTTTTTTAAATTTGCAAATAAAGATACTAAAAATAAAAACGATAAATTAATTGCTGAAATTGATAAAGTAATCAATCAATTTATCACTAGTGCATTAAGTGATGTTAAATCTAATAATATCAGAGAATTGATGATATCTTTGTGGAATACAGAAAAAAATAACATTATAAATATTTATGAAAAAACTAAGATTTCAATAGAGAATCAATTAAGTATTAAAAAAATAAATTTAATTTTATTGGGTTATATAGATATGGTTCGAGGTCAAGCCTTATATAATACATGTAGAAAAAAAAATATCCCCATAATTTCTTGTCAACATGGAATAACAAGGGAGATTATAGCTGACCCTTATTTAAAATCTGTCGATTTTGAGACAGGGTTTAGTGATTATTTTTTTTGTTACAGTGATATGTCAAAAACTGTCACTGAGAATTCAAATTATAGTATTAAAAATAAAATTAAAATTATAGGTTTACCATCGGATTATAAAAACTTTAATTCTGCTAAAAATAATTCTAACAAAATTTGTTATGTTTCTACTATATTATTATCTGGTGGTATTCCTAATTTGATTATACCGGAGTCAGATAATGAATTAATAAAGTGGGAATTTAATTTAATAAACAATGTATTTAAAAATATAAGTAAAGATATTAGTTATAAACCATATCCCGCAATAAGATATGGTGATGAAGATATTAATATAAAAGAAGTAAATGAAGCTACAAATATGTCATTAGTTGGCACACATTTAGATTTTAGATATATAGTATCTAATTATGGTCTTTTAATAACCTCAGGAGCTACTAGCACATTAGGGTGGTGTGTGCATTCAGAAATACCTATGATTTTTATAAATAGACAGGGATCACTTGTTCTCAAAAAAAGAGTAATTAATGATTTTAAAAAAGCTTTTTTTGTATTTGATGATACAAATAAAAATTGGCAAGAAAACTTAAAATTATTTTTAGAAAAAAATTATATAGATATAATTGCGTTATGGAAGGCTAAATATAATAATAGGCTTAAGGTTGTAAAAAAATATTTTGGAGACACTGATTTAAATGCAGGCCTGAATGGAGCAAATTTTATTAATAAATTAATTAAAAAAAATATATGAATAAGAATCATACAATAAAAAATAGTGATATTTATATCAGACCATTATTATATCAAGATATTACTGAAAGATATTTATCATGGTTTAAAAATGATTTGGTAACCAAGTTTTTAGATTCTAAAAATTTAACTAAAATAGAAGTAGTTGATTATATAAAACATGGAATAGAAACAGGCTCTTATTACCTTTATGCAATATGTTTAAAGTCAAATGATTTACATATAGGCAATATAAAAATTGGTCCTATAAAAAGAAAAGATGGAGTATCTGATTTGGTAACTGTTATAGGAGACAATAATTATTGGGGAAAAGGATATGCAAGGTATGCTATAATGTGCGCAATAGATTTGTCCTTCAATCAAGGTGGGATAAGGAAATTTAGTGCAAGTATCAATTCTTTAAATATTTCATCATTAAAAGCATATACGGCAGCAGGTATGAAATTAGAAGCTACTATAAAAAATTATTTTTATAATAATATTGAAAATGAAATAATTATATCTGATAAAATATTTGTAGGTTGTGAAAATAACAATTTCAATTTTAATCTTCTTGCAAATTGGCATCCCATTTCTTGATTAAATTTGTGAAATATTAATAATATGAATGCTAAATTTAATATATTTAATAAGATTATCTATCCGAATTCTCCCACTTTAATTATTGCAGAAATTGGTATAAATCATCTTGGAGATGTAAATATATGCGAAGAAATGATTTTGTCTGCTCTTGACGCTGGAGCAGATTGTGTAAAACTTCAAACTGTGAATGTAGAAGAGAGTTATCATCCTAATACAGATTCCTATAGGATATTTAAAGATGCAGAGTTAAGTATAGAAGAAATAAAGTATCTTTTGAAAGTTACTGAAAAGAATAATGGCTTTTTATTTTCAACTCCTGGTGATTTTTCTTCACTTAATTTATTGAATTCAGTAAATGTTAAAGCTTATAAAGTTTCTTCAGGATTATTAGGTAACTTGCCGCTTATTAAAGAAATTTCTAAAACTAATAAGCCAATTATTCTATCTACTGGTATGGCTTCTGAAAATGATATTGATAAAGCAATAAATGAGCTTAAAGGTTATAAAAACTCTAATATAGCTTTGTTACATTGTATTTCTGTATATCCAGCTGAAAATAAAATCCTTAATTTATCTTACATAAATTATTTATCTAAAAAATATAATGTAATATCAGGCTATTCTGATCACAGTACTGGGTCTTTAGCTTGTATCTCAGCAGTGGCAAGTGGAGCAAAGATAATTGAAAAACATTTTACTTTAAATAAAAATTTAAAAGGAGCTGATAATCCTTTATCTTTAGATCACAAATCTTTTAAAAATATGTGTAAAAGCATAAGAGATGTTGAGGAAATGTTATATGGTTCTACGCTTAAACCACATCCTATAGAAAAAGCTTTAAAAAATTCTAGGTATAGAAAAATAGTTGCAAAAAAAGATATTAGACAAGGTGATACGATAAATTTATCTAATGTAAATTTTATGAGAGTAAATGATATTAAAGAAGCTATTGATGCTTCTAAATGGAGCACCATATCAGGTAAGAAAAGCAAAAGAAATATTAAAAAATATTCTCCTATAACCTTTAACTGTATAGGTTAAGATAATTAATATGTATAAAATATTTTTAAATTATTATTTTACTAAAAATTGGAAAGTTTAAGTGTTCAAACATAGAGTTTTACTTACTTCTGTTTCTGGGGCTTTTGGTCCTCAAAATATTCGGTTTATGAAAGATTCTATTAAAGGAGATGTATGGGTTTTAGGTGTAGATGTAAAACATAGTTATGTGTCTGAAAAATATGCTGATAAATTTGTAATAGTGCCTAAAGGAAATTCTGATAATTATATATCTGCCATATTAGATTTGATTAATATACATAATATTTCATTAGTTCTCCCTTGTTCAGATGAGGAAGCTATTAATTTATCAAAAAGTAGAGATATTATTGAAAAAAATAATACAATATTAGCTACAGCTAAAACGTCTACAATTAACACTATTTCTAATAAAATTTCTACTTATAGATTTTTAGAGAATGAAGGTATCACAGTTCCATTATTTGAAGTATGTAAGGATAAAAATGAATTAATTAAATATGCTTCAAAGTTTTATGAAAAAGAAGGCTCATTTGTCATTAAAGATCCTATTGCCCGAGGCAATAGGGGCATATTTTTAGTAGACAAGATTATATCAGGTAAGCAAGATTATATGGGATCAAGAGAGGTGCATATAGGTTGGGAATACTTTACAAAGAATTTTAATAAACTTATTGATAACTTATATCCTAAATTAATTACTGAAAGGCTTTATAATCCTTGCTACGATATAGATGTCCTTGCAAGAAATGGTCAACTAATTCATGCTATTTCTAGAGAAAGAATAAATCCTGCAGGTGTTCCTTATTATGGAAATATTATGAGAATAAATAATAAATTATATTCTATGGCTAAAAAAGTAGCTGAAGTTCTTAACTTAACTTGGCTTTATGACATAGATGTTATGACTAGAAAAGATGGAACTCCTGTTTTACTGGAGGTTAATCCTAGACCTAGTGGAAGTTCTGTTGCTTCAATGGAGTGTGGAGTGCCTTTGTATAAAGATTTATTAGAATTGAAAAATAAAGAGATTTTTGATGAAAACAATTATTTTGAGGATGGTACTATTATTAGTCCTAGTCTAATATGTGAAATAACTAAACCTAAATTGAATTAAGATGAAAAATATTAAATTTCAAGATACCTCATTAAGAGATGGAGAACAAACTCCTGGAGTCGCATATAATTATCAGGATAAAATAACTATTGCTAATCAATTATTAAAATTAAATGTTGATAGTGTTGAATTGGGTTTTCCAGCAGCATCGCAAGATGAGGCAGAAATAATAAAAAAAATTGCTGATAGCTATAAAAATAAATTGAATGTTTTTTGTGTTTTTGCCAGAGCTATAGAGTCTGATATTGATATAGCATATGATAGTATAAAAAAAACTAAGAATAATAGGATACAAATTGTTGCTCCTGCATCTGATTTACATATAAAATATACTACCAATAATAATAGAGTTGATATGCTTAAAGATGTTGAGACAGCTATAAAATATGCTTCTAGTAAGTTTCAAGATATTCAATTTACTGCACAAGATGCGCCAAGAGCAGACATAGTTTTTTTAAAAGAGTTAATAGATGTAGCAATTAAAAATGGTGCAAAAGTAATTTGTTTGCCAGATACATCAGGATATTGCTTGCCAGCTGAATATGCAAATTTAATATCTATTATTAAAAAATTTATTAAACTAGAAAAAATAATATTGTCAGCTCATTGTCATAATGATCTTGGCTTAGCTACGATTAATACTATTTCAGCAATAGAGGCAGGTGCAGATCAAGTGGAATGCACTATTAATGGAATTGGAGAAAGAGCGGGTAATACGCCAATGGAGGAAGTGGCGGCTATAATGAATTTAAAATATAAAAATGTTTATAATAATAATTTAAATTTAAAATTTTTCAAAGAAGTTGGTTCAGTATTATCTAACATAACTGGTATAGAACCTCATGTTAATAAGCCTTTATTTGGTAAAAATGCATTTTTACATTCTTCTGGCATGCATCAGAAAGCAATAATAAATAATAAAGAAACATTTGAGGTAATAAATGCAGAAGAATTTGGTATTGAAGGCGGAAAATTATCTATCGGAAAGTTATCAGGAACTGCTGGTGTTACAAATTATTTAAAAAAAATGAAAATTTTTTTAAGCGACAAAGAATTAAAACAGTTTATGATTTTAATAAAAAAAGAGGCAATAAATATTAAAGAGTTCGATAAAGATAGCATTATAAAGATGCTTAATAATAACAAACTAATAAAATGAAAAAAAATAAAAAAATAATTGCTATTGTACAAGCAAGGGTTAATTCATCTAGGTTGCCCAATAAAGTTTTATTAAAACTAAATAGAATTCCTGCAATATTAAGAATGATAGACAGAATTAAACTATCGGATTTGATAGATGAAATTTGGGTTGCTACAGGAAAATCTAAAATTAATGATAAATTAGTCAAACTACTAACAAACTCGAAAATAAAAATACATAGAGGCGATGACGAAGATGTTTTATCAAGATATGTTGAAGTAGCAAATAAAACTAAGGCCAAAATAATTGTCAGACTTACTGGAGATTGCCCTTTAATAGATTCAAATATAATCGATGATACCGTTAGATTATTAATCGCTCGTAATGCCGATTACGCTTCAAATATTATCAAAAGAACATATCCTGATGGTTTAGACGTAGAAGTTTTTAAATCAAAAGCCTTGTTTGAGGCAAATAAGAATGCTCCTGCAGGTTTTTGTAGAGAACATGTTACAACATATATGCATGGACTTTATAAAAATAAATATCCACGAGGAAATTTTAAAATAGCATCATTAGAACATTCGGCAGACTTTAGTAATTTGCGCTGGACCTTAGATGAAAAACAGGATTTTGAATTTATTAATTCCATATACACTAATTTATCCTATAAAGCATCTTGGCAAGAAATTATTTCTTATTTAATTAAAAACCCATTATTACAAATAAATAATAGTATTATTGATTCTAATGAAGGAGCAGTAGATAAAAAACAAAAAAAATATAATAAATATAAAAACAGTAATAATTTTTTTAAAACTGCAATTAAATCTATTCCATTAGCAAGTCAGACTTTTTCTAAAAGTTATATACAATTACCAAAAGGAAACGCACCCCTATTTATAGAAAGAGCTTATGGCGCTAAAGTAGTAGATATAGATAAAAACCACTACATTGATTATATATTAGGTTTATTACCTATTACTTTAGGCTATTGTGATAAAGATGTAGATAATGCAGTTATTAAACAAATTATGAAGGGTAGCATTTTTTCTCTACCATCTAAATTAGAGAGTATTCTTGCTGAAAAATTAGTTGATTTAATACCTTCAGCAGAAATGGTAAGATTTGGTAAAAATGGATCAGATGCGACAACTGCAGCTATTAGATTAGCGCGCGCTTATACGAATAGAGATATGATAGCAGTGGCAGGGTATCACGGTTGGCATGATTGGTATATTGGTTCTTCTACTAGAGATCTTGGTGTGCCAAAAACAGTTAAAAAATTAACCCATAAATTTATTTTTAATGATTTAGATAGTTTGAAATATTTATTTAAAAAATATCCTAATAAATTTGCCGCAGTAATATTAGAACCTGCTGGATTGATAAAGACAGATATTAATTTTCTAAAAGAACTAAAACAAATATGTAAAGAACATAAATCATTGCTTATTTTTGATGAAATTATAAGTGGTTTTAGAATAAACATGGGTGGGGCACAGAATGAATATAGAGTGAAGCCAGATTTGTCATGTTTTGGCAAAGGTATGGCGAATGGATATCCTTTGTCTGCGTTAGTTGGGTCTAAAAAGATTATGCAGCTAATGAAAGAAATTTTTTTTTCATCAACTTTTGGAGGCGAAACTTTATCATTAGCAGCATCAATAGCTACAATTAATAAATTACAAAAAAATAATATAATAACAAAGACTCGGTTATTTGGAAAAAAATTAATATTAGAATTAAATAAAATATGTGAAAATGAAAATGTTAGTTCTTTTATAAAAATTTCTGATATTGATTGGTGGCCTCAAATATTAATTGAGGACCCGCCAATAGAAAAGTTTCTATTTATTAGTTTGTTAAGGCAAGAATTTTTAAAAAATGGTATAATGGTTAATTCAACTTTTAACTTATGTTATGCGCACACTAGTTCTGGGATATTAGAAAGTACTCTAAACAAATTTAAAAAATCAATAAATAACTTAAAAATAATTTTAGACTCTAATAATCCTAAAAAATATTTAAAAGGAGACTTGGTTCAGACCACTTTTAAAGTAAGATGATATTTATATGAAATTTTATTATTAAGGTTAAAATTATAGATAATTTAGAAACTAACTTCACTGAACTATTTAAAGACATTAATTCTAATTTAAAGAAGTTTAATTTAAATGCATGGATGGATGCAGGTCTTTTGTTAAAATACTCCAGAGGTCAGAATATATTTCCTTCTTCAGATATTGATTTTGGGATAGAATATAAAGATTACAAAAATATTCTTTTGTTTGCTAAGTATATGAAAAAAAAAGGATATCTAGTTACAACTTTAGGAAATACTTCTGTTATTTTTGAAGGTATAACTTTAGCTAAAAAAGATTACAAAGAAACTAATATTACTGTAGATATTTATATATATTATCCAATAAAAAATTATCTTTGTAGACCTAATTGTCATAAACCTCTTAAGCAGTCAAAATTATCAATATTGTTTTTTATTATATTTAATAAATTAAATATTCTTTTCAATTTAAATTATTATAAAAAATTTAGTTTGGTTAAAAAAATATGTCGTATAGTTTTGGTTTTATATTCAAAATTTTATTTTCAATTTTCTATTACTTCACAATTTGCAATACCAAAAAAAATATTTAAAAATTTTAAAAATATAAAAATTTATAATGAAGAGATTTTAATACCAAAAAATAATATTGAATATATGCAATGGCGATATGGTAATAAATGGAAGACTCCTAATAAAAATTGGAGGTTAACAGACGGAAACATGGTTTTTTTAAATAATTTAAAAAGTTATTGGAAGTATTTTTATGTGGCGCCATATTTTGATAAATCTTTTTTTAAAAACACAATATCAAATTCAAATATAAGATCAATTTTTAAGTTTGATGAAATTGAATTGAAAAAAATTAAAGCATCAAAAATCAAGTCTAATTTATTTAATAATTTGGAATAAAATAAATAAAAATAATGAGTAAAAATTTTTTATGGAAATCTAAAGGGCATACTTTATTATGGCTAAGAGAAAAGTTATTAAATTCAGTTGTTCCAAAGTTAATAACTTTCAAATATATAGATTGGAAAAATAATGAAGATAATGTTTTAGTTGAAATTAAAGCACAATTTAAAAGTAGAAAACTTGCAATTAGATCTTCAAGTATTAATGAAGATTCTATAAATTATTCTAATGCAGGCGCATTTGATAGTTTTTTAAATATAGATGTTAATAATATAAAATTAGTTAGAGAATCTATTAATTCAGTATTTGAAAGTTATGGAAAATTTTTATCTGATAGTGATGAATTAATCATTCAAGAAATGGTACCTAACATATCAGTATCTGGTGTAATTTTTACTCATGAAATGAAGAATAGGGCTCCATATTATTCAATTAATTATGATGATATTTCTGGTTCTTCAACAACTGTTACATCTGGCTCAAGTAGGTATAGTAATAAAACTTTATATATTCATAGAGATTCGATAGGTGGAGTTAGATCTGAACGTTTTTCAAAACTTTTGATTTCTATTATAGAATTAGAAAATTTGTTTGGAAGTGACGAATTAGATATAGAATTTATCATTAGTAAAAAACTAGAAGTATATATTTTACAAGTGAGGCCAATCGTTTTTAAAGTTACTTTAAGTGAAAGTGATTATAATTCTGTATCAAAGTCTATTATAAATTTAAGGAAAGGTTTGGAAAGTCAATTTTTTTCTGGTGATTTATCTAATGAGAATAATCCTGTATTTGGACAGATGCCGGATTGGAATCCAGTTGAAATGATAGGAGTGGTTCCACGAAACTTAGCTTTTTCTTTATATGATAAGTTAATTACTAAAGAAGTTTGGTGTTTAGCTAGAGAAGAAATGGGTTATTCAAAGGCTATAGATAGATCTCTAATGCATAATTTTTGCGGACATCCCTATATAAATGTAGAATCTAGTTTTTTAACATTCATTCCTAGTAAATTGAATAAGAAAATTTCAGAAAAATTAGTTAAGTTTTGGACTACAAAACTTAAAGAACACCCTGAGTTACATGATAAAGTTGAATTTGACATTGCTATTACAACTTTTTCTTTTGATTTACATAGAAAGGTAAAAGAATTACCTGAAGAATTATTTTCGGATAAAGAAAAAGATAAGATTGAGAAAGCATTTATAAATCATTTTTGTGAATTGATGAGTTCAGATCATTTAGGTTCATTAAAAATAGCTAATAAACTTATTTCATCTTTGGAATCTAATTTAAATAAAAATGATACTAATATTGAAAAATTAATAGAAATCTGCCAAAAATATGGAACTATCCCATTTGCTAAACTAGCAAGACATGCTTTCATAGGAATGACTTTACTTAAATCACTAAATTCTTTAGATATCATTTCGTCTATAAGGTTGTCAGAATATACAGCATCTATTAAGACTATATTATCGGAGATGCTAGAAGATGTTCAAAAGTTAAAAAATAAATCTTTAAAAAATGATAATTTCAACCAAAAATATGGTCATTTAAGACCTGGTACATATGATATAGCTTCTAAAAGTTATAGAGATATAGATCCTATAGAGTTATTTGGGGATAGAAAAATAAATTTAAATAATAAAGTTTTTAAATTTAACAATACAGAATTAAAAGATATCAATAAATTGGTATATCAATATAAATTACCTTTTGAAGATGGAAATGAATTATTAGATTATGTTACCGAATCTATCCAGGCAAGGGAAAGATCTAAGTTCGAATTTACCAAAATTATAGATCTCATTTTTACAAGAATAAAAGAAATTTCAAAGATTTATTCTATTTCAATAGATGACCTCTCATATTTATCAATTGAGAAATTATCTCTTATAGAAAAAAATATAGATTCTAATTATAAAAAAGATTTAATTAAAGAAGTAAAAAATAATAAGCATAGACATAGAATAAATAGTTCTATTAGGTTACCCCAACTTATTATGGATTCAAATCATGCCGTAGTTATTCCATTTCAGGTATCTTCACCAAATTTTATTACTAATAAAATTTTAGAAGCTGATATAAGATATATTGAAAATTTTGATAGAAAGATTAACTTAGATGATAAAATTATACTTATTGAAAGCGCTGATCCTGGCTATGACTGGCTTTTTACTACAAAGTTTACAGGTTTAATAACAAAATATGGCGGGGCTAATTCACATATGGCAATAAGATGTGCGGAATTAAGAATTCCTGCAGCAATAGGTTGTGGTGAAGAATTATTTGAACATTTAAAAAAATATAAAAGAGTTTTATTAAATTGTTCATCGGCAATAATTCAAACAATATAAGGAAAATAAATGGTTATTTGGGTTATAGGTATAGCAGGTTCAGGAAAATCAACGATTGCTAATATTATAAATCAATCATTTTTAAAAAATAAACTACCTACAGTTTTAATTGATGGAGATGTTATAAGAAAAATTTTTGGAAATGATCTAGGATATAGTATTGAAGATAGATTAAAAAATGCTTCAAGAATTAAAGAGCTTTGTAAGCTTTTAGATGAGAATAGCATAAATGTAATTTGTGCTATTTTATCTATATCTGAAGAAGATAGAAATTGGTGTAGGCAGAATTTATCTTTATATCAAGAAATTTTTATAGATACTCCTATTTCTTTAATTCAGAAAAGAGGTGATAGAGAAATATATTCTCAATATGATAAAGGATTTATTTCAAATGTTGTAGGTAAAGATATAAAATTTGAAACACCTAATCATTCTGATTTTATTATTAATAACATAGGACCTAAAGAAGAATTTATAGATAAAGGTAAAAAAATAGCCTTTTCTATTTTAGAAACTTTAAAATGAATTATAAATATTCAATAATAAACCCTATCGAAAATAAGCAATTATACATGTATTCAGAATATCATGGTATTAAATTTATTAATGCATATAAAAAAAATAGAATATCTGCACTTAAACTGTGTTTAAAAAGATTAAAAAATATTTCTGATCCTCAAGACAAAATTTTGGAAGCATTTAAATCATTTACATTTGAGGAACACAATAAAGAAAATATTCATATTTTATACTTAGAATTAATAATAAATAAATTTAACTTTTTTAAAAACAATAATGTTAAGTTTAATAGCGAAATTATAAGCGATATGAATTTTATTTTGTTCGACAAAACAGAGAATAAAAGTTTTAAAAAACAAAAAATTGATAAATTAATAAAAATATTTGAGATAAAGAAAAGTTTTTCTGAATATTTTGAAAAATCAACAATTCCAAATAGATTGAATAATCAATTTGATGAGGTTTTTCACCTAACTTTTTCATATATTCTGTATGAATACTTCAGTTTATTAAAATCATTCAAGTATTTAAGTTCATTATTTAAAATAAATGATTTATTAATATATAGATTAAATAATCAGAATTTTATTAATTTAAAATTATTATCGTGTTCCATTGGCTTAGAATTAATAACTTTTGATGAAACTAAAAAAGATATACTTGGAAATTAGATGAAATTTATTGCTTTATTAGCAAATACTGCAAGATCACAAGCTTATTTACAAACTTTAATTAAAGAGAATTTAAAACCTACTAGAGTTTTTATTATGGATGACGATAATAAAAAATCCTTAGGTAAAATAAAAAATTATAAAAATAGTTTTAATAAAGGTAAATTATCGTATTCGTTTAAATTTTCTGTAATAGACCCTCAAGAAGATTTGCTTTCCACTCTATCTAAAACTGATATTCCTTATACTATAATTAATTCATCAAATATTAATTCCGAAGATGTTTACTCTTCTCTATTAAAGTGCGATGAAAATTTTGTTGTAATATCTGTTTATGCAGGTCAAATTTTAAGAAATAAAATATTGAGTTTAAATAAAAAATTTATACATGTCCATAGTGGGAAACTTCCATATTATAGAGGAAGCACAACATTATACTACTCATTATTAGAAATAAATAAGGTGGCAGCAAGTGCTTTAATTATTGATCAAGGTATAGATACTGGAGAATTAATTTGTTTCAAGGAATATGATTTTAATTTTAATCCTGAATTAATAGATTTAATATTTGATCCTTTGTTAAGATCAGTTGTTTTGGTTTATGCAATAAAACAATTAATAAAAAGTACTAAAAATTTTAATTTACAAGATAAATTAGTAGGTAATGACTATTATGTAATTCACCCTCTTTTAAAACATCTAGTAATCTTAAAGGAGAGTAATAAGTGAAAGTAGCTATCACAGTACAAAGTATACAACATCCAAATTATTCTGAACAAGGACACTATTTAAATGTAAAGTGGCAGCAATTTGCAGAAAAAGTGGGTATAATTTTAGTTCCGGTTAGTAGTATTGCATTACTAAATACACTAATAAGTAAAAATTATATTGAAGGAGTAATTTTATCTGGAGGGGGAAATTTATCTAAAAATTTTCCTAATAAAAATTTAACAATGAAACTGAATGAGAAAGTTGATTTAGATAGAGAAGAAATAGAGAGTAAACTTATTGATTTTTCGATAAATAGTAATATCCCTTTAATAGGTGTATGTAGAGGAATGCAAGCATTATCCTTATATCATGGGTCTAAACTACTAGGCGTAGAAGGTCATGTTAATTCTAGGCATATTCTTGAATATTATTGTCCTATTTTAAAAAGAAAAATTAAAAGAAATATAAATTCATACCATGACTATGCTATTAAAGATGAATTTGTTCCAGAAGCCTTTTTACCTAATGCTAGTCATGATGGCTCGGTTGAGCAGATGATGCATGAAAATTTAAAAATTTTAGGTATTATGTGGCATCCTGAAAGAGAGGATGAATTTTCTTTATTGGATATAGAGTTATTTAAAAAATTTTTTGGAATAATAAGATGAACGTAATAATTTTAGCAGCAGGTAGAGGAACTAGATTAGGAAAATATAATGCTGAAAAACCCAAATGCTTATTTAATATAGACGGTTCAAGCTTAATAGAAAGAAACTTAATATTGTTTAATGAAAATAATTTAAACCCAATAATTGTTTCAGGTTTTAAAGATAGTGAATTAAAGTTTTTAAATTTAGAAATGGTTCATAATTCAGAATTTATAGAAACTAATATGTTATGGTCTCTTTATAAAGCTGTTAAATATATGAATGAAGATTTTATTATTAGTTATAGTGATATTTTAGTGAATATTAAATTAGTTGAAAAATTAAAAACTTTTAATAAAGGTATAGGGTTAATAATAGATAAAGATTGGCTTAATTATTGGAGTATTAGGTTTAAAGACCCCCTTGATGATGCTGAATCACTTAAAGTATCAAATGATGGAAATATTATTAATATTGGACAGAAAGCAAAAAATGTTCATGAAATTCAAGGTCAATATATTGGTTTTTTAAAAGTAGCTGGTGAGGATAGGTTATTATTTAAAAAATATTTGATAGATTTTTGTGAAAATCATAATACAAAAAGTATTGCAAAGAAGGCATATTTAACAGATTTTCTTCAATATTTAATTAACAAAGGAATACAAATAAAAGAAATTCCCGTTAATGGAGGATGGATAGAAATTGATAATCCAAGTGATGTTGATGCGGCAAAGAAATCAGGAAGATTGTCTGTTATAGATAATGATATTAGAAAAATAATTAAAAAAAATAATTTATGATACTCAGAAAGGTAAAATTTAATGATAAAATTCATTTATTCAATTGGGTTAATCAATTAGATTCTTTATCAGTAAAAATTGAAAATAAAAATAAGGTATCATTAGCTGAGCATGAAAGATGGTTTAATGAAAGGTTGGATGATAAAAATACTCATATATGGATTATTGAAAATAAAAGTGGTATTCCTTTAGGACAAATAAGGTTTCAGAAAAAAAATACTAAATATTATGATATCGATATTTATATTATAGAAATTGAAAGACAAAAAGGTTTAGCAAGTAAAGCATTAAATAAAGCTATGCAAATCTCAAAACCTATTTTTTTAAGAGCATTAGTAAAGAAAAACAATATACGTTCTTATGACTTTTTTTTAAAAAATGGTTTTTCTCTTAAATTTCAGGATCAATCTAAATGGGTTTTAATTAGAGAAAACATATGAAACCTTTTACTATTTTTGTATTATTGCCATCTTTTGCTACTGGAGGAGCAGAAAAAGTCACTTTGAGTTTAGTGCAAAATTTAAATCATAATATTTTTAATTGCTATTTAGTAATACAGAACTCAGATGGTCCATTAAAAAACAAATTTAGAAGTAAAAATATTATTAATTTAAATTCTTCTAGGTTTAGATATTCTTTATTTGGTTTAATAAAAAAAATATATAAAAAAAAACCTAAAGTAATATTTTCAACATTTCCGCATATTACAATATTTCTATTATTAGTAAAAAAAATATTATTTTTAGACATAATATTAATAGCTAGAGAGCCCAATATGCCTTCTGTTTCTTTAGCAAATTCTCCATATTCTTTCATTATTCGTAATCTTTATAATATTTTTATGCCTTCTATAGACGGTGTAATAGCAAGTTCATTAGTAATGAAAAATGAATTGGTAGAAAAAGGTATAAGTAAAAATAAAATTTCAATAATTTCTAATCCCATCAGTATAGAAGAGGTTAGAAATTTTAAGAAAACTATCAGGCATAAGGGTAATGGAGTAAGACTAGTTTATGTGGGTCGTCTAGTTTATCAAAAGGGGTTAGATCGATTGTTACCTTTTATAAAGCATGTTCCTAATTTACATTTAATTATTATAGGTGAAGGGAAAGAAAAAAAACATTTAAAGAAAATTATTAAAGAAAACAATATAGCTAATAATATTGAATTTTTGGGGCAGGTAGATATGCCATATCCTTATATAGCTGGGGCAGATTATTTGGTTTTACCATCACGATGGGAAGGGTTTCCTAATGTAGTATTAGAATCTTTAGCTTTGGGAACCCCTGTAATAACTATGAAAGAAATAGTGGGTTTACAAGACTTAAAAAGTAATATTCAAGATAAAAGTTTAATATTATTTGAAGAAGTAGAAGAGATAGTTAATTTTTTATTAAATACAGAATCAAGGAAAGATTTCCTAAAACCTATAATAAGGCCTGTCTTATTAAAAGATTATAATACGCCGGTTAGTTATAGTAAGAATGTAAGTAATTTTATAAGTAAAATTATTAATGAATAATAAAAATATAAAAGTATTACATATCATATCAAGTCTTGAGCAAGGAGGTGCAGAAAGACAATTGGTGGAATTAGTTAAAAGAAATAATAATCATGCAATATGTCAGCTATTTGGAAAAAATATATTTGAAACAGAGACTAAAAAAAATAAGATATTATTATTTAATTTAAATATTAAAAAAAACATATTGGCAATTTTAAGTTTATATAAATTATATGGCATAATTAAAAAATATAAACCGGAAATCATTCATACATGGATGTATCATTCAAGTTTAATAGAAGTTCTTTTAAGGAAGATGATATTTTCTACTAAAATACCATTAATTTGGGGTTTAAGGTGCTCTAATATGGATATGCGCCATTATTCTACAATGCTGAATATTTTTATATTAGGATGTAAATATTTTTCTAATGCTCCAAATTTAATTATAAATAATTCTAAAGAAGGTCAAAAATTTCATAAAAATTTAGGTTTTAAAAATAAAAATATAGTTATTCATAATGGTATTGATCATAAAAAATTTACATTCAACAAGTCGCAAAGAATTAAATTTAGAGAAAAATATAATATTAGTGAAGACGCAAAAGTATTTCTGTGTGTTGGAAGGAATGATCCTATGAAAGATCATAATACTTTAATAACAGCTTTTAATAAAATACGTGAAAGTAATTCTTCTTCATACTTAATACTGGCAGGTTCAAAAACACAAAATATAAAGTCAGTTCCAGGGCTTTTAACTCTAGGAATGTGTAAAGATATAAATATTGTCTATTCTGCTAGCGATATCATTGTGTCTTCCTCAGCTTTTGGGGAGGGTTTTTCAAATGCATTAGCTGAAGGAATGGCAAGTAGTTTAATACCTATTGCTACAAATGTTGGAGATTCTAAGTATATAGTAGGAGATGTTGGAAAGATAGTTGCTCCTCGTAATATAGATAAACTATTTCTTGCAATGCAAGAAGTATTAAATATGGATGATAATTTATTTCAAAAAAAGAAGTCATTTGCTCGAGAAAGGATAAAGAAAAAATTTTCAATTACTAAAATGATTATTTCATATGATGATGTGTATAAAAATATAATAGGAAGTACTTTTAAATAATATGTGTGGATTTACAGGGATTATAAATTTTAATGGTTTAAATAGAACTGCCGAATTAGATAAAAAAATGATGGCAGCATTAAAAAGACTATATCCAAGAGGCCCTGATCAGCAAGATATATGGACTGATCTGAAATCATATTTTGTTCATTCTAGGTTAAGTATAATTGATACTTCTCTTGCTGGAAGGCAACCTATGTATAAGTATAATAAGGTAATATCATATAATGGTGAGATCTATAATTTTAAAGAAATAAAATCAAAATTAATTAAGTTAGGTTATAAATTTTCTTCTGAATCTGATTGCGAGGTTCTTCTTGCAGGATGGGATAAGTGGGGTATTAAAGTTTTAGATTTTATAAGTGGTATGTTTGCTTTTTCTATATGGGACCTAAAAAAAGAAAAGCTTTATTTGGTTAGGGATCCATTTGGCAAAAAACCCTTATACTATTCTTACAAGTCTGGTTTAATTTCATTTTCATCCGATTTGAAAAGTTTAGAGAAAGTGGTGGATTGTGGACAAATAAATATTGATGCAGTACATAGTCTTTTTAGTTTTAGATTTATTCATGATCCTATTTCTATTTATGAAAAAGTTAATAAGGTTCCTGCAGGTCATTTTTTAGAGGTTAATAAAGATAATATAATTTTATCTAGATGGTATAACCTTTCAAATAAGGCATCTAATGTTTTTGATAAAGAAGAAGTTTCTAATGATTTAATTAGTATCTTTGATAAATCTGTAAACAGAAGGCTTGTTTCTGATGTTCCTATTGGATTGCTATTATCAGGTGGTATTGACTCAAGTTTAATTTTATCATCTTTGGCAGAAATGGGAAAAAATATACCGTGTTTCACTATGGGTTTTGAGAATTCAAGTAAATATTATGAAGAAAGACCATATGCAAAAAAATTAGCTAATCATTTTGGAATGGAACATTTTGATATAGAAATGAATCCACAAAATATTTTAAATATTATACCAGAAGTATTTGAAGCAAGTGATGAACCATTTGCAGATTCAAGTTCTTTGCCTTTTTATGCTTTATCTAAGGAGGTATCACAAAAAGTAACAGTTGCATTATCTGGAGATGGTGGTGACGAAGTTTTTGGTGGATATAGAAAATATGTAGGAGAAAATTGGACAAATATTGGATTAATGATTCCTATTATTTTAAGAAAAATTTTAATAAATCACTTAATTGAGAATAAAGATACAAGTTATGGTGAATTTTCAAGGCGTTTAAAAAGATATTTATTAAATACAACAAAAGATCCTATTGAGAGGCATATAAATTGGTTAAAGCAAATTAATGAAAAAGATATTAGTTCAATTATAGGAAATAGTAGAGATTATAAAAATATGTTTATAGAGGCGCGTGCAGGTTTCTCAGATAAAATTAATTCTATTTTAGTAGGTGATATGAAAATTTCATTATCAGGAGATATGCTAGTTAAATTAGATAGAATGAGCATGGCAAATAGTTTAGAAATTAGATCTCCTTTTTTAGATAAAGAACTTGTAGAATATGCTTTTACTATTCCTGGAAAATATAAAGTAGGAAAATTTAAAGGAAAAAAAATTTTAAGAAATGTATTTTCTAAAAGATTACCTAAATGGTCAATGAATTTGCCTAAAAAAGGTTTTGAAGTTCCATTAGCTAATTGGTTTAAAGAAGATTTAAGGAGTATGGTTGAGCATGTTTCAATGAAAAAAAATTTAGATAAAATTGGAATTCAGAATCATACACTTATTAATTCTTGGAAGGATGATTTATTTTTTAATAATAAAGATACTTCATGGAAATTGTGGACATTAATTTCCTACTTTTATTGGTGTGAAAACAGGGGTATTATTTAGTTTGAAAGAAGTAGTAAATTATATATTTTATTTCCCTTTGCCAATTTTTTGGCTGCTATTAATAACTTTATTTTTAGTTAATAAAGAGAGAAAACTATTTGCACTTAAAATTATTATGGTAGTATTTTATATTTGCTTAACTCCTGTTTTTAGCTTTTTATTAGAATATCCTTTAACAAGAAGTGATCATTTTAATTATGATATTGAAAAATATTCAGCTGTTTTAGTTCCTACGGCAGGAATATATAAGGATGTAAACTTTGAATGGCATCCATCTTCTAATAGTGTTTTGCGAGCAAAGTTAGGAGAAAAAGTAGCTAAAAAATATAATTTACCGTTAATTATCTCTGGAGGTAAGATTGATTTATCTGGCAAATCTGAATCTGAAACTGTAGTTGATATATTAAATTATAAGAATTTAATAATAGAAAATTTTAGTAGAAATACATATGAAACTGCAAAAAATATAAATGATTTATATAGAAGAAATAATCTTAATAAAGAATTGTATCTGTTATTAGTGACTAGTCCTAAGCATTCTCTAAGAATGGCTTTATCTCTTAAAAAGCAAGGATTTAAAGTAAAAAAGTATATTTATGAAAGTAAGAAATTATTTAATTTCAGGGTATTTTTGCCTGATGCTAGAACTATTTCGGCAAATAATACCTCAATGTATGAGTATATAGGAATTATTTATTATTTTTTTAAAGGCTATATTTAAATGAGTAAAAAAATTTTATACTTGGTGACAGAAGATTGGTATTTCTTATCTCATAGATTACCTTTGGCTCTAGCTACTCAAAAAAAAGGGTATGAAGTATATGTTGCTTGCAAAGATACTGGTAAAATAGATTTAATTAAGCAACATAATTTTAATTGTTTTAATTTAAATATTCAAAGAGGAACTTTTTCGTTCTTTGCAATTTTAAAAAATGTAATAGAAATAAGAAAAGTAATAAAAAAAACTAATATATCAATATTACATGCTGTTTCAGTACAGTCTATTATATTAGGTTTATTGGCAATTTTTTTTAATCATAAGATTAAATTCGTTGCGACATTAACTGGATTAGGTACTTTTTTTTTAGCCAAAAGTATCAAAGAAAAAATAATTAAATTGTTTTTAACATTATTTTTTATTTTAAATTTTAAAAAAACAAATACTAAAATTATAGTTCAAAATAAGGATGATAAAAATTATGTAAATAAAATTTTATTATGTCCTAAATCCAAAATATCTTTAATTAGAGGGTCTGGAGTAGATATTAATTTACATAAATTTATAGAGGAACCTACTCATCCTCCTATTATACTGAGTTATGTAGGGCGTTTAATTAAGGATAAAGGAGTAGAAGATTTGATCAAGGCTTTTAAAAGGGCTTATGAAAAAAATAAAAATATAAAATTAATATTAGCGGGTAGTTTAGATACAAATAATATTAGACCAATAAGTAAGAAATATATAGAAAATAATAGTAAAAGTAATATAGAGTTTTTGGGAGAGGTTGAAGATATTAGGGAAATATGGAAGGTTTCTCATATAGCTGTGCTTTTGAGTAAGAGGGAAGGATTGCCTAAAAGTTTATTAGAAGCAGCTGCATCAGGAAGAGCTATAATTTCTACAGATGTTCCAGGAAGTAGAGAAATAGCTATTAATTCTGTTAACGCTATATTGGTTAAAAAAAATGATATTGAGGAAATTTCAAAAGCTATTTTACTTTTAGCAGCGAGACATGATTTAAGAAAAAGTTATGGATTAAAAAGTAGAGAATTAGTAGAAAGTGATATGTCGGAAGAATATGTGATTAAAAATACACTGTCTTTATATAAAAGTTTATATGAGAAAATTTCATAGATAAACAGGATATCAAATAATGAATTATTTAAACAAGGAAATAGTTATTGTAGGTTTAGGCTATGTCGGTTTGCCATTAGCAATAAAATTATCATCCCATTTTTCAATTATTGGTTATGATATATCTGAAAAAAGGATAAATGAGTTAAATAAGAATTATGATAATACTAATGAAATTAAAAAAAGTACATTAAGTAGATCTAAAAATATCAAATTCACTTTTGATAAATCTAATATAGATAAAAAATATTTTTATATAGTTACTGTTCCTACGCCAGTAAAAAATGATAATACTCCTGATTTGTCGTTATTAAACCAAGCATGTAGGTTAGTTGGAAAAGCAATTAATAAAGGTGCTATTATAGTATTTGAAAGCACAGTTTATCCAGGTGTAACGGAAAAAGTATGTGCTCCAATAATTGAAAAAGAATCTGGTTTAAAATTAAATAGTGA
>MDSW01102487.1_pt1 | contig 61892 bp, 40 predicted proteins | sample 811171 | NCBI WGS metagenome assembly MDSW01 (sample SAMN05326641, study PRJNA326480) | marine metagenome | isolation source: seawater | place: Atlantic Ocean: North West | collected 2012
ACGAGGTCAACGATGGAAACGTTGGGGGTGGGCACGCGGAGCGCGATGCCGTTGAGCTTGCCCTTGAGCTGGGGGAGGACGAGCGCCACCGCCTTGGCCGCGCCCGTGGAGGTGGGCACGATGTTGAGCGCCGCAGCGCGCGCGCGGCGGAGGTCGCGGTGGGACGCATCGAGGATGCGCTGGTCGCCAGTGTACGAGTGGCAGGTGGTCATCGTACCCTTGACAATGCCGAACTTGTCATCGAGCACCTTCGCGAAGGGCGCGAGGCAGTTGGTGGTGCACGAGGCGTTGGAGACGATGTTCGCGGAGGCGTCATACTCGTCCGCGTTGACGCCGACGACGTACGTGGGGATGTCGTTGCCCTTGGCGGGGGCGGTGATGACAACCTTCTTCGCGCCAGCCTGGATGTGCTTACCCGCGCCAGGGCCGTCGAGGAAGACGCCGGTGCCCTCGATGACGATGTCGATGCCCATCGCCTCCCAGGGGAGGTTGAGGGGATCGCGGTCGGAGACGACGGCGATGTTCTTGCCGTTGACCGAGATGGTTTCGTCGTCGACGACCTTGACGTCGGCGTCGAACGTGCCGAGGATGGAGTCATACTTGAGGAGGTGCGCCGCGGGCTTGGCGCCGCCGGACTGGTTCACGCAGACAACCTCGAGGGGGGTGTCCTCGCCACGGGACATCCAGCAGCGGACAAAGTTGCGGCCTGAGCAGAGGAGAGCGAAGGGATCATGTACGTCAGCGGGAAGTGAAGGGATAGGTTCAACGAAGTTCATCGAGCGAGGTTGCGCGCCGGTCCGCAGGTGTCGGAACCAACAACAGCGCTGCTCCGCCAACAGATATTATTTCTCGGTTTGGTGTCGGGGACGCATCGCGTGGCGCGAACGACGAGAGAGGTGACGGGTGACGCACCGATGCGGCCGAAACCGTTGATGGCGACCTTCACCTTAGCCTCGGTGGTGGTGTTGACGGCGGCGGCCTAACGTGGAGGGGCAAAGGAAGGGTCGCGAGGGTCAGAAGGGCGTGAAGCCGAGGCTGAGGCGCAAGGGAAGCGGGAACCGGACGTGAAGGCTCGCGTCGGCAATCGCGCGCACCTTGACGGCCTTGCCGCGCTTGAGGCCGGCGGTCTGACCGCGGAACTCAACCTGAGGAGGAAAGAGAAGGTGAGATGACGTCAGCGAACGTCCACACAATTGTATAGTGCGGTTCGCGGGGCCTCGCATCGCCCCGTCGGGACCGTCTCCGGGCGCGATCGGGGCGGATAGGGCTTTTTTCTCCGGAACGCGTGCGCGGATGGAATTTCCTCGGGATCCCCGAGACGCGACCGGAGAACGCGACGCGAGGCGCCGGTTCGCGGCTGAACGCGCGGACGGACCTTGAGGGAGGGGGTGGTAGCAGCGAAAGCAGCCATTTTTCACGTGTGGTGTGGAGGGGTGGAGGTGGTGCGAGTGGAATGTGCTCCGGCGCAAGCGGCCCGCGGGGCGATGCCACCACCCCACGTCAGTGGATGAACTGTGTCGATCTGGCACGAATCCACGGGGCCAGTTGGCGCTCTCCGCGACGCTCGGGAGGATCGTATGGCGGAACAGTCTTGAAATAAAATTTCCGAAGCGTCCGAAACCGATGAGACGATGCCTTGTTCGTGGTCAATCCCGAACTCATCACCCTGGCAGCACTTTTTTGGGCGCGCGCCGTGATGACGGCGGGGCCTGATGCGACGCTTCGAGATGGGGACCTGAACCAGCGGGCGATGCCGAACCTTAATCAGGGGGACGTCGACGCGCTGGCATCCGCGGTGGAGTCGATGCTCGAGGAGGACAACGCTCTTCGCGCGTGGTGCAGTGCGTGCGCGTTCCGTCCCGCCGCGGCGTCCCGATCGACGTTTCCTCGCACCCGTCCGAACGAAACGTCGCGGGCCACGGGTGGTCACCCGGCGCGCGCTGGACCCCGCGCTGCCCTCGCTCCGACGCTCGCGGCGGATTTCCACGCTCGTACGTTCGCTTACGCGTTCTCTCCTCCGCCCTCTCCTGCCCCCTCTCGGTGTCCTCGGCATCCTCTCCCCTCAGCTCGCGTCACGGTCGAGCGCTTCCTTCGCGCCGACCGTGGGAACGTTGCCAAGGCGACGAAGCGCCTCCGTGACACCCTCGCGTGGCGTCGTGAGACCCGCCCTGAAACGAAGATGTGCGGCGCATGTCTTAACCGCGACCTGCGCTCACACTACATGCAGCACTGCGGCTGGGACAAGCGCGGGCGCGCGTTGGTGTACTCGGACATCGGCATGGCGAGGGACAAGGCACCCGCGACGAACGCCGAGCACTGCCAGCAAGTCTTGGAGCTCCTCGAGCCCTCCCTCGCGCCCTTCCCGAACGATCAGTACGTCTGGGTCGTCGACTTCCACAAGTTTGGCTACGCGGACATGAACCCCAGCGTCGCCGGGGCGTGTCTCGGCCTCTTCGGCCGGAGCTACCCCGAACGCCTTGCCGGGATGATCTTTGTCGGCGCCCCCGTGCTCTTCAACGGCCTATACCGCGCCGTCGCCGCCTTCGCCGACCCAGTCACGGTGAAGAAAGTGCGCTTCGTCCGCTCGCCGGACGGTAAAGGCGGGGGGAAGAATTGGGACAAGGTCATGGACGAGTTTTTCGACGCAGAGACAAAAGCGTGGCTTGAGACGGAGATGCGGGAGAACAGGGCGCGATGGAAGGACGTCGCCAAACGCAAGAGCTGGCTCGCCGCTGCAGTCTCCGGTGACGGCAACGCGCACGGATGGCAGGATCGGTGCGCAGCGGACGCAGCCGCCGGGGTCGAGCCCGCAGTCAAGAGCGGGTTCGAGGCTGATGCGCGACCCGCCGATCTCAACGGGTTCGTGCGAAGTGCTCGGGGTCACGACATCCGCGGGTGTGCGTCGTTTTTGGAGTCGGAGGCGTGTGCGCGCGCGGCGCGCGTCGCGAGGGCTGGCGCCCGAGGAGGGCGTCTCACTGCGGGAGCTCTCACGGCGGCTGGAGACGCTGTGACAGCGAGGGAGGAAGCCAGGCGCGCGCGAAGGGTATACGATGACGCGTCGGACGAAGAAGAAGAGTTCTTCGATGCGGAAGAGTTCTCCGTCTGTCGCGTTGTAGAGTGACGCGGAGGACACAGTCTGGATCGTTGTCTACAGAATGCTTACGTGCGGGTGATTCCGTCGCAACAGACGAGGGCGTCTCACCCATTTCGCGGATCCGACTCTAGCCCCATAGCGCGCCTCTTGAACCTCGAAAACGGTCGCGAAGCATCGTCATTCTTCCATTCCACGTCTCCTCCTCCCGCCCCGCCGACCCCAGGCGGAGCGCGTTCCGCCACCTCTGCCTTGATGGCGGCGCGATGTCGCTGCGCAGCGTTGGCGGCACCTCGCGCCTGGGCAGCGCCGCGACTCGCCACCACGTTCGCCTCCGCGTTCTTTCGCGCGAACGCCATCGCCATCGCAGCGTCGTCGCGCTCGTAGTCCGAGTCATCGTCCGAGTCCGCTGAGGATGACGCGGTGGGGGATGGGACGAGGGCGTCGTCCGTTTCGGCGTCGCGAGCCTCCAGGGCGGCCAGGCGGGTGATGAAATCGTCGAGGTCCGCCGCGGGAGCCGCGTCTTCCGCCGCGGACGATTCGGGCACGCGCGAGGGTTCTCGCGCGCGCGATAACGGCTCGAGTGCCTCCCCGTCGTCGTACGCCTCCGTGATGTCGACCGTGCCGTCGGGCTTCGACGTGAGCGTGGCCCGGCCCTCGCGCCTGGTGGCGAGCGCGCCCGCCGCGGAGGGATCGCCGTCGGCGGCGGCGACCGCTTCGAGGGCGCCGAGGCGCGAGTCCATGGCGTCCACGCTCGCGTCCGCACCGCGGATTTTGTCCGCAAGCAACGCGCGTCGACGCGCGATGATGTCCAGCGTCTGCGTCGCCGAGCGTTCGGCGTACACGTCCGCGCCAAGGAGGACGAGGAGCTCGTTCGTGTGCACCAAACGCCCGGGGTAAAACGCGACGTCCGTGAAGGGCACCATCACCTCGTGGCTCGTCTTCGCGGGGAGGTCGCGAACGACGCGCTCGAGGTCCGCGTATTCGTCGTCGAACCGCCGGAGCTCGACGAGCACCTCCTGGTCCGCCGCGAGCGCGCGATGCACGCGCGCGGAAAGGACGGAAAGGTCCGACGACTCCCCCGCCCCCGCCATGGCGCCGCGCGTCCGGAAGTGTGGCGTGCCGTCGGGCGGAAAATTCGAGTCCTGATGACTGGCCTCGAGTCCGTGACTGGACTGGCTATCAGTTGCTGCGGTAGGCTAACGGTACAAGTACTAAGCCCAGTTCAGTGTCCCCACCAGCATTCTTCCATCCCACCCCCTCCCCTCCTGCCCACCCCCCGTCTATAATGGATTCGACAGCTCTTCGAAATCGTCAGAATGTCCTCCTCCAACTTCCCTTGTCTCTCATGCTACATAAGGTTATCCCACACGATCTATCGTCTCGCCACCGTCGCACCTGCTCACAACCGCGCATTTTCTCCACTGTCTTCCCCCGCGGCTAACGCATCCGGACGCAGAAGCGGATCCAATGGCTCCGGTTCTGCCGCCGCCCCAACTGGGATCTCCCTCGACAGATCCTCGCCATCGTCGAGTGCCTCTTGTGCCTCCGTCTCGTCGTCTTCCGTGTCGGCATCGTCATCCACGGCGTCGTACTCGTCGTCCTCCGCGTCGTCTTTGTCTAACGCTTCACCACCCATCACGTTCGTCTCTCCAGTATCCTCGATCTCGCACTCGTCGTCCTCTTTGGGGTCGAGTCCTGGCACCTCCGTCGGCGAGGCAGCGTCGAGCTCGTCCGGGCCAACCGTCTCGGCGCCGAACCCCCCCGTGTCCGGGTCGAGGTCCGACGACGTGAGCGCGAGGCCGTCTTCCTCCGAGGGAAGCCCCGTCGCCTCCTCTTCCTCGTCTCCCTGGGGCTCTCGATCGGCGAATGACCCAAAACCGTCCGAGAGTGGCTCGTCCATCCTTGCTCTCGTCTCGAACCCCGCGGCGTCGATTTCCAAGTCACCGCCGACGTCCTCCTCGTCGAGGCCGAATTCCCCGCGTGTTTGGAGACGTACCTCGCTGGCGAGCGCGTCCGCGGCGGCGCCCGCAGCGCGGTACGGCGAGAGTGGCTCCTCCGGGTACCCACCCAGCGGTGGTCCCTCATCGTCGACCAGCTCCTCGAAGAAGTATTCCTCGGCCAGCAGAGCCTCGCCGAAAAGCCTGGGCGCGTCGCGCTCAACGCGATTCGCGCCCACTGGAATCCAACCCGAATCCACCCTTTCGCCCACATCGCCGCTTTCCTCCCGAGGGGTCTCTCCATTGGCATCCTCCGCTGCAGCGTGGCCCTCGGCGTCTGACTCAAGAGGTTCGAAATCCACGAACGGCTCGGGGTCGCCGCGGCGGTACCCCCGAAATCGTGCGTTGGGCGCAGCGTCTCGCTCTGCTCGTTTCGCTGCGGCGGGGTCCTCGACGACGCCGTGCCCTCTGAGTGCGCCCAAGACGTGGGTGAGCTGGCGGTAAAACACCGGGTCGGAGTGCTCGCGGAGTTCCTCCAGGAGCGTCCCGAACCCCGCATCTGTTGCGGCGACTCTGATCGATTCCCTCTGCAGGAGCGAATACAGTGCCCCGTTTGCGTGTGTCCTCGTCCGCTCGTCGGGCGATTGCAGCAACATCTTCAAAACCTCCAGGACGTCTTGCTCCGGGTCAGCGCCCGCCTCCGTCATCATCGCCTCTGCAGATCGCTTCCCCGCGTTCGTCAGGACAAGGTTCATGAGGAGCGCAGCGCCGTGCTCGGCGTCGTAATCCGAGATCCGCGGCACGCCCTCCCGGCTGGCGCGCATCTTGTCCGGGACTTCGCCCGTCGTCGTCGCCCCGAGAAGCACCTTGGTCACCCACGGCAACACGCCCAACGCGCTCATGCGCTCCGCAGCCAGAGCATGGAACGAAAGTTTCTGCATCGCGCCGAGAAGGTTGCGGCGCGCGATCGTGTCTGCCTCGCGCGGCTCAGCGCACAGCGCAAGCGCGGAGGCCACGCGGCTCCCAGGGGAGAGGAGGTATCGCCGCCCGTCCCCAGAGGTCGCCAGGGCGTTCACCAGCCTTAAGCACTCGGCGCGAACGCGTCCGCGGCACCCGAGCAGCAGAGCGTCCACGAGCGACCCGGAGCCGGACTCGGAAGAGTCTGCGAGGTCGGCCTGCTGTAATGCAAAGACGTCGCCCTTGCACGTTGTTCGCGTCGCCTCGACGCGGAGCACGGACCCCTCTGGCGCGCGCGTGATGCGCCACCGAAGTGCCTGGAGCAGCCGGGCCACTCTGCTCTCCGCCTCCTCCGCCTCAGGACCCAGCTGCTCGGTCGCGTCCAGCAAACGCTCCACGCCCGAGCGGAACTCGAGGACGACCGCACCGAAATCCACAGGGACGAGATCGAGGGTCTCTGGGTACGGTGCTGCGATCCACCCGGGCACCTCCGGCGCGGTGAGGTACTTTGCCTCCAGCGGACGCTTGAGGGAGTCCGACTCAGAGTCCGACTCCCGGCTTGCGGACGCTCCGGACAGCTCCACCTCGGTCCTCGAGTTCTCGACAAGACGAAACTCGGACGAGACGTCTGCGAAGGCGCCCCCTGCCGCGGCCGCGCGCGGGTGCCCGGTGCCGGCTTCGTCCGCCAGTGGCTTTGCGGGTGTTTTCTTCGCCGGCGTCGGTTTTTTCTTCTCGCTCGCGGGAGTCTCCTTCGCCAGGCGACCGTACCCATCCCTCGGGGGCGAGTCCGGGGGCGTCCGTGGCTCCAGCGACTTGACCTGCGCGGCGAGGGAGTCGAGGGAGAGCACCTCCGCGCCCAGGTCCGAATAATCAGGCGCGGGGCAGAATTCGTCGAGGGTGATTTTTCCCTCGAGCAACGGCGTGATGCCCCGCGCCGTTGCCGCGCTTCCGAGAGCACCGTCGAACCCCGCGCTCTGGATCGGCGCGTACGCACTCGCCTGGAATGCTCCGAACGCGGAAGGCGCCTCCGCACTCGTTCCGTCGCCTGCGGGGGACCGACCCCTCCGCCTCGCCGTCGGCGGCCGTTTCTGGGATGCCTCCTCTGCTCGCCGCCCCGGCAGTGGACCGGCGCGCATCCTCGGGATCGGGTCGTCTCCCTCGATGCCGTAGTAGTGCTTCAGGATCGTGTGGATCCTCGGTGGTGGGATCTCGTCCGGAGCATTGCTCAGGAACCGCTCGAGCATCCCGCGCAGGTCGATCGTCCACTTTGGCTCGAAGAGCGCCTTAAACGCCGGATGGATCTGCGGCCGGGCGACGTGTGGCAACGCGTAATAGGGCAAAAATTCCTCCGTCCGCGCCGCCTCCGCGCCTCGAGTCTCGATGTACTCGCGAAGTTTGGCGATACCGGGCGCGAGGTCCGCGCCCCCGTCGGGGCCAACGAGCGCGAATCGCTTCCCGAAAGCGCTGGGGAGGGCCGGGAAGACGGCAAAGTAAATCTGAAGCCAAAACTCAACCTTCTGCGCATCAAGGTCCATCACACGAAACTGTTCCGGGACGAACGTGTCGTACACGCGGAAGAAATTCTCGCGGTCCCCTTCCTCAAAAAGCGCCATCTGTCGGATGATAACAAGGGAGAGCGGGCGGGGAAAAGAGGGTAACGTCATCGGCATATCGTATCTTACGGGGTTCGACGCAAGGGGGGATCTGCGAGGGACGACGCCTCGCATTCACGAAGTTGCGAGGGCGGTCGCGGGGGATCGCTCTCGGCGTCCGCATCACGCGCCAGCTCGAAGAAAAGGTCGCCCTTGGGTTGGCCCTTCGATCGTTTCACGGCTTTGGGTGTCTCCGCGGCCTTGCGCTCGGCTTGGAACGCCTGTGAGGAGGAAGAGTGGGGGGGTGGGGCGCGACGGTCAACACTTCTTCGCGCGATGCCCCGCGCCTCGAGAGGCGCGCCGCCTCGGAGGTGCGGGGAAAGGCAGTCGCACGAGCGCGCGTCTGGAAGTGGACGGTCACTCGTGCGCGCGTGTACGGCTCTGGGTCGCGTCGCGGAGCGACCCGCGGGTTACGTCTCGGCATCGCGCGCGTGGCCTCGGCGCACCTCGTACGCCCCGGTGCACCGATGAAACTGCAAGTACTCCGAGACGAGCGTCGCGAGCTCCGCCTCCACCGTCTGATCCTCCATGACCCCATTCAACGCCATATTCGTGTGCGGCTTCACGCCGGCCATGGCGTCGGCTGCGCGCGCGTCGCGGCTCGCCTCGGTGGTCGGCGTTGTCCGCGCGCTCCAGAGGTGTGCTCGCGCGCGCGGGGCCGTTTTCAGTCTCGGACGGAGCAACGGAAAACTCACTGGAGAACACCCGCGTGTACAATCTCTTCAGACCGGGAACGCGTGATGGACGCTGCAATCTCTTCAGACCGGGAACGCGTGATGGACGCTGCTGAGCTGTCCTCGATGGGGTGGTATCCTTCCGTCCTGCGTCGCCGGGGCTTCACAGCTCTCGTCGCCCGGCGCCCGTCGCGTCGCGGCCTGTCGGCAGGCGACGTCTCGTCTTCCAAGAGTTTCGCTCGGATCCGCGCTCGCGCTCCGTCCGAGCCTCAGCCTTCGCTTCGCCGCTCTCGCGCTCGCCGCGTTCGATCGGGGGCGCCAGTTGTCTGCTATCCGCTTTGATATACTGCTTTTTTGCGGTTCGAAGACCCAGCTGTGAGAAGGTGCCGCTGTCTTCCCCTCTCGCACGAACATGGCCTCCGCTCTCTCCTTCGCGTTCGCGTCCGCGTCGATCGCTCCCCGGCGCGCATCCGACGCGTCGCGCAGCTCCGCCTCTCGCGCCTGCGGCCGCGCCGCGCTCGCGCCGCGCTCGCGCCGCGCGGTCGTCCCTTCCGCCAAGAGGAAGAAGAGCCGCGATTACGACGAGTCGGGAGCAATCTTTGATGACTATGACGACTACGACGACGATTCGTCCTTCGGCGATTACGGCGGCGCCGGCGGCGCTTACGACGTCGGCGGCTACGCCTCGAGTGTTCCCGCGAAGAAGGCGGGCGGGAAGAAGGGCGCGGCGAAGCGCGCGAAGAAGGCCAAGTACTCTGAGGACGAACTCCCGCCTGTCGCTGGCAATGTCTCCCGTATCATCAACGACCGCTCGCGGAGGAAGCCCGAGGCGGGCGCGATCGGAAGCTCGCTCGACATCGGAAACTCGCTCGACGGCGGCGATGGCGTTGGGTTCCAGAGCCCCATGGACGCGTGGAGGGAGAGCTCCCGCGGGGGCCCGGGTGCGTTCGCTGGGGACGCGTTTGCGGACACGGCGGCGTTCTCCATGGATGACGACGATTTCGGCGCCGCAGGGAGCGCGGACGACACCGCATACGCCAACGCCGCGCCTAGGGTCGTCACGGTCGCGAAGGAAAAGAAGGAACCGCCGAAGGAAGAGGAGGCAAAGCCCGCGGTGGACCCGGCGGACGCTGCCAAGGGGGCGAAGAAGGCGGGAGCAACGCTGCGCAAGTGGGGCTTTGCCGGCGACGATGTGAACGAGGCGCTCAGCGCGACGGAGGGGGCACTCGCGGAAGCTCTCGTCGAAGGGCAGACTGCGTACAACAAGAAGCGCCAGGTGGCGGCGCTCGACTGGCTCCTCCTCAACGCCCCGGAGGAGAGGATCCCGGTGGATTATAAGAACGACGCCATCAGGGCCAGGGCGTGAGTGACGTGACGAGACGATCCCGCAAGAGAAAAAACACAGAAAGACGTAGGATACCCTTGCGCGTATTATACGAAGTAAAAATAACACCGCGATGACACGAGGACACGAACGCGGCTCGCCGCGTCCACGCTTCGCACTCTCGTTGCACCCCCCGCGTCTTATCTCCCGCGCTTCTTTCCGCTTTTGGGCGTCAACACTGCGGTGAGGGGTCCGTGATCGGAGAGGTCAAACTCTTTTTCCTCTGGCCATCGCCCCTCCTCCATTGCCGCCGGAAGCCTCGCAGACTTCACCGCGAGGTCCCCAGCGGTCGGGGCAGCACTCCTCGCGACGAGCGTCGCCGCGGAGAGCAGCTTCCCTGCTCCGCCTCCGAAATCCTCGCTCTCCAACGGGGCGTCGAAGCTTTCCGCATCGTCAAAGCTCTCGCTCTCGTCCACGGTGAACCCCGCGAGCACCGTCGGACTCGCGGCGGCGGTCATGAGATCGCCAACGACGTCCCACGGACCTTCTTCGATGTCTTGGGAGGTTCGGATCGCCCTGTACGCGCGGTCCATACTTTCCACGTCGAGCTTGCGGATGAACTCCCCAAAGTCCACGAGGCCATTCCCGTCCTTGTCGCAGTCGTCGTACAGCGTCGATATTTCGCTCTCGATCAACCCGGGCGTGGACTCCCCCGTGAGGTCGAGCATCCTGACCGCCATGTCGAACTCATCCCTCGTGATTCCCATATCGTCGTCCACGTCGAAGAACGAAAACGCGTCGTCGTTCGACACCAGCCCCTTCTCCAGCATCTTCGCCTGGATCATGGCGTAGATGGCCGTCTTCCACGACGGCGGCGGTGCTCCTGACCCAGCTTGGGCGCGCTGCTTGCTCGGGTTCAACACCCAGATGTGATCCACCCCCACGCACTCGCCGTGGTGGTTCAGGTGAGAGATCCAACAAGCTCCGTCGTCCGTTTGGTTTTCATCACTTAAACACCGCCGGCACTCCTCAAACGCGGAGATGAACCCTTGGGACTGCAGGAATCGGGCGACGGCGCCGCGGACGCTGCCGTTGAAGTCACCGCACATCACCACCGGCAGCCTCCGCGCCACGCCGCCGTTCTCTGTCACCTCGCTCATCATCTTCTCCTGGTACTCGTGCAGGTACTCAAGGATCTTGAACGACTCGCGCAGGCGAATGAGCGTGGAGTTGCTGTTGTGCGGGAAGAGCAGATGCGTGTTCACCAGGAGGACATCACCGACGGAGGACGCAGATTCGGCGGGGGCTGTCTCCGAGGATCCACTCGCGGCGTGTCTCAGATGCAGTAAAGCAGCTACGCGATCGCCGCAGTCGTTGAAGAGGATGTCGCGGCGGTCGAGGACATCGAACTCGGACGCGCGGACGGCAGTGAGTAGGCCGTCGGGGCGACCACCCGTCCGCGGTGTCGAGTGCGTGACGTACCCAGCGTCGCGCAAGCCTCGCTCGTACAGACCTCGCACCTCCTCCGAGGCGTGCCAGAACTCCTGGAGGCAGAGGATGGAGGAGCGAACGTCGGAGCACAGCATGTCTACGATGCGCGCCTGGCGCTCGAGAGCGAGCTCCGAGAACGTCGCCTCCATCGCGATGGAGCCGTCTTCCGGATTCGTAACGCGCTTGTAACACGGCGCGAGGACGTTGAACGTCGTCACCGACACGGAGGAGGACGAATCGTTCGTGGACGCGGAGGAGGCGCGCGGAACGAGCGAGGGGCGCGGGCCCGGAAGCGCGCGACGACGAGTGCGGGTCGCAAACAGACGCGACGAGACTTGGTGCGCTGGCGCGCGCGAAGACATCGAGGCGGCCGCGCGCTGCGTCGCGGTCATGACGCAGCGTTGAGTGGCGGGGGGATGACGAGGCGCCTTGAGCTGGCACAACTCATCATCCCTATCTTAGTCTAGTCCACTTTCTGTACCATTTAACGAAGGTAGTCTACTTTTCGTGTTAATATTCAGCAATTATCTAAAAGTTAAAATTACCGAAGGTAAAAGTAGACTAGACTACGTACGGATATGCGAGAGCCTGCAACCTTGGCGCGATTTGCGACCCCGCATTTCGTCGTTCGCCGCCGCGCTCTCGCTTCGGTCCCGTCGTGCGGTCGCTTCGCGCTCGCGCGATGGCGCGCGCCGCGGACGCCTCCGCGGGTTTCGGCGCGAGCTCGAGCACCACGGTGGAGCCCGATCGCGTCGCGTACGAGGTGTTCGGCACGCTTCCTCGTCGTGCCGGTGCCTGCGACGCGGACGACGACGTGCTGGAGGCGCTGGAGGCATGCCGGGTGGCGTGCGCGGCGCACCTCGCGCCGTTCCTGGAGGGATACGTCTGGCAGCGCGATGCTTTCCGTCTCGAGATCGTCGCCGCGGAGGGGGGCTCGCGCGGCGTCCCCGCGCGCCTCGCCGGCGCGACGCGTTTCGGTGATTGCGTCGACGACGAGTGGTTTATCGTTTGGCTCCTCCACGAGCTCACGCGCGCGTTCCCCACCCTCGTCGCGCGCGTCTGGGACAACGACGGCGAGTTCCTCCTCATCGAATGCGCCTACCATCTCCCCCGTTGGGTCAAGCCTGAGTCCGTGGCGAACCGTGCGTGGATTCGCGGCGGTCGGTTCCATCTCGTCCCGCCCTCCGCGGACGCCTCTGTGGGGGCGTGGGCGCGCCCCGACGTCCCAGAGGGAGGCGCGGCATCCGGCGGCGCTAAGCTCGACGCCACCGGCGGCATCACCGTCGAAGCGGCGCTGTGGCTTGTTCGTGGCGGTGACGGCGCGGACCCGGACGCGCTTCGCGCGACGCTCGCGCCCGCCGAGGCCCTTCGCGCCGTCGACGCGAGAATCGCAGGGTACCCCGAAAAGGCGAGCGAGAACCGACACGATGCATTTGCGATCATTCCCGCCAGGCTTGCCAGGCTCCTGGACGACCCCGGGGGCGTAGGCCGATCGCTGGTACCCCGTGCGATCGAGGCTTTCTACCACCGCGACCCGATCTCGATGCGCGCCGCGGCGAAGCGTTGCTCGTTCCCGCCCGAGGACCTCGCGCCAGCCATCGTGGTGTGCACGCGGTGCTCGTACGCGATGGCGCTCGGGCAGAAGTTTGAAGCCCCACGCGGATGGCCGATGCCTTCTCCGACCGATCGCGCAGCCTTCGCGGGCGCTGAGCTCGGGTTGAAAATCGCGACGGGGTTCGAGATGCTCGCCGCGGAGCTCGGGATGGATAGAATTGAGGGGAAGGGGGTTGACATCGGAGGTGACACGCGCGCCGCCTGCATAGCAGAGTCGGTCGCCGCTCTGCCCGCGCGAGACGTCCCTCCCTCGAAGGACCCCTCGTGGGAGAAGTTCCTCGCGAGCCTCTCGCGAAATGGGTACTTCCGCGACGAGATGGTCGGAAGCGCGAGGTACAAGGCGCTCCTCGTCGCGGCGGTTCGCGAGTACGGGCGAACGAACGAGAACAAAAAGCAACGAACGATTTTGGCGCGGAGCGGGGGTGAGACTGAGACGCATGGGGGTGAAGGTTTGGGTGGGTCGTCGGAGCGGCTCTCAGACGCATTTCGCCTCGCGGCGGCGCTCGCGGCGGCGGACGCGCGTGCGCACCTCCCGCTTCCTCCGGCGGATCCGAACGACGCGCACTCGGACGCCTGGATGCGCGAGGTCCCGGAGGCGCTCGAGCGCGAGCTCGAGACTCGAGAGGCGGAGCGCGCGGGCAAGGCGGGTGCTTCGCACGCGCACGAAACTGCGGCGAACGACCCCGACGCGCTCGCGGACGTGGCCTATCGGCTCCGGTCGTTCCTTTACGAGCGATCGGGGCACGAGGGTGCGGGAGATACTCTAGGCGTGGGCGCGGAGGACGACCTCCTCGACGCGTCCAGGTTCCTCTCCGAGCTCAGCGAGGCGCTTCGCGTGAACACGGTGTCGAGGGGCAGTGGGAAGGGAAACGCGCTTGGAGGCGGGACATACACCGACTCCGACGATGATTTTAGCGACGACGACGAGACCTCCAGCGAGGACGATTCCGACGCCGACCAAGGCGTCGCGGCCTCGGCATCGAGGTGTGGTGGTATGGAGGAACGCACGGATGGTGGCAGCGCGAGCCATGAGGAGGATGATTGGAGCCATGGGGCTTTTGGTGAGGCGTACGCGCGCGCGATGCGACGCGAGCTCCGCGGCTCAGCCGTCGCGGCGCCGTTCGAGGGGCGGGGTGCGGGGGACGAGGCGGCGGGATGCGAGGGAGACGAGGAGGGGATGGCAAAGATCCGGGACCGGGGGCGCGATGCGAGCGGCAGGAGTGAGGTGGCGGGAGCTGCGCGTCGCGGCGAGGGTGAGGCACGACGCGAGGGGGAGGATCAGAGCGACGTGACAGACGAATTCGACGCGGGCTCGAACGAAGACCTCGATGTGGACCTCAACCTCGTGCAGAACATGCTCGAGAGCTATCGCGAACAAGCCGGCGCTGCGGGGCCGGCATCCCAGCTCCTCGCGAGCGTCGGCGCAGGCGTGACGTTCGGCGACGTCGGGGCGATCGAATAATCGACAATTCAGAGTCCCCCCCCCGCCACACAGATGGCTGATGAGTGAACGTTCAATTTTACAAGTAGACTAGTCTATTTTGATCTCTCCGACGCTCTCACAGTTATCCACCTCCATGCTTGTCACTCCTCTCATTATCTCATATACAAACTTGTGTGTACGAGAATAGTCCCGTACAAGTATCCGTATGCGTACCTGACGTTGAAGTCTCTCATTCATAATATCAACCATTTCTCCACTCACGCCGTGAGTGGATTTTTCTGGTACGCGTTTCTGAGCTGTCCACACGCGGCGGCGGCTTCCAAGCCTCTCGTCTGCCTGATGCTCGCCGGCACGTTCATGTTCTCGAGTACGTCCCTGAATTCGAACACCGCAGCGCGCGTCGGGCGCTGGAACTGTTCCGCCTCGTCCACGGGGTTGTACGGGATGAGGTTGACGTGCGACGCGAGCTTCTTCGTGTAGAGGGTCCGTGCAAGCGCCTCCGCCTGCTCCGGGGCGTCGTTCACCCCCGCGAGCAGCGTGTACTCGAACGTCACCCTTCGCCCCGTGGCGACGAAGTATTGCTCGCAGTCGTGCAAGAGGTCGTCGAGCGGGTACGCGCGCGCCGAGGGAATGAGCCGCTCCCGCAGAGCCTGGTCGGGGGCATGGAGGGACACCGCCAGCGTGCTCTGCAGCCTTGCCTGGGCAAGCGCCTCGAGTGATCCGCGTACGCCTACGGTGCTGATGGTGATGTGCCTCGCTCCGATCCCGACCTCCGCGTTGAGAGCCTCGTGCGCCCTCAGGACGTTGGGCACGTTCAGTAACGGCTCGCCCATCCCCATGAACACGACGTTCGTGACTCTCCGCCCGAAGTGTTCCTCCAGGGACATCACCTGGTCAACAATCTCGTGGGGCGCAAGGTTGCGCGCGAACCCGCCCTTGCCCGTGGCACAGAACGTGCACCGCATCGGGCAGCCGACCTGGGAAGAGATGCACGCGGTGAGCCTGTTCTTCCCCCCCTCCGTCGCGGGGATGCCCACCGTCTCCACAACGCGGTCGTCGCCAAGGCGAAGGAGCAACTTCGCAGTCCCGTCCGCCGCCGCCGCGATGGTGTGTACCGACGACCGTCCCACGGCGACGTTCGCGGCCGCGAGCTCGGCGCGCATGGATTTAGATAATGTCGTTAGGTCGTCGATGTCTCGCGCCGGCTTCGCGCCGTACAGGTGGTCGCGAAGCTGCTTGCCTCGAAACGCGGGCCACCCGCGGTCCGTTGCAAAAGATTTCAGCTCGGGCGTCGTCAGGCCGAGGAGGTGGAAGGAGGAGGAGGGAGCGCGGACGACGGCGCCGGCGGCGTCGGGGAGGGAGCGCGCATGCGTCACGACCGCATCCTCTTGAGACTGCTCCACGAGGCTCGCGTCGAGGGCGCTCCACGCGCCATCGCGGACACCCTCCGCGCGAGGCACCGCCGTGGGGCTGGGGGAGGTTTCCTCGCCCCTGGGGGCTTCCGCGCGGGCGTCTCGGACAACGTGAAGCGACCGGGAGGTGCGCGGGTGCGGTCCGGTGAGCGCGGCGCGAGACTCCACGCGATGCGCCGCGCGTGTCGACGATGTGGACGTCGCGCGGCGACGATGGCTCGCGCAGATGGGGAGACGCGCGAGAGCGACGGTTCGCGCGGCGGTGGCGGCGGCGGGGCGATCCATTCTGCGTGCGCAACTAAGACATTAGTCTATTTTTATATGATAATATCATATATATGATGTGATATTTGTACGGAATTTTGATCCGAGGTGATTTTTCATGTTAATTATCATAGACTACTATAGTCGCTATCTATTCCTATTTGGACCGTCGGTCTGTATTCTCAAGACCACCGGTCGCCAGAAGATCCGAAGCCTCGACGCCGTTCCCTCGCCCGGAACAGTCCAACCTCTCAGGCAATCTGACTCCCATCGTCTCGGCGCTCGCGCACGGGCGGGTCGTCTCTGGTCCCTTCCTCCCCCGTCGGCTCCTGCGGTGGCGTAGGAGAGGCAGGCTGTCGATCCAGTCCGAGACGCGCGGCGTCAGTATGCCGCCCCCACCCCTGCGCACGAATGAGGAGCGACGGGCGGAGGTCGAGCGCCTATTCAGCGAGTTCGCCCCCAAGTTTCCGGGCGCGCCCGAGATCACCGCTGAGAAGCTCATGCGCGATCTCGCCAGCGAGGGTAAACCCGTGGTGGTTGTGGACGTCAGGACGGAGGCGGAGCAAGACGTCTCCGTTATCGCGTCCGCCCTGCGCAAGTCTGATTTTGAGGCGAGGAAGGACGAGTTCCGCAACCACGTCGTCGTGGCGTACTGCACCATCGGCTATCGCAGCGGACAGTACGTCGAGAAGCTCAGAGCCGAGCGCTTCGACGCGTATAATCTGCGAGGGAGCATACTGGCGTGGACACACGCGGGGGGCGCGCTCGAGCGCGACAAGGGAGGCGGAGGAGCCCCCACGAGAGCCGTCCACTGCTTCGGCGAGCAGTGGGACCTCGCCGATGTTGACCACGAGTCCGTAGTCTTCCGGCGACCGGGGTTGAGTTACGTCTCCGAGATGGTGCCCGTCGCCCTCAAGCCGTGGAGGTGGTTCAAAACGCGCGAGCGATGAGGAGCGGTGGACACGAGGGAGGGAACAGAAGGGATCCGCGCCAGCAAAATAAGTGAGGGGGCCGGGGGATGACGCGAAGTCGTGTTGCTTGTGTGAAGTGGTGACCAAACGTAGACTAGTTTATAGCACCCGCCCGGAGTTTGCTCCCGTCGGCGCCGCGCTTCCTCCCAAACGTTGCATCGCGCAAGTCAGTGGGTGCGTCGGGGACGTGCGCCTCTCTCTCGCGCTCGTGGCGTGTCTCAGGGCTGCCGCCTCTTCAGCACCCAAGCAGGTCGAGCATGATGGCGTTTTGTGCGTGCATGCGGTTCTCCGCCTCCTGGAACACGAGCGAGTACTCCGCCTCCATGACCTCGTCCGTGCACTCCAGGCCGCGCTCGGCAGGGAGGCAGTGCATGAACTTGCACTGCGGCCCCGCCGCCGCCATCAGTTCGCCGTCAATCTGAAAACCGTCAAAGGCGGCATACCGCGCCTCGCCCTCCTCCTTCTGCCCCGCGTTCATCGACGCCCACACGTCGCCGTAGATGACGTCCGCCCCCTTCACCGACTCCTGAGGGTCGTGCCTCACCTCAATCGTGCTCACCCCAGTGGCCGTTGCACGCTTCACGAGGTCGGCGTCGGGTTCGAATCCCTTCGGGCAGCAGCACACGAAGTGGATTGGGTACACTGCCGCGAGCTCGAGCCAGCTGTGCACGATGTTGTTCCCGTCGCCAACGTAGACGATCTTCCTCCCCTTCACCTCCCCGAACGCCTCTTTGATCGTCAGGGCATCGGCCATGATTTGGCACGGGTGGTTGAAGTCGGTGAGGCCGTTCACCACTGGCACGGAGCCGTACTCGGCGAGGTCGATGACGTCCTGATGCGCGTACGTGCGAGCCATGATGATGTCGTTGAACCGGGACAAGACCCTCGCAATGTCGCGCGTCTCCTCGCGCCCGCCGAGACCAATGTCGTCCGGGCCGAGGTAGATGGCGTGCCCGCCGAGGAGATGGAACCCGGTCTCGAAAGAGACGCGCGTGCGTAGAGAAGGCTTGGTAAAAATCATGCACAGCGTCTTCCCCTCGAACGGGCGGAAGGAGCGGTCGCCGCTCGAGAGCTTCGCCTTGATCTCTGATGCGCGGTCCAGCAGAGCCTGCACTTTGGCCTCGTCGAGGTCGTCGATGGCGATGAAGGACGGCGCGGGAGGCTCATTCCCCGTGGGCATCGCCTATGACGAGGAGAGATAAGAGAAAGGACCAAGGGCGGGCCGAGATGAGGTGCGTCAGGGAACGCGCGAGGAAGCGGGTGAGGGGAAGCGAACATCATCGTCGGAATTCGTCGCGCTGGAGGGTTTAGGGTTGTCGCCGGGCCGAGAGCGAGTGTCGGAGCGACCGGGGGAGCGCGCGCACCTGGCAGGTGACCTTGCGCGCGGGATCTGGGACAGTGTGTCGCACGACGGTCGCGCGGCGACCGCGAACGGGGACCGCGGCGGGCAACGCCGCGGGGGTGGAGGAGGACAGCGTGAACATCATCGGAGAATCGAGCTGCTGGAGAATGGCGGGCTGGTCTGGTCATGTTCATTTATTTACGGTACATCTTGATTGATGAGTTATTATTCATATGACCTACAATTGTTGGGGCTTGGGCATGATGCCGGTATTGGTATTGGTACGGTTAATACTTTCGGAAAGTACTTCGGTAGTCTACTCGTACATATTTTAGAGAATTCCTGAGATCGAGATTACAAGTTTTTAAAGCGCACGAGTTACCCAGAGATGATTTACTTGTAGTCTAGTCTAGTTTTAACTGCCTCAACTCTGGTCGTCTGGTGTTGGAGGTAACATTTTGTGAAGAATTTCTCACCTTTCCTCGCCCCTGCACCACGCGACCGTTGCGCGTCGAGCCTCACGCCGCCGCGGGGAACCTTGATTCGCTTCCCGGTCGCGGTGCAATGCGAGGGAGGATGCCTGATGGCGACCCCGACGACGCGTCCGAGGCTGGGTATCGGGCGTGGCACGTAAAACGCCATTGGAAGACACATCGCGCAGGTTTGCTCTTCCTCACCGCAGCATCGGCGTTCCGTTGGTTGTCGTTCACTCGCGGGAACGAGACGGACGCCGAGGAGGCATCCGCGGTGGCGAAGCTCGCGATCCTCATCGCGCTCGCATCGACGTCGGTCGTGGCACCCGCGACGTACAAATCGAGTTTCGAACTCTTCGCGGGCATCGCGTACGCCATTGTCGTGCGCTTGTGTGCCGTCCACGACGGGGCCTTGCCCGAGACGGGATGGACCGGCGTCGCTGCGCGCAGCGCGATTGCGTTTTTCTCGTTCAGCGTCGCGCGCTCCGCTTTTCGAACGCAGTTGTTCGCGCACGCCGCGGTGCACCTCGGTGGGGTGCTGGTGGAGGACACGAGTTTCCGGTGGTGGTCGCCGGACGCGCCGTCGGTCCTTGCCTTCGACGGTCGGTGGGAGCTCACCCGGAGGCGCGAGAGCAAGCTGACGTTCGTCGCGATATGCACTTTACACTTGATCCTCGAAATGCGTGGGAAGGACCTCTACCGTCGCGTTCGCGCGATGCGAAAGAGCACTGCGAGGAGGCGCGGGCGGGGGGGCGTGCACGCCATCAGGCGACAGATTAGCCCCAGATCCATTCTCGCCATTGCTGCCAATTCCGCTGTCGCCAGGCGCCTCCCCGGGGCGAAGATGTTCATGCGCATCTCGCGTTGGTTGGAACAGCTCAGCCGTGATCAGTCCAGAGAACTCTCCACGATGTTCGTGTGGAGCTTCTGCTTCTACGTTTTCGCCGTGAGGGTCGCCCTCCTGAACTCTATGGATCTCCGTTCGGTGACGTTCTGTGCGGCAGCGAAATCATACAACGTCTTGCACTGCGCTCTGGTCTTCGCCCTGGAGATGTTCTTGGGATGGGGCACGCCCAGAGACCGCGGCGCGCACGTGCTGTACGTAAAGAAGGCCGCCTGGAGGCAGAAGTGGCTCATCTTGCTCTTCGTTGGGCCGACGATTCTAATGGAAGGCGCTGGGTGCAGGCTCGCGCTCACCCGCGACCCCACGAGGCGCGACATTGGCCGGGCCGCAACATGGGCCGTGATGGCCCCGGCGTTCAGGCATGCGATCATCAAGTCGTCGGGCAGCATCGTGTTCTTCATCATCATGAGTCGGGAAGTCATGTCCAGGGTCGGGGCCGGCAACGCTGTCTTCACCGGGTACGGGGAATGGCGCGGCGCGACGGGGCTGGCGGTGGTGTGCACTGCCGTTGCCTTCTTGGTCGCTTTCGCTTTGGAACGGAACGACAATCGGACGCGGTTCGCGAGGCGAATGACCTTTGTGGACGCTCTCACCCTCCAGTCGCGTGAAAGAATGCACGAGTTTGACGAAAGGATGGAAGGAGGAAGAGAAACTAAGCGTCGGTGACTGCAAAAAAGGGCGGCCTCATTGGCACGGTAACCCGCGGCGTAGGTGAGGTCTCCTCTGTCTCTAGATAGCGAGGGACCCACCCTGTTCTTCGGTTTTAACACCTCGGGTAATGACATCTCTCGTCGTTCCATCTCCCGTCCTCACCGTTGCGCTCCCCCTACTGCAACCCGAACTTCTCGGTGTTTTTCATCGCAGTCGCGAATCTCCCCTGCAGCGTCTCCTCGTTGTCGTACCGCGGGAGGAGGAGGTGGTTGAAACACGCGTGCGCAGTCGGCAGCCGCCGTTGGGGCTGATCGCGAACGGCAGCGTCCCTAACCCGCGAATCGGCGCTCGCATCGTGTGAGAAAAGAGCTTTCTGATCCGCTCCGCTCATCCTCCCATCGCGCGCTCGCACATCTCCCCGACGCACTCCGGGGTAGACACCGCGAGGTTCGCGAGCCCCGCGGCCACGAGCGCGGCCCCTGCGCCGAGCGCCGCCAGCGCCATCGACGCCCCCGAAGACGCCGCCCCGGCTCGCGAGGTTTTCCGGGCGTCCGGCGCGTCTCTGCCTCTCCCGCCCGTCGTCGGACCGTCTCGAAGAGAGGACGTCAAATTCGACGGCCTTCGCTCTCGACGATCGCCTCCGACCCCACGCGAGGCTTCGCCATCGCTTGGCGCGGGCGTCGCCTCAGCGATCTTCACGCCGGCTTCGCCCCCCGGGACGTTCCATCGGAGCACCTCCTCGCATCGCTCGACGACGTCGGCCGAGGACTCTCCCTCGGCGAGGTAGTCGCACACAGCGCACCCGTCCCTCCACTCCGCCCACGCGCGACGCGGAAGCGGCAGAAACACCGACGTGTCCTTCGCACCGCCCTCGGCGAGAGGGTGCGTGGCAGCGGGCCCACGGCTCCTGCCGTCTGTGTTTTCATCGTCATCCTCCTCCGCCGCCTCCGCCTCGTCGAGGAGCACGTCCAGACGCGCGCGCAGAGACGCGATGACGTCCGCCTTGAGGTCCTCGATCGCGTTACCCACATTCTCGCGCGCGTACGCGTACAAACGCGCGACGATGACTCCCGCGACTCGAGCGTCGCCTGACCCTCCGGCGCCGCATCCCCGGCCGACCCTGTTCTTTTTGCCGGGCGTCCTGTGAATGTCCACGCACGCCCGCGGGGGGCACAGCAGCTCCGCGCGCAGCATTGGGACGGGCGCGCTCCTCTTGTCGCGCGCGTTTTGGGACTTCTTATCGCTCGAGCCGTCTTCCGCGCCACCTCGCGGCAAGAGGCTCGTGACGACGGCGCTCGAGTCCCTCAGGTCTCCCTCAACGAGCGCAACGGCGGCAGCGATCCTCTTCGCCTCCGCGTCCACCGTTCGCTCGGCGACGTCGCGCAGGTCCGCCGCCCCGGCCGCGTCGCATCGCGGAAGGCGTATCGCGACCTCGTGCGCGACCTCGAGACAGACCATCGCGTTCGCGACGCGGCCGAACTTGTGTTCGGCGGGGGAGAGTTCGGGGGACGCGCGAGCAGCCGCGCCGGCATTTCCGCGGCGGCACCGCTTCGCGGCGAGCTTGCGGGTGTCGCTTGAGAGGTGCAAGACGAGGCGCTCAGAGCACCTCTGATGGCGCGAGCGCGTCGAGGGGGAGCGGGCGCCACGTTCGTCCTCCGCCTCGGCCACCTCGACGATCGCGCGCGTCAGCGCGGGGGCGGAGCCACGCCACGATGCATCCGAGCAGAACGCGTAGACGCCGACGACGGCGAGGCCGCCGGGGAGCATGCGCGATACCTGCGTGGCGTGCTCCACGATCCAGTCGTCGTCCACGTTGAGGGGGGAGGTGTCGCCGCTCGCGGAGAGTGTCTTCCTCTTCGCGGCAGCGGGCGCGGTGCGTGCGTCGTCGGCGACATCGTCGTTCCAGTCTGGGAAGGGCACGAGCGCGAGGACGAAATCGCGAGCGCCCACCTCCAGCTTGCCGATGCAGAGGCCGACGTGCGCAGGGGCGCGATCGGCGAGCGAAGCGTCGAATGCACCCTGCACCGCGCCCTCCTCGATCAGCACTGTTCGAGACGTCATCGAATGACGGCGCGAACGCGTGGCCGAGACGAGGAAAAGCGGCGCTCGCGCGCGCGGGTGCCAGTCGCGTGGGGACCGGCGGCAGTTGTAGTATGCAGTCTGGACTCGGCTTCCCGAGTTCAGGCAGCACAATCCTGATTTTATGATAGACTAGACTAGATCCGTAGACTATTACCTTAAGGACGGTATAGATATCATACAAGCATGATAGTCTAATTACTGGTAAGGCTACTACTTGTCTTGTACGAAACGTACTTGTACATACTGTTAGAACTGTACCGTAGAGGACGGTAAAAAAAAAAACAATCGATTCGTGTATAGCCGTCGAGGTTTGTCCGCGGGGGCGCGATCGACGGCAGCGTGGCGCGCGCGACAGGACGCGGGACGATGCACGCGCTGGTGCGACTCGCGCGGGGAACGGCGCTCGCGCCTTTGGCACACCGCCTTGAGCCCGTTCGCTCGTTCGCCGCCGCCTCGGGCGCGCGCGCGGGGGACGGCCTGAACGCGTTCCTCGACCCGACGCGATTCTTGTCCGAGGAGGAGCAGAAGGACGCGGTCACGGGGCGGGAGTGGGAGGCGCAGGAGCTTCGGCTCAAGTCCTTCGAGGACTTGCACGGGTTGTGGTACGTCCTGCTGAAGGAGAAGAACATGCTGCAGACGGAGAAGTACGTCGCGCGCGCGAACCGGGTCAAGATGCGATCGGCGTGGCGCATAGGGCAGGTGAGGCGATCGATGGCGCGGATCAAGCTCGTGTTGAGTGAGCGCGCCATTGAAGACGCCGGGGACGACCCCGCGACGAGGCGAAAGTACATGCGCATCATCAACGCCAAGTGAACCAAACGTTCTTTTCATCCGTATTATAGCCGCGAACCACATTCTCCGCGTCGTCGACTCACCCCTCTCCTTCTCTCTCGAACCCCCCCTCGTCGCCACCCCCATGTTGTCTGTCATCTGTCCACCTTTTCTCGCGTCTCTCCCTCATCGCACGGGACCTCCATTTCCGCCACCAACACCCCCTCTTCCGTCGGCCCTAGCATGCCCACCAGTGCCGGCTCCTTCATGCGCATCACGCACGAGCACCCCACGAACGTGATCCCGCGCTCCTCCCCCACTCGGTTGGCGCACACGAAGTGCGTGTCTCCGCCAATGATGGGCGCTAGCCTCGCGAGCCAATACTGGAGCACCTCCGCAGGGTCTACCGGGGTGACTAGAGCTGGGTCATCGTCCGGGTGGTTGTTCGTCCACGCGGAGGCGAAGAGGAGGAGGGACGATCGCTGGGACGCGACGTGAGACGCGAGCTCGTACGCCTCCCACGGCGCCTCAAACTCGCGCGGGTTGATGTCCATGCAGATCGCCACTGTCGCTGAGACGAAGAACTCATCCGTGGTGGGAGCCCGGTCGTCCAAAGCGGGGGGCGCTATGCCCCCCTCCCCCTCCTCGGACGCTCTGAGCGATCGCCGCACGGGGAGGCAAAGGGAGAGGAATCCATCACCCTCCGTCGCCCACGTCTTGTCCACGACGTACAGGAAGCTCTTGTGATAGTGCGCGATGGTCTCTCCGTCGGGACCGATGACGCATAGCGCGTTGTACATGACATCGCCGGCGCGCGAGCCGTCGCCAGCGCCCGATCCGGGCACGAGCCGCGGGTAGCCGCAGAGGACGACGCACTGGAGGCGTCGGGCGTGGCGTGCGCACCACCGCACGGTGGGTCCCTCATCTGTCTCCGCCACGCGCTCGGCGTCCTTCGCGTCGCTGAAGACGTAACCGCTGTGCGCCATCTCGGGGAGGAGGAGGATGTCCACCCCGTCGTCGCGCGTCAAGCGGTCGAGGAGCACATCCGCCCGGTTCATGCTGTCCCGCGGATCGCCGTGCGTCGGATCCACCTGCACGCACGCCACCTTGAGCCGCATGATGGCGACCCCCCGGGCGACCCGCCGTGTCTGACGTCCGTCGAGGCGTCCGAGGAGCACTCCCAGAGAAACATTCCCGGACTGGTGTAATTTCTAATCCTACCTTCGAAGGTATTATTTTCGAAAGTAGACTACTTTCGAAAGTACAAGTACAGGTAGAGTTTCGAAAGTATGATAATAATTTCCTATGTCACATTAATTAAGGTTGAAGGTAATTTAAATAACCCTGTTGATGCACGTTGCGCGTGCGGCGCGATCTCCGAAATCCCGACCACATACCGTATAAAAACCTTAACCTATCGCATATCTGGAAATGTACCTTCGTGTACAAGGATGCGTTCTTCTATTCTATAGCTAGTCTACTGGTAGTGAGTTTACCGGGGGGCCGCGCTCGCGACGTACAGCAGGCGGCGGCGGCGGTCTGACGGCGGCGAGTTCGCCACATCGACTCGCGCACACACTCGCGTCGTCTCCTTCGAGACCGGCCCGGTTCACGCGCCGTGACTCTTGGCCTCCTCGCCTCTCTTCTCGACAGAAGGCCAGTCCGCGATGATCTCCGCCATCGCTTGGCTGCCGCTTGGCGTGGCGGCTGAGGACCCGCAACACGCGGAGCCGCCCGACGATGAGCTCGCGGAGGTGATGGCGCGCGTCGAGGCGAAGGGTGGGATGGGTAGAATGCGCCGCGCGAAGGCGAACGAGGACAGCGATAGCGACGATGAGTGGGAAGAAATGGGCTCGGACGAGCTCGCGGAGATGGAACAGGAAGATGCGGAGGAGGACGATGCTGAGCAGGACCCCGGGGAGGAGGAATCGGACGATCCCGACGCTGGGAAAAAAGCTGCCAAGCGTGCCGCCGCCGTCGCCGCCGCCGCGCAGGGCGGGGCGGGATCGATCGACGCCGCGATGGCGGAGCTCGAGATGGATAAGTACGACGACGATGACGACGCTGCGGACGCGAGCGCGGCGCGTCTGTTCGGCGGCGGCCGCGCGATGTTCCACGATACAAACGACGACGACCCGTACATGACCGTGAAGGACGAGGAGGACGAGAACGACGAGGATTACCCGGATGACTTCACCATGCGCCCCACGGACTTGGTCATGCTCGCCGCGCGCACGGACGACGACGTGAGCCACCTCGAGGTGTACGTGTACGAGGAGCCTGTGTTGAACGGCTCGGAGGAGGCGAACCTGTACTGCCACCACGACCTCCTCCTCCCGGCGTTCCCGCTGTCGTTAGCATGGATGGACTGCCCTGCGGACGGCCGGGAGGGGGGGCGGGCCAACTGTGTCGCCGTCGGGACGATGTACCCTGGGATCGAAATATGGGACCTGGACGTCATCGAGGCGGTCGAGCCCGTAGCGACTCTGGGCGGGTACGACGAGAAAGACGTCAAGCGAGGCTCGGGTGCGGGGCTCGGCGGGTCCGGGGACGGTCAGCAGGGGAAGAAGGTGACGAGCAGACAGGCGAAGAAAAACGCCAAGGCGGCGAAGGCGGCGGCGCCGGCGCTGAAGAGCGACGGCCACTCGGACGCGGTGCTGGATCTGTCGTGGAACGCGCAGTACCGCAACGTCCTCGCGTCTGCCTCCGCGGACAAGACGGTGCGCGTGTGGGACGTCGCGACGCGCCAGACGCAGCACGTCCTGACGCATCACTCCGGGAAGGTGCAGGCGGCGGAGTGGAACCCCGTGGAGCCGACGGTGTTGCTCACAGGCGGCTTCGACCGCGTCGCTGCCGTCGTGGACGTTCGCGCCCCGAGCAAAGCCGCGATGCGCTGGACGCTCGACGCCGACGTGGAGTGCGCGGTCTGGAACCTCGCGGACCCGACGCAGGTGCTCGTGAGCGACGAGAGCGGGACCGTCACCTGTTTCGATACGCGGAATGGAGGCGAGTCCGCGCCCATCTTCTCCCTCGCTGCGCACGACAAGGCGGCGACATCGATGAGCCTCTGCCCCGGCGCGTCGTCGCTCTTGCTCACGGGCTCCACGGACAAGTGCTTGAAGCTGTGGGACATCGCCGGGGGAAAACCGAGCTTGATGGCGACGAACACGCCCGCAGTCGGCGCGGTGTTTTCCGTCGGGTTTGCGCCCTCAGTCCCTTACTTGGTCGCGTGCGCCGGGTCCAAGGGCGAGGTCGCAGTGTGGGACGTCTTGTCCGAACAAGCCGTGGCGCAGAGCCCACACGGACCCGCGCTGGAAAAATATAACCGAGCACTCGCGCTCGAGGAAACGAACAAAAACGCTCCGTGACGAACGGACGAGAACATCATCCGTAAATAGTCCACGGGTTCCCTTTACGAGTGTATCATTTCTCACAACGCGCCGCGTTCTTCGTCTTCTATGAAGAAAGAATGTACTCTACGCGCCGCCGCGCCCCGCCTCGAGCGCGCGCTCTGCCTTCGCGAGTTCGTCTCGCGCGGCAGCGTACGTCGCCTGCAGCTTTGCCTCTCTCTCCCTCGCCCCAGCGGCGAGTGCCATTAGCGTCTCCATGCGCATCGGTGCGGTTCGCTGCTCCTGCTCATGGAGCCCGGCGTACGCCGCCTTTTCCTCCCCCGCGGCGAGCGCCTCTCGCTGTAGCCGTACGAGCTCGACGCCCAAAACCCCCGACCGCTTCACCAGCCCCGCGGTGAGGACGCCGACTTTGTGCTCGAGCTTCACTGCGCGCTTCGCCTCCTTCTCCATCTCCGCGCGGATCCGCGAGTGCTCCGCGGTAGACGCCGCCACGCGTTCCACCGGTTTTGCCGAGCTTCTCGGCGTCGCCGCGCCGTCCTCCGCGCGGACGATCCAATCCCCGCGCACTGCCATCGCCGCGTCGAGGTACTCTGCCGCCTCCGCCTCACTGTGGCCCATCGCTGAGCGAACGAACGCCACCTCGCTCGCAATCAGCGCTGCCGCGTCCTCCATCTCGCTCGGCTCAACCCTGGGAAGCAACTCCGGGAGTGGCACCCCGCCGCGCTTTGCGTTCGCCGCCTCTTTCTCGTCGCGCTCGAGGAGCCATGCCGCCTCGGCGGCGACGAGAGCGGCGGGTGACGCTGGCGAGGACCCCAGGGGCGCTGTTGCGCAACCCCCGCGCGCACCCAGGGGCGGGCGAGGAAGGTCGCGGCGAACGACGGAGGAGCGCCGCGCAAGCACGTTTACTCGCTCAGCCTCGCGTGCCGCTTCCTCGCGCCTCAGCACATCCGCCGCGTCCTCCTCCATCGGCGCCGTGCCGTCTAGCTCGTCGTCTGAACGTGCCTCCGCGGGGAGCTCTGGGGCGACGATCTCGTACTCGTTGGTCGGTGCGGGGAGGGAAGAGAGCCCCGTTCGGAGGTCCCGGAGCGCTTCTTTCGCGCGCGCCTTCTCCTCGCGTCGCCCGATGCTCTGCCCGACTAGCGCCGCGTCCGGGTCGTTGATGCTGAGCGAGTCGCGAAGCGGCGTTGCCCCCGGCACTGCCCCCGCCCCCCCTGGCGTCGCTGCTGCGAGCCCCCCGAGAACCGCGTTGGGCGTTGGCGCGTCCTTACGCGCGGGGGTTATCCCGGAGAAGTCCGATCCCGTCAGGCTGGGCCCCTCCCCGCCGAGAAGAGGCGTCTGACCTTGCGTCAGCCGCCGAAGGTCCGCGGCTTCGCGGAGGATGGCATCCCTCCCGCCGACCGACGGCGTTCGCGCCGGCGTCGCCCCGGCGCCGTGAGAAGGCGTCATCGCTGCCCCAGTGTGGAACGAAGGCGTTGCCGCCGCGGACAGCAGCGCGTTCCCGGGGGTGTCTCCATCGATATCCCCGAGCCCGTCGAACGCCACGCCGCCGCCGCTGCCCATCTTGGCGATCGCCTCGAGCTCCCTGTCCGAGACTCGGGGCTCCGGGAGCATGAGCTTGCTTCGCACTCTTGACGCGCTTGGATCGTTCATGCGGTTGATTGTTTCCACGGCCGATCGCGCGTCATGGCGCTCGTTGATGCGCTGGCGCTGGATGTCCTGCCTCATCAGCACCTCCTCGACGTCTTTCTTCCTCGGGCCCTCCATCTGTTCGATCGTCGAAGGCTTGAATGTCTCCTCGTCAAACGGGTCCGGCTGTGCGGCGCGCTCCTCCGAGACGTCGTAAAATCCGGGCGCAGGTTTCTTCTCGAAGGGAATCTCGGCGTTGTAGTCGAGCCCTCGAACGCGCTTGGCGCGCTTGACTGTCTCAATCCCCGCCGCCTTGAGTTCGCGCTTCTTCTGCAGCATCGCGAGCCTTCGGGCCTCCTCCAGCTGCTTCTCCCGCGCCTTGCGCTTGGCCTTTTTCCCCTTTGTGTTGGCCAGCCTCGCGCGCGCCTCACTGAGCATTTCCTTCTCGTCCTCGTCCATGTCCACAGCGTCCGGGCGCGCGGGCTTGGACTCCGGGTTGGGATCGATCTCGCCGGGGCGTAGACGACGCGGATCATCGCTCGCGTCGTAGTCCTCGTCGCGCTGCGACGCTGCGTCGAGGAGCTTCTCGTACCGCTCGAGGCACTGCGCGGGGGTCCGACCGACGATGGGGGCTATAGTGCGCCACTGCGTCGGCATCAACTTCGCGAGATGCAGTAGCTTCTCGTCCTCCTCGCGCGTCCATTCCGTCTTCTTGATCGAAGGGTCGAGCCACTCGTACCATCGCGCCTTGCACTGCTTCGCCGACTTGCGCACGAGCAGCGAGGAGATGCGCGCCCACTGGTTCTTGCCGTACTTCATCACGGCGGCCTTGAGGATCTCATCCTCCGTGTTCTTCCACACCCCGCCCTTGATCATGATCCGCATCGCGCCAGCCCTCCGACGCGCCTGAGGCACGTGTTGCCGATGAGGGGCGGGCGGTGGTCGTCTCGCGCGCACAATCTATGCTACGCCCGCGAGTGGGAGGGGAAGGACAGAGCCGCCAAAAAGAAAGAGGGGCGGGCGTCTCGTGCAAAAAAACGAGAGGGTTTGTAATTCAAAGATCTAAAACGATTCGCTTAAACCAAAACCGATCAAAATGACCGATCGATAGACTAGTCTATGCATCAAATCATTTCATTTGATCGCGAATCAAACTCAGTAACTCTCTATAAAGCAAACCAGATCTTTGAATATGATACATACGTAGTCTATCATAACAAACCAGGGTAACTCTCAGTTTGAAATCTTCAGTGAGACTGGTGGCCGGTTTTTTTTTTACCGACGACTTCCGCACTACAAGTACTATTGGGTGTACTTGTACGAAGTGCTTGACGAATTGTCGGACCCGGTCTACCTTCGTGTCACGCTCTCTCAGTGCGAACGAGATATTAGAACTGGCGCAACGAAACGAGCATACTCAGCTCGCGACACACCGTTGCGCGCCGTTCTGCTCTCACGGGTGACGGAGCGGTGCCCGCACTGGGCGGCGACCCATCGCACGCGTCAGTCGAAGCGGCGATCGAATCGCCTCGCGCGTCGTCACGCGCGAGAGGAGCGACTCGCGCGAACGTCGCGTCGCCGGAGAGTCTCGACGACCCCTTTTTCTCGCTCGTGACGGCAAATTGCTAGACGATGGCGAAGGTGCTCGAGAAGGTGGTGGACACCATCCAGGGGTTAGGGGACGACAAGAAGCTCGAAATCCACTCGCAGGCGGAGGTGACGCGGTACGTATCGCGTGCCCATGCGCATTTCTTCACCCCGCAGCGACTTCGGCCCCCTTTCCCCTCGCGGCGCCGTGGGAAAAACGTTCGCTTCGGCTACCCACAAGTTCCCCCGGCGTTTTTTTCCCACCGTCGCGAACGCGGATCGCGCGCCGACGCGCGCGCACCGTCGTTCCTCTCGCGCCGAGCCCTCGACTGACGGCGTGACTTCCCCATCGATGCATTAGGGCGTGGCTGCTGCAGCGTAAGGCGGAGATCAGCTCGAGGATTGCCGACGCGAGGTGCGTTCGTTGTTCCCCCGACGCGACAGATCCCTCTCTCCAGCTGCCTTGCACGAGTCGCGCGAGGAAACCTTTCCCATCCGTGCCCCCCTTGTCGCGCCGACCCTGAACGAATACCTCTCCAAACACTCCTCGCAGGAAATCGACGCGGGTGGTGGAGCACTCCAGGGAGAACAAGGAGAACGCCGCGGAGACTCAGCCCGCCCCCGCGAAGCGCGGGCGGGGCCGACCCAGGAAGAACCCCCCGGCGGAGCAGGCAAAGGCTGAGACGGATGCCGCAATCCCCGCCGCAGCGATCGATGCCTCGGCGCCTTCCGGGGAAGATCGCGACGCCACCGCCGGCGGAACGAGATCAAGCGGGAAAAAACGCATCACGCGGTCGTCTCCTCCAAGCGAGCGGCGCGACGCGCCCCCCTCGGCGGAGGCGGCGTCGAAGCCGGAGGCGACGGCAACGGTGGAGGACGCCGCACCAGAAGACTTGACGGTGCAGGAGACGGAAAAGGACACGCGAAACCCAAGCTCGGCGGCCAAGACGCCGGCGTCGCTCGCGGAAAAGTTCGCGGCCGAGGCGATCACTTCGGAGCCGCGCGGGCCTGTGACGAGGAGCGCGAGCAAGTCTCTCTCCGATTCGAAAAAGTCGGCAGCACGCGCCGCGGCGGCGGCTGCCCGCGCTGCGGGAAGAACCCCTGGCGTCGGCGTCGGCGGGCCCCGAAGCACGATGGGAACCCGCGCGGAGACGCCGGGGTCTGCCGACGTCATCCCACCACGGTCGGCGACGAGGTCGTTTGGGAAGAAACTGGCGGCGGTCGCTGATTTTGGGGCGTCCCCGGTCATTCTCGTCCCCGCACCAACATCAGACGTGGAGGAGATTCCGCTCTCTTCCAACCAGCTTTACGAGCAGTCTGCGCAGAAGGAGCCTGCAGAGGCGTCCCCCGCTGCGGAGGTGTCTCCCGCCGAAAATGCGTCATCCGCGGCGACGTTACCCACAGCATTACCCACGATGCCTAAGTTTCCGGGCGCGGCGACGTCCTTCGTGCCGCTCGTGCGTGTCGAGGAGAAGCCCTCAGAGGTGGCGGCAGTGGCGGCCGACCGCGGAAAGGCAGACGGAGGCGTCAAGGTCAAGGCGCTCCAGGCTGCGGAGGCGGCGAAACAGGCCGAAGCGCGCAAAGAAGAGGAAAGAAAAGCCCGGAAGGAAGCGCTAATGGCAGCAAGGCAGACGGCGGCGGCAACGACGTCCAAGCCGCCTGCAGAGTCGGCGGCGGCGAAGTCACGGTCCGCGGTGGCATCGTCTGCTGCCTCGAAGGCGCCCGGCCCCGCGAAGGCAACAGCACCTGCAGCGGCGGCAGCTGGGAGCGTCATGGAGCGGCTGCAGCGCGCGATGGAATCCCGCTCGCGGCTCGAGGCGGAGAACCGCAAAAAGCTCGAGATGGACCAGAAACGCAAGGAGGAAGAGCGGCGGCGGCGTGAGAAGGAGGCAAACGAGCGCAGAGCGGCAAAGGACGCTGCCGAGGCAAAGGAACGGGAGGAGAAGCAGCGGAGGCACGAGAAGTTGCAGCAGGCGCGCAAGGAGCAGGAGGAGGCGCAACGGGCTGCGAAGGAGGAACAGGCGCGCATGCGACGTCTTCTGGAGGAGCAGGACAGGCTCAAGCGGGAGGGAACCATCGCGGGACCGAACGCAGTGGCGAAGCGCAAGAGTGTCGGTGCCCCAGGGGGTGCATCAGCAGAGGAGAAGAAGCGTCGGCTGCAGGATTTCATCGCCAACAACCGCGCCAACGCCGCCCTCGGCGCCGGGGCATCCGCGGGCGCGATGGCCCCGCCGCAGGCCAAGCCGAGCGACACCACCCCTGTCGGTTGCACCGCGCCGCCGTCGGCGCCCGCGTCGAAGGCAACGCCGACGCCGACGCAACGCGCCATGGCACCGCCGTCATCGGCGGAGTTTTCCTATCAGATTTCTCCGTACCGGGAGAACTCAGACAGCGAGGACGAGGACGGGGAGTCTCGGCGGCCGCGCAAGCCCGTACCGAGCTGGGCTCGGTCGGATGCGCTCGGGCCGGTACTCAGGGCGCAGGCCAAGGTGGACCCGGACGATATCTTCCCCAACCCTTCCAAGACGTGCAGCCTTGACGCCGTCTTCACAGGGCACAAGTCCACGGGCAGCGGGAAGTCCCGGCGGAGCTCCTCAGGGAACTGGTTCCATGACAGACTCACGTGGAAGGAGGAGCTGACTTACAAGAGGGAGATGGGGTTTGTCGCTGCGACGAACAAGCAGTGAGCCTTCAGCGCGAGAAGAAAACGGACAGAGGAGGGTGAATGTAGCGCGCGGCGCCGAAACAGGCCGCCCCTCCTTGCCTTCAACCGCGACGACGCAAAAAGGAGAGGGGGTCGTTTGTTGTTGATGACGAATCGATTCGAACAGTGTTTCGTTCACGCCTCGATGGGGAACCCCTGCTCGTCGAGCGCCTCCACGCGCGGGAAAACCGCCATCTTCTTCACCATCGACCCCGATTTCAGCCCGCTCCACTTGACGCGCTCCGCGAAGGTCCCCTTGCCAAGATCCATGCTCTCCGCCACCTCCGCCATCTTGTTCGGCAAAAACGGCTCCAGCATGACGCACGCGATGCGGAGCGTCTCCAAGCACTGGTACAGCACCGCGCCGAGTTCCTCTCTCTTTGTCTCGTCCTTGGCCATGCGGAATGGCTCCGTCTCGGTGATGAACAGGTCCACCTTGACCACAAGCGCGATTGCAGCCTGGGCAGCTTTTGGGAGCTCCATCGCGTTCACCGCGCGCGTCGCCTCCTCCGCCGCCTCGGCACACAGCACCGGCCAATCATACTCCTCACCGAACGTCACCCGCTCTCCGTCGGCGCCGATTTCGCTCGGCACCGCGCCTCCATCGTAATACTTGTTCACCATCGCGGTCGTGCGGCTGAGGCAGTTGCCGAGGGTGTTGACGAGGTCGGTGCCGTACACCTCCTGCACCCGCGCCGACGCAAAATTCGCATCTTGGCCCGCGATGGGCCCCTCGAGTAAGAGGTAATACCGGAATCCGTCCAGGCCGTAATGCTCCGAGTACCGCGATATGGCGTCTAGGTCGACGAAGTTCCCAAGCGACTTGGACATCTTCTTGCCCTCGCGGATCCAAAACCCATGCGCGTGGACGCGCTTCGGGAGGGGCATCTCAAGTGCCATCAGAAGTGCTGGCCAGATGACAGCGTGGAACCACGAGATCTCCTTCGCCATGACGTGGACCGACGCGGGCCAGTACCCTCGTAGGGAGGTTTCTTCCTCCTCGCCGAGGCCCAGCGCGGTGACGTAGTTGAGCAGGGCGTCGATCCAGACATAGATGACGTGCTTCTCGTCGTCGGGCATCCCGACACCCCACGTGAAGTTGGTGCGGCTGATCGGGACATCGTTTAGACCCCCCTTCAGGCGCTCGATCATCTCGTTGCGCCGCGCGGACGGGGTCAAAAATCCCGGGTTCTCCTCGTGCAGCTTCTCCAGCTGCTCCTGGAACGCGCTGAGGCGGAAGTAGTAGTTTTCCTCGCTGCTTCGCACCATGTCCTTCCCGCTGATTGGGGATTTGTACTCGAGCTCCTTCGCCTTGGTCTCGGTGTAGTACTCCTCTTGGCCCTCGTCGTACCACCCTTCGAACTTGCCGAGATAGACCATGTCACGCTCCTTGAGGAGCTCGACAAACTTGCGCACCTGCGCGACGTGTGACGCGTCCGTCGTGCGAATGAAGCCGTCGAAGGAGATGCCCATCGCCTCCATCACCTCACGAAACGCCGCCGAGTTTTCATCTGCAAGCTCTTGCGGAGGAATCCCGCGGCGCTCCGCCGACTGTTCAACCTTCAGCCCGTGCTCGTCGGTGCCGGTGAGGAAGTAGACGTCTTTCCCAGAGCTGCGCTGAAACCGCGCGTACACGTCCGCGACCGTGGATGTATACACGTGGCCGATGTGCGGGCGGTCGTTCACGTAATAGATGGGCGTCGTCACGAAACACTTCTCCCCGTCGCCGTTCCCCGCGGTGGCGGACGCGGCCGCGGACGCGATGTGCGCATCGCGACGACGCGAGGGGAAACCGCGAGACGCGACCGCGCGCGCGCGGAACGATACCGTCCGAGGTGAGGCATCGGACGCGCGAACAGGCGCGAGAAGGCGGCGCGCGGCCAGGCCCATCCCCGAGGGACGCATCCGAGACGCGAACATCCGAAAGCGCGACGGTACGGGGGATGGATAACGGAGAGGGCGCCGATTGCTCGAGAGAGCGCGGAAACGCGGGGAGAGGGAGAGGCCGCGGCGGGAGCGAGCGGACAAACGCGCGCGAGAGTGGGCGAACGAGCGCGCTCAAAGCGTCGAGCGGAAGACGAAGACGCGAGGCTCGTGCCGGCGACGCGCGCGCGGAGAAGTGGTTTCGCGCCGCGCAGCCACGTCGCAGCGCAGAAACCACACCACTGTAGTATGATACTTTCGTACTTTCGTTAGTACGAAAGTAGTCTAATATGTAGGGTGTAATCGGACCGCCGGGAGAATATGATATCGATATTTGCGACATTACTTGTAGCATAATATGATACATACCAGTATTAATACTCTACCTTCGAATAGATCGAAGGTACGAAGAAAGCATCATTTTCATCACTGGGTGTACACCGCGTCGACGTCATCGAGTTCCAGGAGCTTCTCCACGAGCGTTTCGTTCGCCTTTGCCGCCTCGCAATCCGGCGCTTCGACTCTCGACAGAGGCACCATCGCGAGCGCGGACGCGTCCTCGTCCACGTTGAACCCAGAAGCCTCGAGCGCTCTTTGACATCGCGCAAAGTCTGCCGCGGCGGTGCGCACTTCGAGACGCCCCGCGCCCTCCTCTCCCTCCATCTCGGCGACGTCCACGCCCCCGTTCTCCACCGCGATCTCGAACACGCGCTCGAACGAACGCGACGCAGCGTCGCGATCGGTGCCTGATTCTCTCCCGGTGCGGACGACAATAATTCCTCTCCGCTCGAAGTTGAAGAGGACGCTGCCGGGGGCGGCGAGTTTGCCGCCCCACTTGTTCACTGTCGTCTTCACATCCGCCGCTGCTCGGTTGGCGTTGTCGCTCAGCGCTTCGATGACGACGCCCACGCCGCCCGCACCGTAGGCTTCATACGTGAGTTCCGCGTAATCCGTCGCCGAGACGCTCCCATCCGTTGCGCGCTTCAGGTTTCGCTCGACAAGCTCGCGCGGGACGCGCAGACGAGACGCGTCCGCAAGAACTTTGGCGAGAGTGGCGTTCACGCCCGGGTCCTCGGACCCACCGCCGGCCTTCACCGCCTTCACGATGAGCTTGCCGTACTTTCCGTAGAGCTTCTGGCGGATCGCCTCGCCTTTCGCCTTGCGCCCGGCGATCTTCGCGGCTTTGCGGCCCATCCTTGCGAAGACGCGCTGGGAAGCGCCAAACGCGACCCAGGGCGCCGCGACCCCTACACCGCGGCGATGGGCCACGACCGGCACGGCGACGTGAAAGGGCGGGGGCGGGGCTGGAAGCCTGGCGACGATGTCGGTCGAGACCCGGCGAAGCACGCGAGTAAGCTGAGACATCGGGCAGCGACTCGACCGACCCAGGCTCGTGCGCCGCGCGACGGGCGACGGTTCGCGACCGCCGCTGTACGTGACAAGTGGTGCAGTGGCGCACCCTTGATATATGGCTGGCGCCACGCCTCGGATTACCACTAATTATCTGATCCTCCAGCTCTATCATATGATAATACTGGTATTCTTTCGTAAATAATACTTTCGTATCATACTTTCGAAAGTATGATACTTTCGAAAGTACTTTCGTACAAGTAATAACGAGGAAGAGGGGATGATGGGCTGTCCTTTTCTGCCTCTCCAGCATTTTCCGTAAGTACGAGTAGCTCGTCGAGCGGTGTCCGGTGTCGTCAGAAGTCTAAGGAAAAAGATCGGAGGACGGCGGGCAGTTCAACGGCGCGCGTCAGGAAGGAACTCATGGGCCCCTTCGCGTCCCCCGCGCGGCGCCTGGCCGCGTCGTGCGCGCGTAGCGTCCGCGCGCGCGCGGGAGCGTCCTTCGGCGGATCCTCCGAGGTGCGCGACGGCGCCGGATCTCTCGTCCCATCGTCGCTCCCCGAATTTCCCCGACACCGCATCGTCCACCCCTCTCACGCCGTCCTCCGCCTTGCCGCTGACCTCCGGATCCCCCCCCCGCGCAACTCCCCTTTGCAGATCTTAGACGGGATGATCTCGGGGACTGGGCTCGTCGCGACCGCCGCCGCTCCGAGTCGCGACGCGCGCGCGTCGATGGGTTTGTCGGCGCGCCGCGACGTTCCGTCACGCATCAGCGCCTTTCGTTCTTCGCTCGCGGTCCGCGGGTTCCGCTCGAGCGCCGCGATCCGCGCGCCCGGGGACTACTACGAAACCCTCGGCGTGCCTAGGTCGGCGAATCAGGGCGACATAAAGAAGGCGTACTACAAGCTCGCGCAGAAGTACCACCCCGACAAGAACAAGGATGACCCGGCGTCGGAGAAGCGGTTCCAGGAGGTGCAGAAGGCGTATGAGACCCTCAAGGACCCGCAGTCCCGGGGGATGTACGACCAGGTCGGCCACGGGAATTACGAGCAGATGGAAAACGGCGGCGGGGGCGGCGGCGGCGGCCCCGGTGGTTTCCCGGGCGGGCAAGGCGGCGGATTTGAGGGCTTCCCTGGCGGTTTCCGCATGCACTTCGGTGGCGGCGGTCCCGGCGGTCCCGGTGGACCGGTGGACTTCGAAGACCTCTTCAGCGATTTCTTCGGCGGCGGGGGTCCCGCGCGCGACATCCAGACGACGCTCAGAGTGACGCTCGCGGAGGTGAAGAGCGGGACGAGCCGGACGGTCAGGGTTCCGGAGACGCGGACAGTGGATCCTCGCACGGGGGTGAGCGAGACGCACCCGGCGCGGGACGTCAAGGTGGACCTTCCCGCGGGCGTCGAGGACGGCCAGCGGCTGCGCGTGCCCGGGGAGGGCGCGAGGGTCAAGGGCCGGGACGGGCGCGAGCGCGTGGGCAGCCTCTACATCGACGTGGACGTTGCGGAGGACCCGCGTTTCGCGCGAGTGGGGGCGGATCTCGTCACCAAGGTAGAGCTCTCCTTCCCAGACGCCGCCCTCGGAGGGACCGCGAAGGCGCCCACCCTGGACGGTGAAGTGGAGGTGAAGGTGCGAAAAGCGACGCAGCCAGGGGATCAGCTGAGGCTTCGTGGACGAGGCCTGCCCGAGCTCGGATCGTCGAGGATCGGCGACCTTTTCGTGCAGTTTCGACTCAAGGTGCCGAAAGACCTGTCAGACAGGCAGAGGGAGCTCCTGGAGGAGTTCGCGGAGGAAGAGAACAGAAAGAATGGAAGAGGAGGAGAACGGATCGGCGCGAATGACGACGCCGAGCACGCGTGAAGATGAGAAGAAGCCGAGAGGCACCGCCGAGCCGTTATATTTTCTCCGCAGTTGAAAAAGAGATGCGAGGTTTGCGCCCAAAGTTCAAGCTTACAAGGAGCTTCGACATACTCGTCTTCTCGAAACCTCTCGCCGCGCTTCACCCACCCCCCGCGATGAATCATGCTCCCAATTACGCCTTGATGGCGTACTTGCGCATGGGGAAGTAGGCGTCCTTCTTTGCCTGCTTGGCCGTCTTGGCACCCGCCTCCGAGGCGGTGAGCCTCCTGCGGATGGCGCGCGTCTTCTTGGGCCGCAGGTCCAGGGGGAGGTACTTCTTCCCCGCGTATGCCTCGCGCAGGTTCTTGAGCTGGTTCTGGCGAATCACAGTCAACACCTGCGCGATGGAGAGGCGCACCACCTTAATCTTCGAGAGCTTGTTGGGGGCACCGCCAGTGACCTTAGCCACGCGAAGCGCCGCCAGCTCCGTCTTCAGCTCCTGCAGCTGGGCGAGCAGGTCACCCTTGCTCTTGTTGCGGAGTTCATGGCACTTGAGACCGGCACCTGCGGACGCGAACGAACGGACGAGGACGAAACAGGGGGGAAACCAGGTGAGCGCCCTGGTCGGGTGTTTTGGTGAAGGGCGCGACGCGCGATCGATCGCGTCGCTCTCGCGCGGCTCCTCGAAAAAATCGAATCGCGAAAACCCTATTTTGCGTTGGAACCCGAGCACGGGCCCGTGCAAACCAGCGGCGGGAGGGCCGGCGACGACGCGCTAAGACGCTGGGAGACGCGCGCGATAACGACGGATGCGCGCGCGAAGCGTCGAGCGCGTCTCTCCAGGTTCACCGGCGTCGTCGCCCTCGCACGAGGCTCTCCTCCGCATGAGCAAACCCTAAAAAACCCGTAATGTATCGCGCGCGTCGCCGGTCGACGCTCAGCGCCGACGGGGAACGCGCGAAGCGTCTCCGCGCAATGCGCGCGTAACCCCAAGAAATGAGCGCGGAGGGGAGACTTACCCATTGCGACGATCCTTCGACGCTGCTGCTAAGCAGTCGCGCAGGTGTGAGAGGGCGACGGAGGCTTTTCTGGCAGCGTTTTGCACAGCTCGCCAAAACCGGGCCGGGCCGATTTCGGCGCCGCTCGTCCCAGAAGAAAGTCGCGCCCTCATCATCAGGGCGGGAAAAAGCGCCCGGATACTCGTGGTGGCTCAACAGAGATACTGAAAGTAGTCTAGTCTATTTTATCAATAAAATCATCGAGGGTGTGACATGATACAACTTTTAACTAGAAAACTACTTGTAGACAACCTTAACGTGAAGGGACCTCGAGAGCCTCTCTGGACCCGCCGCCCAGAATCTGGAACCGCGCGCGCGGAGAGGCGGACGTCGGCGTCGCGTGCGTCACGCCGAGCCTTCGACGATGGCACCGGCGCGGACCGCTTCCCTTGGGCTTTCCCCCGGTGCGAACGCAATCGAGGACTTCCAACGCGCTGTGGACGCCGGTGCGAGCGCGTTCCTCTCCCCCTCCGAGGAGCGGGCGGCGGCGGCGCGCGACGCGGCGAGGGCGCTCTTCTCGCGGCTCTCCTCCAGCGTCGCGGCGGACGGGTTGGAACTGCCCCTCCCCGCACTGCACACCGACGGTCTAGACGCGGAGCAGGTATGGCAGCAGATCGAGATGCAGCTCGAACCGCTGCTGGTCAAGGCGAAGCGCGCGCTCAAGCGCCTCAAGCCCACGATCGAGGCTGACGACGATCTGAGCGCAGCTCGACTCTTCACGCTCCCAGCCTCAATGGCAGCGGAGCAGGAAGAGGAGGGCGAGGGCGTGGAATGGGAGCCCTTCGACGAGGGCGTGGAATATGATGTCGACGGGGACGAAGAGGCGGACGCTTCGGAGGGGGAGACGGAGTCTTCGGAGGGGGAGGAGGAGGAGAAGGACGACAGGGAAGATGGAGTGCGGCGAGAGGACACGTCCTCCGCCGACGTCACGGCCAAGTACTTCAAAAACCCGGGAATGTTCAGCCTTACTGAGATGGAGAACTTCGCGCTCCAGGCGGAGAAGGCTGAGGAGAAGCGCCTGCGTATTGAGGCTCTGCGAGAGGAGAAGCGTGCCGCGGGCGTTGCAGGCGACGACGGCTCCGAGTCTGAGTCTGAGGACGACCCCATCCTTGAAGCCGGCGGCTCTGACTCTGGCTCTGACTCAGACGACGACGGCTCCGAGTCCAGCTCGGAGGACGAAGAGATGGACGAACTCCTTGGAAACACCGCGCGGCTTGCGGGGGTTGATCCGGCGCGACGCGCCTCGAATAAGAGAGGCTCCAAAGCGGCACGCGAGAAGAAGGGGAAGGATATCATGTTCGAAGACTTTTTTGGCCAGGCGCCCAACGCGGGGAAGAAGAAGGGATTGTCGGGGATGAAAGGTCTCGAGGCGGACGAACTCAGCGAAGAGGAGGAGGACATATTCATCGAGATGGAGCGCGGGGAGATGGAGGGCGATGATGACGACGACGAGGAGGAAGAGGACGGGGGCCTGGAAGATGAGGACGCGCTGCGGAAGGAACTCGAGCAGGAACTTGCCGATGAACTTGCAGTGGACGAGGAGGAGGATGACGACGACGGCGCGTTCCGGGTTCCGGACGAGGAGGCGGGCGCGGACGAGGCCAACGATGGTTTCCAAGGCCCATCCAAAGACGCTGTGGAGGAGGATGAGGAGGACGCGGCGGCAGCAGTGGCGGCTGCGCTCGCTCGGCGAGCAGATTACATCCCCTCCGCGTTTCAGCGCGCGCAGGCAAAGCTCGCGCGGCAGATCAAGACGCTGGAGGAGAGGGCGCTTCAGGAGAAGACGTGGCTTCTGAAGGGCGAGGCAAGCGCTAAGGACCGTCCGAAAAACTCGGTCTTGGAGGCGGACGTGGAGTTTGACCACGCGCAGGCGCCGCCGCCCACAGTGAGCGAGGAGATGACTGCGCGACTTGAGGATGTCATCAAGGCGAGGATCGCCGAGCAGAGGTTCGACGACGTCGAGCGCGTCGAGCCGATGCTCGACAGTCTCTCGAATCGCGGCGGGCGAAAGGGTCCCGAGCTCGACGACCAAAAGTCCAAGCGCGGTCTTGGCGACGTCTACGCGGACGAGTTCGTGAAGCAGCGAGAAGCCGCCGCGGGCCGAGTGAGTGCCGTGGAAGAGAAGGAAGAGCCCCTCGCCGCGGAAGCCCGGGCGCTGTTCAAGGCGCTCAACGTCAAGTTAGACGCCCTGAACCACTTTCACTTCACTCCCAAGCCCATTGTGGAGGATATCGCGGTCAAGGTGGACGCCCCCGCTCTCGAGGTGGAGGAGGTGGCGCCGGCGATGGCGTCTGAGGCGTCACGGAAAGCCCCAGAGGAGGTATTTGCCGGCGGCGGGGGCGCAGGCGGGACGCGTGGCAGCGCCGCGGGCGCGGTCAAGGCGGACGGAGAGCTCACTAAGGAGGACAGAAAGGCGAGTCGCGCGAAGCGCAAGCGCAAGGCCAAGGCTGTCGGGCAGGAGAGGGAGAGGATCAAGACGAAGAAGGCACGTGCGGCAGAGGAAAAGGAAAAAGCCGCCGAGGAGGCAGGGTTCGCGAGGAAAGTGCCAAAGGTGTCTATGCTCGCGGCGGCGCCCGCGGGGGGGCGGGTCAAGTCGGATTTCTCCAAGTCCTCAAAGGTGTTCTCAATGCTGCAGGAGGCGAAGGACGCGGACGCGGCGGGGGTGGGGGGGAAGAAGTCCAAGAGCAACGGCGTCAAGAACAAGAGCGCGCTCAAGCTGTGATTTCAAATCTTTTTCGCTCATTATCACTTCGCCTCGTACTGTATCTATTCGTCGTTTCTATTCGTACTCGGAGCCATGCATGCTCCCCTCGCTCTCGTTGACGTATTCATCTGCCCACAAATGCCAGAGATTCGCATCGTTCTTCGAGAACCTCCAGTACCTCTTTCCAGTCCACAACGGCATGCACTTGTCCAGGCGAACAAAACCATTGGGCTTGCCGAAGCCCTTTGGAGTGCCAAACTTCTCACACCGATCCTTATAGAAGCGAAGCGCGATCTCCTGCATCTCTGAGGGTGCGTCTTTGCGACCCGTACGGAACGCTTCGACACCCTCGGCGGTAACGATGACGTGGACGACGAACGACTTGTTCTTGCTCTTGTCGCCGCGCTCTTTTTTCTGCTCCTCTGTCAGCTCGACGCGCTTGGCGGAGCAGCCTGGGTACATGCTGACGTGCGCATGGAACACCTTGAAGACGGCTTCGGGCATGTGGAAGTCGATCAGAGGCTTGAAGTGCTTGTCGTCGATGAAATTGTGAATGAAGTCGAAATGGAGCTTTTCCCTTTGCTTGTCCTTCTCCTCATTGGTCACGGGCTTCACCCTGTGGTAGAGGTCGCTCAGCAGGTAGAGCCGAAAAGCCCCAGGCTCGGTGTTGAGGTCGTACTCCTCCTGCTTCTTCTCTATGAGAATATCGCGGATCTTGGGGGCGTTCTTTATCTCACCGAGGTGGCACTCAAAGTGCACGATGGCGGCGTCGAGCACCTCCCCTGCGTTCTTGGAAAGGCTCCCGCGGTCCGGAGAGCTGAAGAACGGGAAAGGGAGCTGCGAGGGCAGACGGAGGGAGTCACCGTATCGGCAAATATCCTCGCTGCCCCAGATACCGTGCTGCATCCATTCGCGCCAGTCCGGATCCTCGACCGGGGGTGTCCACTGCGGCGGCCGGGGAGCATCAGGGTCTGCGTTCTGGTTCTTGCGTTTCCTCGCCATCGTATCGTGGTGCTGTGTGGCACTGACGCGTTTAAGAAAAAGTGACGCGTTTAAAAAGTGACGCGCTTTCTCTACGGGCCAGCTGTGTCGACTACTTGTACTTGTACTTGTAGTGTGCTCCCTGCGGCGCCGCTTGCGCTCGATGGAGGACGTCCTGCTCGAGGGCAAGCGCGATCGCGCTTGTTCTCCCCTTCGATCAGCTTCGGATGTGGCGCCTGCGACCCCCTCCGAGGGTCGCGTCGTCGCCTCCGAGTCCCTCACGTACACAGGAAGCGGCGGGTCTTGGTCCACTCGGTCCCTCGAGTTGGACGGCGACTTTGCGCTCGAGGCTCCCGCGCGCGTGTCCTCGGCGCCGCGCCGAGGCTCGCGCAAGCTCACTGAGTACCTCTCCTGGCCGAGGTCTATCGCGGTTCGCGAGTCGCTCTTCTCCGAGCTCGAGGGGAGCGACGCCCCTCCCCACTCTTGCGTCTTGGACCCCGACGCGAGCTTCTCCCAAGTGTGGAACGCGCTCGTGACCTGCTTGACCCTTACACACGTCGCACTCCTCACCCCGTTGCTCATCGCCTTCGACGCACCCCTTCGCGTGCGCCCTCCCGCGCGGTGGAGCGCGATTCTCGACTTCGCCGTCGGTGCGGTGTTCGCCGCGGATGTCCTGGTGCAGCTTCGCACCGCCGTCCTCGTCTGCAGCGACGTCCTCGGACGTCGCAAGCTCGTCTGGAAGCCCTCCGACATCGTGAGAGTGTATGTCCGCTCTGGGACATTCGCGTACGACATCCTCGCGGTCATCCCGTTCCTTGCGCAGTGCGTGTTGCTGATTGAGGTCAGATCGCGCAACGATTCGCGTAATACCGATCTGATGCCTTCGGACGTTCCCTCGCGGACGGCACTCCGCCTGCTCCGCCTCTTGCGGCTCGCGCGGCTCCGCAAGTATCTTTTCGGTGCCACTGTCAACGCCGCCGAGGCGTTCTTCTCGCGAACGACGGACATCCCCCCGCTGACCCTCTACGTTCTCCAGACCGCTTACGAATTTTCCGTCCTTGTTAACTTCGTCGCGTGCGCGTTCGTGTACGTGGCGCACCTGGAAGGGTACGAGAACAGCTGGCTCGCCAGCGTGGAGGACTTGGGCTCGCGCCTCGATGAATTTGAGACGTATGTCGCCGCAGTGTATTTCGCCACTGCCACCGTCTCCACGGTCGGGTTCGGGGACGTCTCCGCGACCACGACCGCAGAACGCATCGTAGCGACGCTGAGTATGACCCTGGGCGCGACTTACTACGCATACCTCGTCGGTTCGGTCGCGACGTTGGTTGAGCGCTTTGGGGCGGCGCATGGTAGGCGTGCCGCTTTCCGAGAGAAGATGGTGGAGCTGAGGGCGTTTCTGACGCGGCATCCGGACGTGCCGCGAGAGCTCAGAGCGCGAATCGCTGCGTACTTTGCAGACGCGTGGCTCCGCACAAAACACCTCGGACAGGGACCGGGCGGCAGGCACTCGGACGACGACGCATTGCTCGCGGCGCTCCCTGACGGTTTACGTGTCGAGACCCGCTTCCGTGTCGCCGAACCGCACTTGCGTCGTGTCTTCCCGAGGGCGAGCGAACGAGCGCTGCGGGCCGTCGCCGAACGTCTCGAGCGGCGTTCGATTGCGCGAGGCGCGTGCGTCACCGTATCAGGTCGCGCGATGAACGATGAACGAAAGAGGGGCGACGAACGAGACGACAACGACGAAGCCCCGCCGCCGAGCTTCTTCCTCGTCGTCGAGGGGGACGTACGCGTCGAGCATCGAGGGGGATCGTTCGAGCCTGCTGCGGTAAGAGACACGTCCATCTCGCGCCGCGTGTGTGGCGGAGGTGCATTCTCTTACTTCGGCGAGGAGGCCTTCGCGGAGGATACAGGAGAGGCGACGCGGACGCACGCGGCGCCGTTCGCCGTCGCCATGAGCGCGTGCGAAGTGTACGAACTCTCCCCACCAGAGGAGGCACGACGGCTTCTTCGCGCGTTTCCCCAACTCACCGCGGGCGCCATCGAAGCCGCCGCGAGCGCAGCAAAAGCGGCGGCGGACGCGGGCGATTCCGATGAGGCGGTAACGCGAGCACGCGCGGCGAAGCTCCTCGCAGGACGGTGAAACGAACGTGAAAGATTCGCATTGGGACGGACGCGTTGGGTCTGCGCATGAGTTTTGTGTCTAATCAGACGACATTCGATCATTCTCGTGTCGTCGCGTCGTCAGCCTCTGTCCATGGCGATCACGCGCTCGGCTTCGCTGAGCGGCCTCGTCTCTCGCTTCGTCGGGTGTATCGCGCGTAGCGCGTTTGTCTCTAGATAATTTGCCTGCGCCCACAGCCTCGCCTCGGCGCGGACGAACGCATCCACCGTCATCGCCCGGGGAGGTGGCGCTGACTTTTTCACCGTCGTGCCCTCGCCAGTCGCCGGGAACGCCTCGACGTGAACGCTCCGCGGCGGCCGTGTCACGAGGCGATACCGCGACGCGAGGCTAAGGTACCGCGCGCACGCGTTGGCGGTTTTGATCTTCTCCGGAACCCCGAGGAGGACGGCGCGCTGGAAGTCGCACGGCTCGGGGAGGCGCTTTGCAAGCGCCGCCTCCGTGGAGTCGCGGCGCGCCTCGGCGACTCGACGCGTGGCTGTTCTCGCGGCGCGCGCGGTGCGCTCCCCCTCGCTCCGCGGCGGCTTGAGCGTCGACGCCGCGATGTCGGGACTCTCGAAAACGACAGGGACGTACGCGTCTGTGATCTTGCGCGTCGTTCCGTCCCGCGGCACGCGCCGCTTTTCCCCCCCGCGCGCAGGCGTCGTTCGAAGCGTCGTCGTCGCCCGCGGGCGCAAGGGCTCGACCGTTGCCGTGCGCGCGACGAGCTCGCCCAAGTCGCGCCGCAAGAAGTCCAGGCCCATCTGCGCGCGCGTCTTGCGCGCGGGCGGGGGGCGCTCTGGTCGCGGCTTACTCGGGCGCCAGCGCGTCAGCGCCTCGCGACGCCGCTCGAGCGCCTCGCGCGTCTCTTCCCCAGCGTCACTCCCGATGATGTCGTCCGCCTCGCCCATCGGTAACGGCCGGTCCATTGATTAACCTGGGTGCTGTGGACAGAGAGGACACCGCAGTGAGAATGACGAGCCAAGCCGGGGTTTAACAGAAGCCTTTCACCCGATTGTCGCGCGCGCGTGACAGGTGAATGGCGCGCGTGAGCGAGGTCCAGGGCACCTTTCCTCCCGCGCCCCGAGGGCGAGTTTTCGCGGACTTGGGGTCATCATATTTTGCTTACCGGGCCCCGGAAAAATTTGTTGCGACGTCGGATCTAATGGATACTTGTACTTGTACGAGCTATATCGGATGTTTTATTTACTGCTGATGACCTCTTCCACGTCAAACACAGGGTAGTCCTCTGGGTCGAACTCGAGCTCCTCCTCCTCCTCCTCCTCCACTCTCTCCGACCCCTGAAACCCCGCCCCCGCCTCCGCCGCCTTCGCGTCGCCTTTTTTCGCGTCGGGGTACTGCGCGTCTGTATCTGGGTACGACGCCAAAAGATCCGCCGTCCCGTCAGCTGTTTGTTTGTTCTCACACAGTTCGTGACTGAGACGCATCGCGACGCGTCGCTCCTCGGGCATCCGCGCCTCCGCGCGCGCGACAGCGTCGGCGACGCTCTCTTCGCGCTCGCGCTTGACCCTGTGCTGCGCGGTCGGATTTGGGTCGTCGTTCGCCCACCGCACGTTGAGCGCTTCTCGCGCGGTGGCGCCATTTTTCCTGGAGAGTGTCTGCCCGGCCATCGCCTCTTTCGCGAACTCAGCGGAGGCTCGGAAGCTGAACCGCACGAAGCCGATGCACTTGGTCGGGACCGCGTGGACGTGCTCCACGGGGCCCCATTCCGCGAAGGCGCCCTCGAGGAGGGACAAGACACGGTCCCGGCCCCACTCGCCGGCACCGCCATAGTACACGTAGAGCGTCCGCGTGTTTCTCAAGAAGGATCCGACGCCGCCGTTGTCGTTCCGCTCGTCGCGATGCTTCTCGCGGCCGAAGATATCGCACATCGGAGACAGCGCCGCGTCATCGCGCGCGGTGGGGAGGCGGTGGAGGTACTCGCACTGGTCGCCCTCGGAGCAGCACCCGCGGGCAAAGTGGAGGCAGATTGTCGTGGCTCGTCGGTCGTCGCCGCGTGTGCGGCCGCAGTCGGCGATAGCGTCGCAACGCGTCACCGCCCTCGTCTGGTCGCGTCCGCGGTCACGGTTGCGCGCGGACTTGCCGGACCACGCGTTGTACCTCGAGGAATCGTACGCGTGCTCGCGCTGAGGCCCCGCCGCGGGGTCGTGCTGCCGCCTCGCACGGCGCGTCAGGAGCTCCGCCACCGCCTCCGTCGTCCACATGCGCAAGGGAGGAGCGGCGGAAGGGGCGGCCTCGACGCCCACCCCGGGCGCGGTCGAGGCCGAGACCCGAGGTTGCGGCGGCGGCGGCGGCGGCGGAGCCGCGCCGCGGTACACGCCGTCTCGCGCCAAGACCATATGTCGCGCGCCGTGCGGACGGTCGGGGAGGCGCGTGCCACGACGGTAGCTAGCTTGCTAGCTCTAGCTCTAGAGATAGCTAGCTGCTCTAGCTAGCGTAGTCTACGATGGCTTATCTCATATTGTATGATCAATCCTTCGAAGTATGATACTTATAATTGGTAAAAGACTAGACTAGCTAGACTACTTTCGTATGACTACGGTATGATACGAAAGTATTATTCATACATCCCGATTGGGAATCGCCATAACCCTCAAGCGGCGACCAACGGCACGCGCACGGAGGCACCATGGTCGTCCATCAGAGCTTCAGCTACTCGGAGGCTGGCGCTGGGAACACCTCGGCGGCCCGAGTTTACAGCAAGCTCCTCGACGAGTCCGCGGAGGCGCGCAAGGCGGAGGCGCGCAAGGTGCGAACCACGATTCACCGAATCCCCCTTTTTTTGCTGCGTCGTAATCGCGCGCGTCCCCTCTCGCTCCCATCCCGCTCGAAACGCTGACCCTCGCGTTCTCGAACCTCACGGCCATTCGTTCACTCTCCTTATCGCGTTCGATCCCCTTTATCGTCGTCTCATCAGACGAAGTGGGATGCCGACGTCGACGGTGAGGTGACGGAGGAGGAAATTTACCTCGCCGAGCAGGCGCTCCTGAAGCGTCAGAAGGCGATCCTCGACATCATCATGGTCCTCAGGGCCAAGCTCGCAGCCTTCTCCACGGGTAAGGGCCACGTCAGCACGACATTACGACGCGTGTTCAAAAAGTTCGACGAGGACGAGAGCGGCACGGTGAACTGGTACGAGTTCGACCGCGCGTTGGTGCACTTGGGCGTCAGCGTGAGCCATGAGGAGCTCTCGCAGCTGATGGAGATCTTTGATGTCGACGGCAACGGTGAGCTGCGTTGGGTCGAGTTCATCGACTGGTGTGACGACCGCAAGCCCATGACGATGGCAAAGATGCGCCGCATCATCGCCTCGCACGAGGGGAGCGTGCACGCGCGCAAGACCGACGTCGAGGCGCCCCCGTCTCTGGCGTACATGAAGGCGTGGCTCGAGGTGCACGGGTCGGCTACGGAGGATCACGTCCGCGCCGTTGCGGCCGAGGGTGCCAGAGCGGACGCGGCGCTGACCGACAGCGTCAAGCTCCTTGGCGGCGCAAGTAAGATCGACGCCGCGCTGGCGAACCGGAAGAAGTCCAGGGCCGAGGTGATAGATCGCCTTCGCGCCGCGGTGGTGAGTCGCACGGGCGCGGACGTGTCGGTGAAGCAGCAGCTCGAGATAATCTGGAGGCGCTTCGACGTTGACGGCAACGGAATCATCAGCTGGAAGGAGTTCGCGTCCGGAATGAAATCAATGGGCCTCGACTACTCATCCGACGAGCTCTCGCAGATCATGAAGGAGTTCGACACCAACTGTGACGGCGCGCTCGACTGGTTGGAATTCGTAGGACACCTCATGCCCAAGGCAGACGACGATGTCTCGGTCGAGTTCGAGCGCCTCACGATGACGAGAAAGACAATGTTGAAAAACATGGGCGTGAGCCGAGCGGGTGCCGGCACGCCGGGCGTGCGATCGTGAAAGAAAACGACGCGAACGACACGCGAGGGTGAGAGAAGCGCGGAGGGCGCCAATGCGAGTGGCGACGAGGAGAGAGCGTGAACGAAGCGGGGCACGAGCAAAGAAAGCATGCTCTCTGACCGACTCCAACTCAAATGTGATACACTACAAGTATATCTATCTAGTCTATCAGCATAGTCGAAGCACTCGGCAGATGCCTAGTTCGGCACATCTGCATACCTTAGACTACCGATCGGGCGCTCATGTTCGAGGGCGTACCATACAAGTATCATATTGAAGACAAGCGAGGTGGCCTTCGGGTATCAGAATCGATCTGGAAAAAGAAATCTCCCTTTCTGGGGTCAAGTCCAGCAGCCGCTCGCAGAAGTATTGCGCGCGTCCCTTCGTGAAGGCGCCGTCGTCATCTCCCCCGACTTCCTCGCACGCTCGCGCACGCGATGGACGCGTTTCGCGTGTTTCAAGTGTTCGGGATTGGCTCGGGCGGGGGCGAGGTGGATGCGACGGTGCTGAAGAAGGAGGAGGAGGCACTCATCACGCTGATGAAGGAGCGCGCGGTGAAGCGGTGTCGCGACTCGCAGAGGGCGTACTACGAGTGCGTCAAACCCAGGACGATATCCATCGTGTGGGCGTGTCGGGAGCAGGCAAACACCATGAACGATTGTCTCCATGACCACACGAGCGAGGAGGTTCTCGCGGAGCTCAAGGCGCGTTGGGTTCGCGCGGGGAAACCCACTTTCGCAGATCGCGACGAGAAGCGTATTCGCCGATGGGCCGACGACGAAAAATCATCACGGTTGCGGTGACGACGACAGCGAGGCGTGCTGTGCATGACCAAGTTCATGGTAGTGTGTGATTCATATAAGCAGTGCCTATCGCTATGCATCCCCTCCCACCCTCAGCTCATTCCGGTCTCACCTCGCCCCACCCTTCCCCCCCGGTCTCGCGTCTGCAGCGTTGGCGATGGTCCCCGTGACCATGATGAACGTGCCGAGCTTGATGAGCGCCATCGCCACGATGCGGCGCAACGCGGGCGTGCACCCCTCGCGCCGTCGACGTTCCTGCTCGTACCCCGCCCTTCCTCGGTCTGCGGCGAGGAAGGCGACGCCCGGGAACACGTACACGATGCAGCTCGCGCACACCGCGCTGGTGAGGCCGACGACGACGTGCAGCCGCGTCGCCGCGCACGCGTTGAGAGCGGCGAGGGGCACGAGGACTGTCTGCGCCGCGATCCACCTCGCAGAGCCGAAAAGATTCAAGAACCCGGAGCCTCGACGTCTCGAGTCGTGCGCAGCAGCCGTGGAAGAACCCGACGCGTCCTCACAAATCGCCGTCGCGGGTGCGACTTCTCCGTGAGCTTCGTCCACTCCCACATCGTCTTCCCCGTCGCCTTCTTCGAACGACGTCCCCGTCTCCTCCACCTCCTCTGGTCCCGTCGCTAAAACCGCGCCGGCAATGACGTGGAACCGAAGGGGGATGCCACACAGCAGCTGCGCGATGAGCGCGATCCTCGCGGCGAGCGCGGGGGCCGCATCCGTCGGGAGGGAGTCCATCACGTTGTCCTCCACGTCGCCGCAGTAGCTTAGATACCCCGTGATGGAGATGATGACGTACATGATGAGAAAGACGGCGTGGGCGAGATAAATCAGCGCCCGACCGCGCGCTGGGGTTGGGTTCTCGAGCTGCGAGACGATGGGCACAAACGCCCACCCGCTATTCAGCGCGAAGGATAGCATGGGCACCGCTGTCAGCGCTGACGTCGCCGACGCGGGCCACAGCGCTAACGACGCGGCGCCATTGCTCGACGTCGCCGCGCATGCTCGGATACCAAACACCACGGCGTGACGCGACGCGTCGTCTCCGCTGCCCGGACGGTCCCACGGCGCATAAAAGGACACGATGGTCACGATGTACGCGGCGGCAACCGCGCCGAGCGCGGATGTGTACTTCAAGGCAGAGAGGTCGCGAAGGACGCTGAGGGGAAACACCACCAGCGCGGCGACGACAACGAGCAGGGCGCTCTTGTTCTCCTCCCAGGGCAGCGGCCCGTCGCCTCCGTCAAAGAAGGCGGCGACGCGGTGCAGCTGCTCCTTGACGATGAGAAGGTACCCTACGGCGGTGCCCCACGCGTACAGGACGACGACGGCGTCGCACGCGCGCTTCCACCGCGGGCCGATGACGCGCGCGAGGACCTCGCCATACGTCCCCGCGCCCGTCACGAGGGTTAGAGCGCGGAGAAGCTCTGAGGAGTACGCCGCGACGAGCGCGAAGACGAACAGAAGCGCGAGCCCGAAGGCGAGGCCGAGGCGTGACATCACCCAAGGCAACGTGAGCTGCCCGGCACCCAAGACGGCGAGGAGGACGTTGGAGAGCGCCCCAACGAGGGAGGAGCGAGGGGACGCGCCGGGGGGACCATCGCGAAGCGTCGTATCAGCCGAGCCGACGCCAAGTTCCGCGTCCTCGCCGAGCGCGTTCGCGTCCCGCTCAGCCCCAACCCTGAGGAGGGGCTCCGCGAGCGCGGCCATCGGATTCTGTCGGAGGGCGATTCATTGATAGTGGTAATGGTCCAATATCGTTCGCGCAGATTACAAGTACTCATTCTCAAAACGTTACGAGAACACAAGCAGACTGTCACTTTACCGATCCTGCCGAAACCGGCTCAACGTGTGATGACCGTGTCTTACAGCAAGATGATGTAGTGACGTGGCCGGTGTGTGCTGTGGAACACAGCACGCGACACCGCTCGCGCCCGCTTCATACTTGACGGGCTTGCTCCCTCGTGAAGCACGCCTTCAGACCCTCGCGCGTCACCCTCTCGCGTCCTCGCGCCGCGATGCAGACCCTCACGTCGCGCGTCCCGCCCGTCGTCGCGGAGTCCTGGCGCGTCTCCGCCACTCGTCGTCGCACCGTCTCCCCTCGCCGCGGCGTCCCCGCGAAGGCCGGGGATAACGCGGAGATCAAGACCGCGGAGCCGGTGCAGGCGCGCGAGAGCCGCAAGGAGGGTCGCCCCGTGTACAGCCCAGACTCGTATCAGGACATCTGTTACCACGTCTACCAGTCCGTGGCAGATGGCATCGCGGACGGCCTCGATCTGATGGAGGTGGAGTTCCCCGCTGTTCCCGGCGAGGACGCGAGCTACAAGGCCGCCTCTGATGTGTACATCGATCTCAACATTCAGTATGCCCTGACTGTCTTCAGCAAGCTGCACAAGGAGACGGGGAAGACGTGCGAGCTCCTCGTCCCCGACGGCCCGGAATACCGCCGCGCGAAGAAGGTGTTCGCGAACTCGTTGGAGCTGAGCGAGGGGTGCACGATCAACACCCTTGACGGGCGCAAAACAGAGAATGTCCGAAGCTTCTTCGGCAACGTCTTCGGCGGGAAGGGCCTCAGAACGCGCGAGGACGAGGATGAGTCCGAGGGCCTGGACGCAGACATTTTCTGCCTCGTCAACCTCTCGTGCGTGGACCTTCCCGTCGTCGAGCGCTTCGCTGCGGAGAAGCTCAACGGCCGCCCACTCGTGTTCTTGAACAACGAGCTGGACACCCTCAGGGCGGATCTCGGGTTGTTCTCGTTCCCGGAGAAAGACCTGCACTACCGATTCTTGTCCAGGATCAAGCCAGTGTACTATCTGCGCACGCGCGCGTACTCGCGAACCATTAACGTCTCGCCGTTCGTGATCAATTACTCGGGCGCCATCTTCCGCGAGTACCCAGCGCCGTGGCAGGTGATGGTTAAGCAAAACACTGGGGAGCTCGTGTGCGTGGCGGAGGATGAGGATCGTTTCACCTTGGGCGAGGCAAAGGAGGAGATGCTTATCGCTCTGGGCTTGGCGGACGAGGACGGGAGCACAATGAAGTTCCTGCGCGCGGGGTACAAGACCAACACGTGGTGGGAGGAGGAGTGCGAAGAGGAACAGTTCGACGCGTGGCGCACCTAGCTGGATTTGGGAGTTGTTTGCAAGACTACAAGCATTTCGGTAGACTAATAAAATCCGATACTCTCCGTGGCGCCGTTCCGCTCACGCACGGCGCACGATGTGGTGTCTCGCGGCATCGCGCCGGGGCGCGGTCTTGGTGCGCGCGTGCGCGCTCGGCGCACGCACGGCGGCGAACGGTCGGAGCGGACGGTCGAGGGGTGCGGCGGGCGGGCGCGGCGGCGGTAGTGGCGAGGGCGGATCTTCCTCCCTCTCCTCCTCCTCCTCCGCCGCCGCCGCCGCCGCGGCGCTCACCGTCGCCCAGCTAAAATCCCTCCTCCGATCCCGGGGCGAGCACGTGGGCGGGCGCAAGGCCGATCTCGTCGCGCGGGTCCTCGCGACAGGCGGCGCGGCGACCCTGGGTTCGACGCCGACGCCCCCAGGGTCGACGCCGACGCCCCCGGGCGGATTTACGTCGCGCGGCGGTGGCGGGCGCCGAGGGTTCGCGTCGCGCGGCGGGGGGGAGCTCGGAGGCGGCAGCCGCAGCGACGCGTCTGGGCTCATGTCTCCGCCGCGTAGAGATTGGGGCTTGGATCGACCATCTCGCGGACGCTACGACGCGAGACGGCGTAGTGCGAGCTCGTCCGCATCCGACGCGGATGCCCGCCTCGCCTCCACCTCCTCCCTCCAAGACCACTCATTCGACCCGGACGCGCTGCAGCGCGTGTCGAAGCTCATGGCATGGCGCGGCCTCTGCAGCCGGCGGGAGGCTGAGGTGCTCATCGCGCGCGGTGAAGTCCTCGTGGACGGCGTCGTCGTCGAGCAGGGCGCGAAGGCGACGCGGGAGGCGCGCATTGAGCTTGCCGGCGCCAACGCCGATTCGTGGCTCCGAGACAAGGTCACCATCGTCCTCAACAAGCCCCCGGGCTTCGTCAGCAACCTCCCCGGCCGCGGGGAGATGGAAGCATCGGCGCTCGTCACGACACGAAACGCGCGGGGCTCCACCAACCGCCGGTCAACGGAGCGCGCGGCGGCGGCGGCAGAGACGTCCGCGCTGAACGTGTGCGGCCGTCTTGACAAGGATTCACGTGGCCTTTTGGTGATGACGCAGGACGGGGCTCTAGCCAAGGCCCTGATCGGCGGCAATGAGATCCCGAAGACGTACGAGGTGGAAGTCGATCGCGAAGTGACCGTCGAACATTTGACCGCGCTGAACGGTCCGGTGTCGCTGGAAGGGGTGCAGCTTCTCCCGATGCACGTCGAGCGCCTCGCCCCGCGGAAGATGCGCTTCGTCCTCCGGGAGGGGAAGAAGCGCCAGATTCGACGCGTCTGCCAGGGTGCGGGCCTTCGCGTCGTCGACCTCATGCGCGTCCGCGTTGGCGCGTGCGAGCTTGGGGACCTGCCGGAGGGCAGGTGGCGGCTGATGACCGAGAGGGAGCGCGAAGCCCTAAGGGCGGCGGGAACCAGATCTACTGAAGCGAAGGCGAAGGAGATATCTTTCTCCGACGGGGAAGGTCCGGCCGTGGGGCCCAAAGGAAAACGGAGGGGCCGATGAACGCCGAGACGGACGAAACGCGGGTCGAATGCTCGAAAGAATCATTCGCAATCCATCTGCAGACGTCCTCCATCCCTCGCGACGCGACGGGAGGGCAACTTTTTTCACCGCCCTCTGCCCCGGGCACAGCCTCCCCTCATGCGGGGGCTTGGTTGAAGTTGGCTTTGTTCTTCTTCTTCGTCTTTGCCGCGCGCGCCTTGGCCTCGGCCGCCGCCGCCGCCGCGCCGCCGCCACTGGACTTCTTCTTGCCAGCCATTTTCGCCGCGAGCCGCCGCCTCGCCTCAGCGGGGTCGATGACCCCGGTCTCCTCCGACACCTCCCCTGCCTCCTCCGCCGTGCCTTTTTCTTTATTGTCGGCGCCGGCCCCCGACCCACCGCCGGCCTTCGCCTCCGCCGCCTCCCGCTCCGCTTTCTTTCGGCGCTTCATCGCCGCCTTACTCTCGCCCGCAGGGGAGCCCTTCGCGTCGTCATCGACCTGAACGCCGAGCTCCGCGAGCGCGGCGTCGAGCTCCTCGAGCTCCTTCTGTTTGAGCTCCTTCTTCGACAGCTGCTTCTCCTGCTCGACGGGCGCGGGGGCGGGCGGCGGAGCAGGCGCGGGGGCGGGCTCCTCCTCTTCCTCCTCCTCGTCATCGTCGTCGTCCTTCACCATGTCGTCCTCAATCTCGTGCTCCGAGTGCTCGTCGTCATCGGAGTCCTCCTCCCCAGCGACTCCCGCGGAATCGCCATTGGCTTTATCGTTGCCCCATCCCTCTGGGAGGGATCCAAGGCCCTCGCCGAAGTCGTCGTCGTCAGTGTCGCAGTCGGCCCAGGAGGAGACGTTCCGCGACGCCGTCGCCGCCTCCCAGAGCTTCTCGTCCAGAAGATTTTCCTGCGCCTCCTTTTCCTTCTTCTTCGCCTTCTTCTCCTTCTTCTCGTCCTGCGCGACGCGAATGGGGTGGTAAATGAGGCGGGAGGGAGGGAGTCAGAGAGACGCACTCGCGCGATATCGCGATCGCCCGATCTTTTTCGAAAACGGAGGCCGGGGGGTCCTCGAGAGGCCGCCCACGGGGAATCGACGCAGCACTCGTGGGCGTCTCTCCGCGCACGAGTCGTTCATTCGCGTCGGGAGGCCGCGCACCTTGCTCTTCTTCTTCTTTGTGTCCAGCGCGGCGAACAAGTTCGCGCTCATCGGAACGGCCATCGCGCCCGAGTCGGCAGCAGGGTTACGGCCGGCGGCGAGAGTCTCGCGGACGGGCGGACGATCGCGCGCCGGGCGCTGCGTACGCCGCGTCTACGAGCGGACGCGGGGCGAGCGAAAGGTCGGCGCTGAGATGCGCGCGACGGGTGCGCTGAGTGGTCTCGTCGAAAGCGCGGCGCGGGTGCGGCGCGACGAACGGTGTGCGTCTCAGCCGCACCCCGGAGGCGAAAAGCCTCCGGCGGCGGCTCAGAGGGAGAGGGCGCAGTACAGACCACACGTGAACCGAACTGGTCGAGATCTCTCATCGCCCGGAAAACTTGCCGACGGGATTGATGAGACACGAAGTTTTGAGGCTCACGTTAAATTTTAACTTGGCGTTTCCTTGGGGTCGCGGGGTCGGCGCGTCATCCCTCTGCGGGCGCGCCGCCCCCGGGTTCGAGCCCCGTCCGTTTATTAGAAGCCACCTCACTCACGCTCGCCTCATCGATCAATCCCCGCCGTTGCCCTTTCCGGGGACGGGCCCTCGGGGCGGTTCCAGCGCGGGCTTCCCTTTGTTCTCTGGGAACTCTGCCACCCCCGGTGCGTGCCGCTTGCCCTCCCCGGGCGCGTCCGACGCCCGCGGCCACTCGCTGAAGGGGTACTCGGAAAGCTTCGCGAACGCATCCTCAAGAGGCGCAACCTCATCCGGCGCGACGCCCGCGCTGTTGACCTGCGGCCCCTTTGGCGCCTCGAGCGAGGCCCGCTCCGACGCGGCGTCTGCGCTCGGGCCAGGCCGCGTGCGCTTTCCCTCGCCGGGGGCGTCGCCCGTCTCGATGATGAAGTCGGCGTCACCCGCGCGACGAGGGGGACAGACAGCGGCGCGGCCACGGCCGAGAGAAACGACGCGGCGCGACACGGGGTAGCCGACAAGCGGTGTGGGTCGACCGACCGCGAACGTCAGCGACGCCATCACCAAACAATGGCGCGAGGAACGGCAAAAACCAAAATCGAACCTTGCAGTCGGTGCTTCGCTAGACGCGGAGCTCGAAGCCGCTTGGGCTTCTCGCCGAAGCGAACGCGGGGGGCACGATGGAGCGGAAACGGCGCGCTTGTTCCACGGGCGCGGCGTGAGACGCTCGCTCGGCGCGCGAGGGGTGTCGAGTCACTGGGGTGTTCTCGACGCAGAAGGTTGTCTAACGTTACCGCCTGTCCGCGTCAGATAGCGTAACCTGATTGGCTGAGCGCCCCCCCGATACGAGATGGGCCCCTGCCTTGGCGCGCATTCTGCACAGGTGATAATATCATTATTATTGCTAGCGCCTCGAGTTTGTTGCGAAGGTAAAATAGACTAGCTAGACTAGTCTACGGTATGATATTCTTCTGAAGTACGAAAGTAGTCTAGGATATATTCATATTACCTGTAGCAATTAGCCCGGCGGTGCGTCTTTTATGGCTTCGGCGCACGTCGCGGCGCACGTCGCGTCCATGACTGTGACGCTCGGTCGTCTATCCGCCGTTTTTGTCCGCGAATCTCCCCGCTTCCGTTCCTGCGCCGCGTCCTCGCGTCTTCGGCGGGCGTCGCTCGCGTCCTCCGCCTCCCTCCCCACCTCCTCCGACGCGATGGGGCCGCCCGGCGCGGGGGAGGGTGTCCCGAACGATTTCTGCAGCTTCAACAAAGCAGCGAGCAGCGTCGCGGCGGAGCGCAATAAGGCGCCCATCGCGAGCGTGATCGTCCCGATCCTCGAGGACGCCTCCCCTGGTATCGTCCTCGAGCTCGCGTGCGGGACCGGACAGCACGCCGCGCACTTCGCGCCGCTCTTGCCGGAGCTCGTGTTCCAGCCCACGGACCTGGACGACTCAGCGTTCGACGCTGTAGCTCATCACGTCGGTGGGCTTCCCAACGTCCGCCCGCCGCTCGTCCTGGATGCGTCGGATCGGAACTGGCCCGCATTACGCGTCGCGGAAGCTGCGGGTGCGGGCGGTGTCGCCGCCGTGCTGATCATCAACCTAACGCACATCTCCCCGTGGGTCGCCACTCTTGGCGCCGTGCGAGGTGCCGCCGAGGCGCTGCGGCCAGGCGGGAAGCTCATCATCTATGGCCCTTTTAAGATCGACGGACGACACACGTCGGAGGGGAACGCGACGTTCGACGAGAGTCTTCGCGGTCAAAATCCAGACTGGGGTTACAGGGATGTCGAGGCCGTCGTCGCAATAGGCGAGGATTGCGGGCTCCGAAAGCTGGATGTGGTCGAGATGCCCGCCAACAATCTCACCTTAGTTCTGTGTAAGCGAGATTAAATGTTGTGTTCATCACGCCTTCCCCTTTCGCTTCGCTCTCACGCGCCTCGCGGCGATGAAAAACCCAACGATGATGGCTTGCACGCCAAGGAGGCCCGCGGCACCGGCGCCGAGGAGCGTCCAGCGCTCCTCTGAAGACGTCCGCGCGCCATTGTCCGTATCCGTCGTGCTGTGTCCTCTGCGTGCTGCGTCGACTCGGCGGCCGCCTTGCTCTTGGGCGCCTCCGTCAATGACCGCTCCCAGCGCGCGCGCGCGCATGCGAGTCGCGGGGGATGCGGCGACGTTCACGACGCCCTTTTCTCTCGCCAGATGCGCCGACGACGCGCTGGACATTCCCGCGGGTTCGCCGGAACCTCCCTCGGCAGATGACCTCGTCTCTCCCTCTGCTTCGCTGTCCTCAACCGCCTTCGCCGTCTCCTCCGGTACTTCCAGGGTCGCGCCTCGTCCCGGCTGGTCGGTGAACTCGGCGTCTTTTTCGCTAGCGGCGATCTTTTCCGCCGAGACTCGCTCGTGCTCGATCTGCTCGCGCTTGATCTCCATCTCCTTCAGAAGCGCCGACGCCTGCGCCTCAGTGACGTCGTTCGGGTCCTCCTTCACGAGCTCGATTCGTGTCGATAGACCCTCGCACGCGGACACGTCCGGCTTCGTCGTATGACCGAGGTACGACTCGATGTACTTCACGAGGAACTTCTTCGCCTTGTACCGATACTTCGATCGCGTCATCACGCTCGTCGCGATCTTGCGCTGGTCCACGCCGACGTCATTCTCCACCGCTGGGTAATTGTGCAGCCGCACTGTCGCCCCGCACTTTTCCCCCAACTGCATCGCCAACTCCAGAACCTCCGAGCGCACATCTTTGGACCTCGCGTCCGATGATTTACCCTCGGATCCCCGGGCGTTCCTCACCATCTCCACGTGGCGTCTCAGGTCCAGCTCGCCGCCCGTGTACCTCGCCTCCCCGCTTTGTTTTTTCCTCCACTGTACGAGCTCGCAACACGATGCCGCCTCCTGGACGCTTTTACCTTTCCCGGTCAGACGACACAACCCCCCAACAAGCCGCGCTTTATTCGCGTTGCCATACGCCGCCCCCGTATCAAATCTCGCCTTCCTCGCCGCGGAACGCTCGACGTGGAACGCCAACTGCGGCTCGCTGATGTGGAACTTGTTCTCCTCCGTGAAGTGTGCATCGGCGATGGTACGGAAATCTGCGCGTTCGTTGAGAACGGCAGCGTCCTGCTCCGCGTGCACACGCAGCATCGGAATCAAAACCGCGGCGCGACGCTCCGAGTCAGCCTCGACAAACACGCGGCGCATTGTGCCGTAAAAATCCGCGGGCAAGAACTGGTTGCCATCGAGGGGGATCGCCCACTCGTACCCGTTCGCGCTTGCATGCTCGAGCATGGCGTTACGGACAGCGTTTTGCGCCTGAGCGAAGAGCGAGCGCGCGTGGTCGGACTCTAAGCAGTGCATCGCCGCCAGGGGGGGGGAGACGTGGAGAACGTCCGCGCCCCGCCCTGCGGCCTTCAGCGTGGAGACGAGAAGGGCACGCTCTGTAGCATTGACGATACGGTTGACAACCCAGAACACCGGGATGTTGGGGGGGGGCGGGGCCTCGTGCGCAAGCGCGAACGCCGTGTTCTTGCGCATCTGGCCGACGCCCTGCAGCGGCCACATGTCGTTCCCGAGCATGCGGTAGACGGCGAAAGAGGGCCCGCGCGGCGGAGAACTCGCGAGCTTGACCGAGGTGGAGGCGACGCCCTCAGCGCCTTCGCTAAGCGCGCCCGGATTCAGCGCGAACGCGAGAGTCGCGAGGAGAAGAGTGTAGCGAGAAGCACCGCGGGGCCGCGGGTTCCGATCTCGCTGGCACCGCGCAGCGGGGCGGAAGTGCCGACCATCCGCGCGGGAGGCGAATAGGGGACCCATCCCCCGTCCCCGGACAGCGTTCCGCAACGCTAGTCACGGGGGTGAGGGATATGGCCTCGGGTGAGACGCCTTCGGCGACCGAGGGGTGGCCCCGAGCTACATTCCCTCCGACTACTTGTAGCTACCGGGCGGCCTCGGAACATCCGACACTTTGCGGGTTTGCCTCGGGAGGTCCAACCATAGCTTATTTTACATACAAATAACGATATATGATCTCAGGAATTCTCTAAATACGATATGAATAAATTTGCAAATAAAAGACTATACTTTCGAAAATACTTTCGTATCATATACTGTAGAAGCTCGGTTTTTCGAACGTTGGTCTCTGATCAGCCGACTCGCCCTCCGCCCACACCGCGACGCGCGACGCTCGAAGGGCCCACGCGTCTGAACATACCCCTCGAGCACGCCGACGAGTGGAATCGGCCGCGCGAACCGGCTTCGATCGCTCCCGTGGGAGCTATCTCGAGAGGCGTCCGTCTTGGCGCGCCTCTCTTTCGTTGACGGCACCGCCGGTCTGCGGACGCGACTGTCTCGCCGTCCGCCGCGAAGCTTGCAATGGACCGCAAGGCGAGGGACCTCGAGAGCGGCAGGAAGAAGCTCGAGGAGTACAAGCGTAAGAAGCAGGCAAAGGGTGCGGCGCTGAGGCAGCAGCTCGAGGCTGCCGCGGCGGGTTCCGGCGTCGCCCCGCCTGGCGATGCTGCGTCAGGGCGAGGTGGCACCTTCGCCTCCCCCCCGCGCTCTGCGGACGCGACGCGGAGCAAGTATCAAGAACGCCTCGAGGCAAAGCTCGCGTCCGTGCTGGGGAACACCACGAACCAGGCCCACGCGCACCCCCCTGCGAGCTCGCTCGACGATGAGGATGCCGAGCACGCGCGCGTCGACGAACGACGCGAGAAGGCGATGCACGCTGGGATGAAGCTCAGCGCGGAGCTCGACGCCGCTCGTGCGGATATCGCCGCCGCCCGCGATCTCACCCACGGCGCACCTCCCGCGACCCCTTCCCCGGGCGCGATCCACGAGCGACCCTCACATGGGCTTTCCTCTGCCCACCTATCGACGGCTGATCTCGATCGCGTCCACGAACTTCAAGCCCGTCTTCGCAGCGAGCACGCCGAGCTCGCGCGCCTCCGCGGAGAGCTTGCGGCGCATCGTGCGGGAGATGCCGAGAGGGAGGCGGAGATGGAGATGCTCGTCGCCGCGGAGCGATCCGCGCGCGAGATGCTCGCCGCGCGCGACGCTGACCTCGCCGCGTTGGAGGCGCGACTGGCAGCGGTGAAGTCGGTGGCGGCGGAGCAGGAAGCCGTTGCGACAGCGCGCGAATCAGAGGCGGCGAAGGTTGAATCTGAGGTTGTGGACCTCAAATTGGAGCTCGAAACGACGAGGGACAAGCTCTCGCGAGCGGTGAAGAAGGGAAAACGCGCGGAGGCTGAGAAGGCGGACCAAGAAGCAGAGGCGATGCGGCTCGCCGAGGCGCTCGAGGCAGCGGAGGCGCGTGCAAAGCAAGCGTCTGACACCGTCGCCGCTGAGCAATCGAACGCGGCGCAGCGACTCGCGGAGGTGGAGAAGAGCGCGATCGAGACATCAGCCAAGGCTGCGCGTCAGCGGGACGCGGCCGAGGCGAAGATCGAGTCCCTTGCCGGCGAGCTCGCGGCGTTCAAGGAGGCGGCGGAGTCGACCGCCGCGAAATGGGCGGCGGAGAAGGCGGCGAGCGAAGAAGCCCTCGCTGCCGCTGACGCGGAAAAAACCGCACTTCGATCCGCTGTCGCCGAGGCGGAAGCGTTGCGGCGCGAAGCGGAGCGCGACAAGGCGGATCTCGAGTGCTCTGTGACCGCTTCTGAGGCAGAGGTGACGCGGCTATCGGACGATAACGCGGGTCTGCGTTCGCGCGTGGATGGTGCGCTGGCTGATGCTGAGGCGGCACTCGCAACGGTGCGTGCAGAGGCAGCCAGGGCGAAGGGCGAGCTTGAAGCGGCTCTCGCGGCAAAGGACGCTGAGGCTGAGAAGTCCAAAGGAGAGATCGAAGCCGCGCTCGCGGCGAAGGACGCGGCATTTGCGGCACTCGAGGCGCGTGTCGAAGGATTTGAGGAGGAGCGGAACGCGGCAAGGCAGAAATTCGACGCAGACCTCGCTGCCGCTGAGGCCACCATTGCTGAGTTGGACGTCGCAAAGAACGCGGCCATCGCCGAGAAGAACGCGCAGATCGAAACGAGGGTCGCGGAGCTCGCCGATCTCAAGGGTAAACTCAAGAAAGCCGTGGAGAAGGGCAAGATTATCGAGGCGGAGAAGAAGGCCAGCGAGGCGGCTCTCGAGGAGCTACGTGGTGATGTTGAGGCACTCCGCGCGGAGGCGAAGAACGAAGCAGAACGCCGAGACGCCGCCGTCGCCGAGCGCCGCGATAAGGAACGCACCGCATCTGACCTCGAGCGCCGTGTCTCGGGGCTCGAGTCTGAGGTAAAGCAGCTCGAGGCGGCGTCGAAGAAGGACGCGGAGACGCGTAACGCGCTAGACGCCGAGGTCGTTGGTGCCAGAGACGCAGTGAAAACTCTTGAACGCGAGGTGGCGAGGCTAAACGCGCACGCGACAACGCTCGAAAATTCCAGGGTTGAGGCTCTTGAGACGGCGAAGACCGCGGTCGATGACCTCGAGGTGCTCAAGAAATCGGCGGCTGAAGAGAAAAAAATGGCGGAGGAGAAGGCGTTGGCAGAGTCGAAGAAGGCTGTGGAGAAGGCAGAGAAAGCTTTCACGGCAAAACTCACAGCGGCGGAGGCGCGCGAGAAGG
>MDSW01161677.1_pt1 | contig 61736 bp, 54 predicted proteins | sample 811171 | NCBI WGS metagenome assembly MDSW01 (sample SAMN05326641, study PRJNA326480) | marine metagenome | isolation source: seawater | place: Atlantic Ocean: North West | collected 2012
AACTTTATAATCAAAGAGCTGGACCTTAGTAATAACATTATTCTTCCCATACTCATGGTAGGAATGAACTTTCTTTGAACTTAATTCAATTCCAAGAACAACCTTTAAGATATCATCTTGATTCTCTGGAACTAATTCAATGTATTGTATCATCATTTTTTCATGCTGTTCCTTTTTTAAAAATCTAAAATCACTTCCACTTGTATAGCTATTTAAGATCTTTTCTGGTGAATAATTATTATCATTAGTATCAATTATACGAACCGTGATTTCTTCGTCTTCATCACTAACAGTTATCAATTTATTCGATTCGATAAATATGGTTTGCCCATTCAAGGTTAGGCGGCCAGTATCTCCAACTAAAATTACCGATCCTTTGTTTTTACGCTGAATTCTATTTCCGTCTCTTCCAGGTGCATCAAGAATTAGAGAAAACATAAAGGATTGATCTTCATACTCAAGAGTTTTATTTTGTGCTTCTTTAATAAGTATTAAAGCTGGGCTAATTTGGGCCAAACTTTTTTGTGATAAGCACAAAGCCAAAACGATAAATAAACCTTGCTTATATCTCTTCATTTTCATCTGTATTTTTATTCAGGTTTAATTTCAGTTCGTTTTCATTAGGAACAAGAACTTGCCTTGCTTTCGAACCTTCAAATGGTCCAATTATACCTGCGTCTTCGAGTTGATCTACCAGTCTTCCAGCTCTATTATATCCAAGTTTCAATTTTCTCTGAAGAAGAGATGCTGAACCTTGTTGATGAATTACTACAATTCTAGCGGCGTCTTCAAATAACACATCTCTTTCTTCAGCGCTATAGTTATTCACATTTGAATTAGATTCTTCACCAGTATATTCGGGAAGGCCATAAGCGCTAGGATATGCTTGTTGAGATCCAATGAAATCACATATTTCTTCCACTTCAGGTGTATCTAAAAATGCACACTGTAAACGGATAAGATCATTACCTGCAGAGAAAAGCATATCTCCCTTTCCGATCAATTGATCAGCTCCTCCAGAATCTAAAATTGTGCGAGAATCAATTTTTGAAGAGACTTTAAATGCTATCCGTGCAGGAAAATTAGCTTTAATAATACCTGTAATCACGTTAACCGACGGTCTTTGAGTAGCAATTATTAAATGAATACCTATTGCCCTTGCTAATTGAGCAAGACGAGCAATGGGTGTTTCAACTTCCTTTCCTGCAGTCATTATTAAGTCAGCGAATTCATCAATAACTAGAATTATATAAGGGAGATAACGATGACCACCTTCCGGATTTAATTTACGAGTTGTGAATTTTTGATTGTATTCTTTGATATTTCTAACCATTGCGTTTTTAAGGAGCTCATACCGATCATCCATTTCGATACATAAGGAGTTTAGGGTATTTATAACCTTTGTTGTGTCAGTTATGATAGCTTCCTCTGTATCGGGCAACTTAGCAAGAAAATGACGTTCAATCTTGTTGTATAATGTTAATTCTACTTTTTTTGGATCGACAAGTACGAATTTTACTTCTGAAGGGTGCTTTTTGTATAGAATAGAGGCCAGTATAGCATTTAACCCAACTGACTTACCTTGACCCGTAGCTCCAGCCATGAGTAAATGAGGCATTTTAGCCAAATCGGCAACAAATACTTCGTTTGAAATAGTCATACCCAATGCTACTGGTAAGTCCATAGTTGTCTTTTTGAACTTTTCAGAAGTTAAAACGCTCTTCATTGATACCATTTTAGGGCTACGATTAGGAACCTCAATTCCAATTGTACCTCTTCCAGGTATTGGCGCAATAATTCGAATTCCTAAAGCACTAAGACTTAGTGCTATGTCATCTTCTAAATTCTTAATTTTTGAAATTCTCACTCCCGCCTCCGGAATAATCTCATATAAAGTAACGGTTGGGCCAACTGCTGCCTTTATTTTGGCAATTTCAATTTTGTAATTTCTTAGTGTTTCAAGTATCCGTTCTTTATTGGCCTCTAATTCTTCAGAATCCACTAATTGATCTGGAACATCAAAATCAGCAAGAAGTCCATAGTTGGGATGAACGTATTTTGACAATTCCAATTTCGGGTCATAAAGAGTCCCTAAAGCACCTTTAGTCAACTCTTCTTCTGAAACTTCTTGAAGAGCTTCACTGTGAGTATCAATTGGGGCTGCAACTTCCAAACCCATCTCCTCTGAGATAGTATCCTCTATTGGTTCATTGATTATTTCCTCTGAGATAATATCCTCTGTTGGTTCATTGATTATTTCCTCAATTATATTCTCATTTTTCAATGATTCGATAGGCCCAATTATTTGCTCTAATTCATCATTTACATTAACTTTTTCTTTATCCAATCCAAAATCATTGTCGGAATTATTCCCATCACTCATTGTTAACAGCGAATCAGAATCTCTTGACTCAAAAGTCTTTTTCCAATTTTGTGGAGATAGTCTGAAAAACCAAATTAAATGCATAGACGTAATACTCGACCATACTAACCAAAGACCAAGTTCCCCGAAAATATTTGAACCCCAAAGATGAATAAACTTGCCAATATCACCGACCCATACATCATTGGGAGAAACAGATACATCTGAGAAAATATTAGCAAGCATACCCGTTAGGCAACTCAACAAAAATGTATAGAAAAGCCCAAGTCTTGTTATTCGAGATAACCTAGACCTCAGTCCAAATAAAATCTTTAAACCCAGGTAAATGAAACATAAAGCCGGAAAAATAAAAGTCCATCCAAGTGTCCTTAGAGTTATAAAAAAACCGATAGCCCCACCCAGTTTACCAAATACGTTATCAATTTCAATTGTAGGGTCAAGTAAAATTTCACTAAAATTGAAGCTGACATAACTAAAATCATTTTTCCAAGAAAAAAGTGTTGATATTCCAGATATTAAAACGAATAAACCAGCAAAAATTATTGCAAGTCCAAAGACAGCATGCAATGATTTATTATCTCTTACATCAGTCATAACAGACTTCAATGACTTAGCAGGCTGCCATTTATTTTTAGACTTAGTTTTTTTTGCCATTTGAATTTCTGACCTAGGCATCAAAGGTAGCCCAATTCCTACCTTTGTAAAACCATGATACAATTGATTTCCGTAATGTCAGAATTAGGAGCCGGTACTGAAGGTTCATCAGGAGGTTTTTCAGCCATCGTTTCCGCATCTTCAAAGCATTCGGAGAATGCTACAGGTCTTCATAATTCTAATGGCATAGTGATAGTAGAGAATGAACAATTCTCAGCAAGTTTAAACCCCGACTTTCGCCACGCTAAAAACTTACGTGAGATTGTCACAATGTACAACAGGATATCTAGTGCTATTGAGAGTTGTGTTTTAGATGATAAATTTCCGTTTGTAATAAGTGGTGATCACTCTAATGCTGGAGGGACTGTAAGCGGCCTTAAAAGATCTTGGATGAATTCCAGAATTGGTTTAGTTTGGATTGACGCTCACGCTGACCTTCATTCTCCTTTTACAACTCCTTCTGGAAATGTTCATGGTATGCCAGTTGCCACAGCAATTAAGGAAAATAATATCGAAAATGCGATTAATCAACCTAGTGATAAAACTATTGATTTATGGGGTAAGTTATTAGGGGACGAAAGAAGAGTTAATCCAAGTGATGTTGCATACGTTGGACTCAGAAGTGTCGAAGATGCGGAAAGTTTTTTGATTCAAAAATATGGTATGGGTGTCCATACGGTAAAAGAACTTAGAAATCGTGGAGTTGATAAAGTTATAAGAGATATTGAATTACAACTTGATAAATGTGATGTAATTTACGTTTCATTTGATGTTGACAGTATGGATCCTTCAGTTTCTAATGGAACTGGTACTCCTGTTAATGATGGCCTTTCTAAAAAAGAAGCATTAGAGCTTTTACAGACGCTTGCAAGTCACTCAAAAGTAAAATGTATTGAATTTACAGAAATCAACCCGTCGCTTGACAGTATTGGAGAACCTATGGGTGAAGTAGCAAGTCATTTATTTCATGAAACAATTAATTGTTTGAATAAAAGATTAAGTAAATGATTAATACTACATTATCATTAAAGTCAGTTATAACTGATCTTTTGAAAGATCTTTTTGGGGATCATAATTTATTCATTGATCTTCAAGAGACCAGAAAGGAATTTAAAGGAGATCTCACCTTGGTTATATTCCCGTTTTTAAAAGTGAGTAAGCTTTCACCTGAAGCTACAGGTGATTTAATAGGTTCTAATTTATTAAAAAGGTCCTTGGAGGTTAAAAATTATAATGTTGTCAAAGGTTTTCTCAATTTGACATTAACAGACCAGGTAATTACAACACTTTTTGATGAGATTAAAAGAACGAATAATTTTGGTTTGAAAGATTTGGATCCTTTGTTGCCTTCCGCGATGATCGAATACTCATCACCTAATACTAATAAACCCCTGCATTTAGGTCATATTAGAAATAATCTCTTAGGTGACTCAATTTCAAGAATTGTCAAAGCGTCGGGAAGGAATGTCATTCAAGTCCAAATAATAAACGATAGAGGGGTTCATATTTGCAAAAGCATGTGGGCTTGGAAAAAATTTGGAGACGGAGAGACTCCCAATAGTTCTGGTCTAAAAGGTGATCATTTAGTGGGAAAATACTATGTTTTATTTGACAAGGAATACAAAAGACAAATAAATGAAAGTGTACTAAATGGTAAAGAGCAAGAAGAAGCGAAAAAAACTGTCCCTTGTATTATAGAAGTTCAGAAGATGCTTTTAGATTGGGAGTCAGGAGATAAAGAAGTAATTGAGCTTTGGACTAAAATGAATACTTGGGTCTATTCGGGTTTTAAAAAGACATATGATCGTTTGGGTATTGTATTCGATAAAAACTATTATGAATCCGAAACTTATATTTTAGGTAAAAAAGACATTATTGAAGGTCTTCAAAATGGTGTCTTTTATAGAAAACCTGATAATTCAGTTTGGATTGATTTAAGCGTTGAGGGACTAGGTGAAAAAATTGTTCTAAGAAAAGATGGGTCATCTGTTTACATGACCCAGGATATTGGAACTGCAATTCAACGATTTAAAGATTTTGAAATTGACTCATTAACATATGTAGTGGGCAATGAACAAGACTATCATTTTAGAGTATTGTTTTTGATTCTCGAAAAATTAGGTTACCCATGGGCAAGGAAATTGAGCCATTTATCTTACGGTATGGTTGACCTACCATCGGGAAAGATGAAGTCCAGAGAAGGTAAGGTTGTTGATGCTGATGACTTAATGGATGAAATGGAGTCAGCTGCGAGGAAAATGTCAATTGAACTAGGTAAGTCGCAATCATTCAACAATTCAGAAAGTGAAATACTCAATAAAGTTCTCGGACATGGTGCTTTAAAGTACTTTATCTTAAAAGTTGATCCCAAAAAGAGAATGATATTTAATCCTGAAGAATCCATTGATTTTAATGGAAATACTGGACCTTTTTTACAATATACTCATGCTCGAATATCTTCTTTAATTAATAAAAAGGGGAGCCAAGTAAATTATAATTGGGACCAATTTGAACTAACTGAAAAAGAGAGGGGTCTCGTAATATTGATTGCCAAATTCCCCCAAAATATTCAAGCTGCTGCTGCTGGCTTAAATCCAAGTATTATAGCTGCATATTTATATGAATTGGCAAAAGGTTTCAATAGCTTTTATCAGCAGCATTCGGTTTTAAATGCCGAAACAGCCTTAATTGCAGCATTTCGCTTAGACTTGTGCAAGGAAGTCGCTAACGTGTTAAACTCAGGGCTTAATATTTTAGGAATAAATGCACCTGAAAGAATGTAAAATAGTCTACCATTTAGCTTGGCTAGTTGCTTTTTTAATTCTTTTGGGAAGCCCATCTTTATGTAACATAATTGATATCGTTTTAGATTTCACAAAGGCTTCTGAGGCGTAAATATATCCATTACGATAAGGGTTTTTAATGTCTCCCCAAGAGTTTTTTACAATGTAATAAATACCACCTTTTTGATCCTTGACCTTTCCCACTATTTGCATGCCATGATCATCCTGAGTTTGATAATTATCAAAACCTAACTGGCGAATTTCTTGTGTTACATTCATTTCTTCGTGAGGAGACGAAAAAGCCTTGGATCTTTCAGTGTCTGACATATCGGCCCATGGCTTTGTAGGAGAAATAGCAACGCCATTTTTAAGGGAAAATCCACGCTCTGAAACGTCAGTCGCCCATGCTATCGTAAATCCGTTTTCTAGGGCATGGTCAATAGAGGTCATCATTTGATCTAGTGGAACATTGTAAGACATTGCCCATGACCAGTTATCGGGTACTTCAATTGGGAACCAAGTATAGAAAGGATGGTGAGTAAAAGAGGTAATTTGTACATAATCATCAGAATCTATTCCAAGATAATCATCGGCAAAAAGACGTGGAGTGTAAATCTTCCCATTAAAAGAAAATTCTTTTGGCTCATCACCTAAGTAAGCATCTAAGACACCATCAAATCCGGTCTTCCAAGCAGTTGATATCTTTCCGCTATTCTTATCTTTTACAGCATCCAGTATTCCTTTTAGAGAAGCTTCCAGTTCACCATGGTCATTTCCTTTAGTACCGTAATTTAGACCAGGGTATACATCTTCAGGGACAGCACCATATTTCTTGATTACATAAAATATATCTGGCTCAGCTCCTCCTTGAGCAAAATTCAAGTTCCCGTGAAGACGAATATACTTGTCAGCTTTGTCTTGGTATACTTTTCTTACAGTATACATTTCAGAGAGATCTATTTTAGGTTTACCTAATCTTATAAGCTCAGATTCTAAAAAAGCTGTAGCTGAATAACTCCAACATGTTCCGGATCGCCCTTGATTTTTAACAGACGTTGCTTCGATATCGTAAATCGTCGTGAATTCAAATTGTTGAACATTTGATTCTCCATTATTCGCCACTTTGTTTATTAAGTCAACTTGTCCAAAAATTGAAATAGGAATAAAGAGTGATACTATCGTTGCAGAAAGTTGTTTCATATTTAAAAATAAATTTATTAGTTAAGCTTTGTATGCTACAGGTGGATTTTTAATTCCGTTAGAGTAGTCATAGAATCCTTTTCCTGACTTTACTCCTAGGTCACCTGAAGTAACGAGGTTAATAAGCACAGGATTCGGAGAATATTTTTGTTTACCATATCCTTGATGCATAACGTTTAATATACTCAAGCAAACATCAAGACCAATAAAATCTGCTAATTGAAGCGGTCCCATTGGATGACCCATTCCAAGTTTCATTATTGAGTCAATTTCAGATACTCCAGCAACCCCATTTTGAAGGGATTCAATAGCTTCATTGATCATTGGCATTAAAATTCGATTCGCTACAAAACCTGGATAGTCATTGCAAGCTACTGGTGTTTTGCCTAATTTTTTTGATAACTGTGTTATTACAGCTATTGTCTTTTCAGAAGTTTTATAGCCACTAATTATTTCTACAAGTTTCATTACCGGCACAGGGTTCATAAAGTGCATTCCAATTACATTCTCTGGATGTTTGGTGACTGAAGCAATTTTTCCTATTGAAATAGAGGAGGTGTTAGTAGCTAAAATAGTTTCTTTGGAAACCAAAGTGCTTAAACTTGAAAAGATCTTGAGCTTCAAGCTTTCATTTTCAGTAGCAGCTTCGATTACAATATCTGCTGATATTACAGCTTGCTCAAGATTGGTGACTAATTGAATTCTCTCAAGCGAGGATCGCCCTGCATCTGCGGTTAATAATTCTTTACTTATCTGCCTATTAATATTTTTTTCAATATTAATTATTGATTTGGCTAACGCTTTCTCATCGATATCAAAAAGCATTACGTCGAATCCATTTATGGCAAAAACATGGGCAATTCCATTACCCATTGTTCCGGCTCCGATAACGGTTATTTTTTTCATGATGCGCAAGATACGCAGAGATCACTTTCCACGGCCCTGAATTATTGTCCAAACTGTGTATATTAAAACTTTTATATCATTGAAAAACGACATATTTTCAATGTAAATGAGGTCATATTTCATCCTGGATATCATTTCTTTGACATTACTTGCATATCCAAACCTAACCATTCCCCAGCTTGTAATGCCTGGCCTAACCTTATAAATATGCCTATATTGAGGTGCTTGCGCTATTATTTTCTCAGCATAAAAAGACCTTTCGGGCCTCGGACCAACAATGCTCATGTCCCCTTTAAAGACATTCCAAAATTGTGGCAACTCATCTAATCTATATTTCCTTAGAAACTTGCCTATTGTTGTTATTCGAGTGTCTTTTTCACTACTCAATTGAGGGCCATCCTTCTCTGCATTGATTCGCATCGTTCGGAACTTGTATATATTAAACGCCCTTTGATTTTTTCCAAGTCTAGGTTGAGAAAAGAAAACTGGTCCCTTTGTAAGTCTTACCATTATTGATAGAATTATCAGTATCGGGGAAATAATAACTAAAGCCAATATGCTAATTAAAATATCTATTAATCTCTTAGAATTACGTTGCCACGGATTCATCGGATCAATATGCCATTCCATTAATGGAACACCATGGTCATCTATTTTTACTTGCCCTGAAAGTATTCCATAGGTATCGGGAATCATGAATGTCCTAACTCTAGAGGTCTCTAGGTCTAGAATCAACTTGGTAAGCTGATGGTGGCTCTCGGGTGCAAGGGCTACGATGCAATCTCTAATATTTAAATTATTTATGCAGCTACTAAGATTTTTGAGTTCTCCTACCATGGGTATGTCACCTAAAAAACCTTTGTCATCATTTTCTTTCTCTTCGGTATTTATCCATCCAGAAAATATTTCACCCGACCAGTTAGAATGCAAAGACAATGATTCTAAATTTTTCTGAAGTTCTGATCTTGAGCCTATCAGAAGTGTAGGGAAAGAGTATCTTTTAGATAGGATATTCCTTTGAATAATATAGCCCATAACCATCCTATTAAAAATAGATCCTAAAAAAATGATTCCTGAAAAAATACCTGCTGTTTTAAAATAATCCGTATAATCAGTGACATAGTCATTTAAAAGAAATATTAAAAAATAGAAGCTGGAAAACACAAAAAATATCTGAACAATAAGTCTTATTTCAGTCAAACGAGATTTTCTTATTGGATTAATATAAAGGCCTATTAATGCAATAGAAAAAACCCAAAGTATTGATGTTATAGAAGCACCGAGGCTATAAAAATTATCCCAATGCATCGCTTCTAGTCCAAACCTTGCTGGCTCTATAACTGCCTTTCTGTAAGAATATAGAGCAGTATATGCAATCCAAGCTGTAACGAAGTCACATATAACATATGCAAATCGCCATAATTTTTGATGAGTATTTAAATTAAAACTCTGTATTTTCATTCGTAGTAAAGAAGTCTGACATTATCAATTAAAACCGTGTCTAGTATGCCATTATTGAGTTTTGCAGAACCTATGAAAATTTTAAAAGAACTTGCCTGAGGGGAGCCTGACACTTCAGTAATGAAATTTACATAACCATGGTTCCATTTTGAGGTGGGTAAGAATGTAGCTGTTGGCATTTGAACTATTTGCCCTGGATTTATTGCAATCACACCAATAGTCAATGGGTTTGTTGTGTGGTAATCAAATTCTAAATATACATTTTCACCACCTTTTGGGAGTACGAAATTATCGATACTGCTGACTTCAAATTTGCAAATTCCAGTATCTAAAATAGCCATTCCGCTATATATATTTTCCTCTCCTTGAGGGGGGGGGAATTTAATATTGGAATCAGAAGTGAGTATCCAGTTAGTGTCACTTTGATTAGTAGCACTGAGGGTGCTCACCCCAGATTCAAATGTTTCGAGGTTTTTTATCTGTAAATCTCCCTGAGGAGCATTAAAATTATAAGAAACAATCTTGTTCGATCCAATAGGCAGATCAATAGTTTTCCCTTTTTCAAGGCCTATTGACAGTTCGATAGGTTTATAAAATGGATATATGCCTCGGAACGTGGATACACCATTAATATCAATTCCTGGTTCCATCTTTAAATCATAAGATCCATCATTGTCTATTAAAACTGGAATTTCCACTGGCAATTCAAAAGCTCCAAGATTATTATTATTTACTTTGACCCAAACAGAAGATATTTTCGAACTAGAATTACCATATGGTAAATTTGGGCTTGGAGACATGAATAGCTCTTGAATGTTTAAATATGCCGGCTGTTCAATGGAATTGTTATCACAGCTTGCTAATAGGCCCAAACACAGGTATAAAATAAAAAAAATGAAAATCTGTTTCATATAACAAATGTAGAGTAGTCATCCCATTGTAAATTGCCGCATAAAAAAAACTCTTTTGGACACTACCAAGCATCAAGGTCAAAGACAGCATTTAATCGAAGTTCTCAAGGAAAAGGGCATATTTGACGCCAATGTTCTTCATGCCATTGCTAACGTGCCCAGGCATGAGTTTTTAGACAGCTCATTTGAAGAATTTGCCTACCGCGATGTTGCTTTTCCCATAAGGGCTAAACAAACTATTAGTCAGCCCTACACCGTTGCATTTCAATCCCAATCTTTAGGGTTAAGTAGGGGAGCTAAAGTTTTAGAAATTGGAACTGGTTCTGGATATCAAGCTGCCGTCCTTGTTGAGATGGGACTGAAAGTATTCTCCATTGAGCGTCAAAAGGACTTATTTGATTTCTCCAAAAATATTCTAATGAAATTAGGATATAATATCACACAAAAATTTGGTGATGGGTATAAAGGTATTCCGTCATACGCTCCCTTTGATGGAATCATCGTGACCGCAGCGGCACCAGATGTTCCAACTGACCTTTTGGAACAACTTTCCCCCGATGGCTCGCTCATTATACCCATGGGTGAGCCTGATAACGACCAAGTGATGAAGCGAATAAAGAAATCAACCATTTCTGAAGGCTACGAAGAAGAAGATTTAGGCAGCTTTCGATTTGTTCCAATGCTTAAGGATATTGATTCTGGAGATGGTTTTTAAAACTTAGATTTCTCTATTTGTATCTCTGTCAATATCTCGCTCTTTAATACTGGCTCGCTTGTCGTATAGTTTTTTTCCTTTTCCAAGACCGATTTCTAATTTTGCCCACCCTTTTTTACTAAAGTAAAGCTTTAATGGAATAATACTAAATCCCACATTTTTAGTGGTTTTAATTATTTTTTTTAATTCGTTTTTTTTTAAAAGCAATTTTCTTTCGCGCAGTGGTAAGTGATTTGAGTAAGTACCTAATCGAAATTCAGATATATGAAGATTTTTGACCCATAATTCTCCTTTTTCAGTGAGGTAGCAATAGCTATCTGATAAATTAGCTTTCCCTTCACGTATGCTTTTAACCTCTGTTCCATATAGTTGTATACCCGCAGTGAAGGTTTCTTCAATTGCGTAAGAAAAACGTGCTTGACGATTTTTAACTACAGGATTCATAATGCAAATCTAACCCTACTTTTGTCGAAGCATGCTTTACTCGAAACTCATAAGACCGATATTATTTAATTTTTCAGCAGAAACTGCTCATAACATTACTATGAGCCAACTGGAACTGCTGCAAAAGTCATTCATTGGAAGGTTAATTATCGAATCAATGAGTGGCTCTGTCGCATCTAATCCAATAAAAGTTATGGGATTAGATTTTAAACACCCTGTCGGCCTCGCTGCTGGTCTTGATAAGGATGCTAAGGCTATCAGGGGCTTATTCCAAATGGGGTTTTCACATATCGAGGTAGGGACTTTAACACCCAGACCCCAACCGGGCAATGATAAACCAAGACTTTATAGACTTAGAAAGGATCAAGCTCTGATTAATCGGATGGGGTTTAATAACGAAGGAAGCATAGCTGCATCAAAAAGATTGGTAAATAGAGATAAGTCATGGGGAGTAGTTGGAGGTAATATTGGCAGAAATAAATTGACTGCGAACGAAAATGCTGTTGAGGATTATCTGCTATCAATGAATCATTTAAGAGCTGTTGTTGATTATTTTACGATAAACATATCCTCACCTAATACTCCTGGCCTCAGAGATCTTCAACATGAAAAAGCATTAAAACGTCTTTTACAGAAGATATATGAAGAAAATAAGGTATCCGATGATCCAAAACCTTTAGCTGTCAAAATATCTCCTGATCTATCCAAAAATGAAATTCAATCCATATCAAAACTTGCTGTTGATTGCGGGTTTAATGGAATAATAGGTACAAATACTACAACTGGCCGAATTGGTATAAGTATCAACGACAGAGCTATTGAAAAGATTGGCAATGGTGGTCTTTCCGGTAGGCCCTTATCAAGACATAGTACAGATGTAGTATCGTGGATTAAAGAAGCCGTTGAAGATTCAACAGCCGTTATTGGAGTAGGGGGAGTTTTTACTGAACAAGATGTTTTAGATAAAAGAAATGCTGGTGCTGACCTCGTCCAAGTTTATACTGGATTTGTTTATAACGGACCCTCAATGATACATGATATTCAAGGGGCATGGAAAAAATAGAATTTATTGAGTGCCCACGGGATGCCATGCAAGGACATTCTAGAATCTTTTCAATAAATGAAAAAGTTTCTTATCTCAAGACTTTAATGCCTGTTGGCTTCTCTGCTATTGATATCGGTAGTTTCGTATCAAGTCAATCAGTTCCTCAAATGAAAGACACGCCTGCTGTTCTTGAGGTATTAATTGACTCAAAAGGAAATAATGAATTTTTAACAATTGCGGCCAACAGCAGAGGAGTTTATTCTGCGATTGACCATAGAGCAGTGGATATAATTGGCTATCCATTTTCAGCAAGTGAAATATTCCAGAAGCGAAACACAAACCGTTCGAGAAAACAGGCGTTAGAAGAATTAAAAAGGCATGCAGAGCTAATAGATAGAAAGAATAAGAAACTTGTAGTTTATATCTCAATGGCTTTTGGAAATCCATATGCAGAGACTGTTTCTAATCAAGAAATCCTTGATTTCGTTGGTAAAATACGTAACATATCAAATTTTGAAGCCATATCTCTTAGTGATACTGTAGCAAAGGCAAACCCTGCTTCGATAAAATCATTGGTAATGCTTATTAAAAATAATTTTACCGATCTGAATTTAGGTCTTCATCTTCACGTACCAGAAAGGACAGCTCTCGGTACCGGCTTATTGCAAGCCGCTTGGGATTGTGGGATAAGGAGATTTGATTCAGCACTCCTGGGATATGGAGGGTGCCCATTTGCAGAGGACTCTCTTTCTGGAAATCTACCAACAGAGTCTTTATTGTCATTTGCAAATACAGTTAATGCTGATAATGATATCAATGCTATCGCGTTAGAGGTAGCGCATAATTCAGCAAGAGATCTTTTTCTTTAAATCTTTAATTAGTTTCAATTACTTTTGTCTTGTTGACGGGTTTCTATTTTTTAGAAACAATAGGGAATTCAGTGTAAATCTGAAACTGTACCCGCAGCTGTATGCTTCAATGCTTCAATGTAATTGCCACTGACAAGGATCGGGAAGGCGCAGAGAAGGGGAGTTAGTCAGAAGACCTGCCCGCAACCATAAGCCCGTCAATGCCGGGAAGAGCGTTGAAGAGAATGATGCATAAGCAATTACTGACCCTCATTGGGTTAACGGTTTCTTGTTTTAAATGCTATTGTTACAGTTTGGACACATCCGTCGTTCTTAATACTGTTCCGATATCTTCTTTCCTATTTGTGGAATCAAAAATTTCTAAATCCCTTCTTTCTACATGGGATGAGTTGCCTTCTGACCCTTTAGGAACGTGGATGAGAGGAATAGATACTAGGGCAATAAGTCCAGGTTCATCAATTACAATAAACCGCGAGGGGTTACCTTCAAATTATTCTCAATTCATAGTTAATGGGCATCTTTTTCAATCCCCGGATTTGGGAGTAGTAGATGTGAGTTTGATTCCCAAATATGGTCAGATATTTTCGCATACGGCTGGGGATTTAACCCCTGTGATCGGATCAGGTCTTGGAGGATCTATATATTCAAGCCGTCCTAGTAATAGTAATTCGATTCAATTATCAACTTCGAGTATTGGAAGTGTAGGTATCGGTGGAAGTTGGTCATTTTTCAATCCTAAACCGAATCAAACTATCTCAGTATCACTCGGGCACGATGCTTGGACACATGATTATGCATATTCTAATTATTTAGGAGAAAGATTGAAGAGAATTGGTGCTCAAGGATCGAGATCTGAATTTAGCGTGTCCAGTAGATCCATAAATCCCGAATCCAAAATTTGGAGTAGTCAGTCAGTTTATGGAGTTAATATGGGTAGGGGACTTCCTGAGCCGAGCACAGCTGCTTACAGGACGGGGGCCAACCAAACGGACAGCAGAATACAATTAAATAATTCAATTGGCTATTCAAGAGGAAATTATTCTTTAGAGACTCGGCAAAGTGTTTTTTATAGCAATCAATCATATTCTAATCCGATAAGCGATATTTTGGATACAAATTTTTCAAATGGATCTTCGCTTGAGTTCATAAATATTTGGAAATGGGGTAATCTCTCGCTTTCCAACCAAAGTCAGGTCCAATATTTTGCAATTTCTGGACAAAATAAACCAGACACAGGCATTACAGCGATTAGCAATTTGACATCGCTTACACATCTTATATCTGAAGGACGTTACATCATTCTGTATAATAAAACATCGTACCAGAATTTAATCAATGGAATTGGGGGAAGTAGTCCAGGATTACAGTTTTTTATGGAGCGAAGGAAAAGAGAACTGGATATTCATTTGAAAAGAATTTTCAGATTACCAACGATGAATGATCTTTTTTGGTCACCAGGAGGAAACCCTAATCTAATTCCCGAGTCAGGATGGGATTTAAAAACTTCGTTCAGTCTCCAGAATAAACACAATATCTTCAAGTTCGAAGCATTCGCAGGGCGATTAAATAATGGAATTATATGGAGGCCAAACGGTATTTTCTGGCAACCGATAAATGAATTTTTAATTACTCGATATGGTATAAATAGTTCATGGCAAGTCAAATGGCCCTCTGAACTCGTACAATTTGAGATTCAAGCTTTACAAAGTCAAAATGCCGACAATCTTCCTATTCCATACTCAACCCCCCTGCGCCTTCGAATGATATATTCAAAGCAAATCCAATTTGGGAAGTTGGGTTTTATGGGCTTGTACCAAATGGGGGTGCCAACACTTTGGACTACTAACCGATCAAGCGATTTACCAAATTCCAGCAACCTAAGCTTGTTTTATGAAAATAAAATATTTGAATTTCAGAATAAGTCTTCAATTGAAATGCAATTCAGACTTGAAAATATAATGAATCAGCAAATTTTCTTTCAAAGAAACTACCCTATGCCGGGAAGACATATTAATCTTTCTTTCCAAATTAATTTCTAATCAAACACCAATAAAATCCAATCATGAAACAAATAAAAATTACATTTTCTTTACTCTTATCGTTTGCTTTTTTAATATCATGTAATCCGGATGTAGATCCTGTAGGACCTGTCAATCCTTACCTTGATAATGGTTTTCTGGTTATGAATGAAGGGGCATTTCAAGGAGGTGTCGGCACTCTATCTTTTGCTTTTTGCGATAATTCCGGCATTGATTCAGTAGATAATGACGTTTTCCAAGAGATCAATGGGAGAAGTTTGGGTAATCTAGCCAACCATATCTCAAAAGATGAATCACATATCTATGTGGTGATGAATGGAGCAGCAACTGTTGAGATATTAGATAGAAATACTTTAGCGTCAATAGGTACTATTACGGGTTTCAAATCCCCTCGTCAAGCCATTAATCTCAACGATGGGTATATATACGTTAGTGATTGGGGATCAAATGCCATTTATAAGGTAAACGTATCCACAAGTTCAATCGTTGATTCTTTAAAAAATTGCAATGGTCCTGAAGGTATGTTTCTTGCAGATGGTAAATTATTTGCTGCTAATTCGGGTGGGTATGCCTTAGATAGTACGGTATCTGTTTATAATTTGAACAATATGACTTTTGAAGGAAAGATACAGGTCGGTATTAACCCTGTTGAGATTATCGATGATCCATATTTCAATTTATGGGTGCTCTGTTCTGGATATTCCGATTGGAGTGGAACCGCAGGGGGAGATAGATATTCTTCATTATTTAATATTGATCCGAGAACGTTAAATATTCTGATGAGTCATGCAAATACGGTTATCACTGACCATCCGAGTAAACTAAGATCCAATCTTTTAGGAGATAAGTTTTATTTTATACAAGACTCTTATTCTGGAAATATCATGGAATTTTTACCAAGTGAATTTAAATATCCAACACAGCCGTTTATATCTCATCCTGCGTATGGATTGGCTATTGATGAAGCTAATGGCAATCTTTTGGTTTTGGACGCCTTAGACTATCAATCACCTGGTAAGGCATTATTGTATTCAGACAATGGCTCTGTTATCGACAGTAGCGCAGTAGGGTTGATCCCTTCAGTCGCGATAAATATTAGGTACTGATTTTTTTTGAATTCCTGCTCTCGTGAAATTAATTTTTTACGAGGGCAGAATTCATTGCTTTAGATAAAGCTAATACCATAATTGCTCCGTAAACAACGGTGCCCAATAGCATGATAAAATAGAATGGTACTCCAGCTGCATAAACTGTAAAAAGGCCTAAGATATTCTGTGGTATCAATGGATTGCCATACCAAACACCAAAGTTACTGAGTAAAAAGAAAACTAGATTTGCCCCAGCAGCATGCCCCAGCCAAGCTAGCTTTGTCGGGTTTTTAACCAGGTAATTGCCCCAAGTGATCATGGCTAAGTGACCGGCATAAACAAAGCCCATCCCAGGATATAATATTGTTGATATGTCAGAATAGCTTTGATAAAAGAAGGTGTTTAGAGCGATGTCAGACAAAAACAATAGAAGAAGAGGAAGTAAGATAAAAAAACCCTTACCTCGCATCCAAAACCCACCTAGCAGGGCAACGGAACCTACTGCTGTAAAGTTCGGTATATGGGGAATAAATCTTGTTGATATTGCTAAAACCATTAGCCCAATTGGTATTATATACTTAGTTATGCGCATAATCAGTGGTTAAAGTCGTTTAAAAATATAAATAATAAATAAAAGTACAACTAGAGAAAGTAGAAAGCGAATACTCTTACCGTAGTGCATGGCGTGAACTTCTGCGTCCTTTTGATAGCTCCAAAATAAATAAGAAATAAATCCTACCGTAAATATGGCAGCAAATATCCAGTGACCTGTTGTTATATTTTCCAATGGGTGTAATTTGCGACAAAAATAAGGGCTATGAAGAAACAAATTGATGCGGTAACCAAATTTCATGAAGTATACAGGATTCCTTTTGAGCAAAATCCGTCAAAAGACGTATCTAATTCATTTGTAGAATTGAGACACCGATTGATGTCAGAAGAAAATGAAGAATATCTAGAAGCTGCTAAAAATGGTGATTTGATAGAGATCGCGGATGCGCTGGGAGATATGTTATACATTTTATGTGGGACCATAATAACTCATGGTATGCAAAACAAGATCGTTCAAGTTTTCGATGAAATTCAGCGTAGCAACATGAGTAAGCTAGGTAAAGATGGTGAGCCAATTTATAGGAAAGATGGAAAAGTCATGAAAGGTCCTAATTACTTCCGACCCGACATAAAGTCTATTCTTGAGGAATGACTTTTCCATCGATTCTCATAATTAGGCAGATGTTGTTCATTACTGTCTGCACTTTTTATTTCTCCTTGTGGCCCTTGGATAAACCTTATTGACTTCAAATCATTTTCTTTAAAGTTTAGTTTGATTTCTGAGCAGGTGATATTACTGGATTTATTGGTCTCTGGGTGAATTAAAGCCGCAGCATTACCTCTTAAAATCAGTGTTTCGATATGACCATCACTTAAAAATCCAATGAGACTTTTTCCAGACATTTCGTCCGTAATCATAACACTGTCAGGCTTACTTGATAGATTTATTTTACCAGTACCATATATGGAGTCCTTGGAATCTCCAGAACGAAAAAAATATTTCAAACTATCAGAAATTACTTGATAATTATTAGACCAGGTTGTTGCATTTTGCCATAGAATAAGTATTGAGTCCTGAGAATTCCATGATAGATTTTCAGAATTTGTAATTAATTCATTTTGAAAGGTGAATACATCTATTTTAGCCATTGTTAGCTCCGGAGTATGGTCGATAAAGTCTGAATGAATTTCCATCGTGTCATTATTGAAATTTATCCATTTTGCACGATTCATACTATCACCAAACAAACGAGTCACTTCAGTTTTATCCATTTTATATAAGCTATCCGCAGAGAACCCCATTTGCGTGTCCTTGCCAATAACACCTTTAAAAAAACTTGAAATTTTGTTTTTATTATCAATGTGAGCAGACCCGAAAGAAAGTGTTCCGGATTCACTTTGAGCGGTTCCATCTGATGATATAATATAAATTGATTTTTCAGGGTACTGTTTCATAATATCACAGCTGATAATATAATCACTTGTAATCGCCCGTATTTGTTCTCTAAACAAAAAAAGCTTGGTCTTAGCCACATATTCGCCTTTAATAGCCGTTAGCTCGCCATCATTAGACATGACTTTGCCACCATCATTGAATGAGCCTATCTCATTTTTGGTATCATATAAGAGTCGTGGGGTTTCAAGAGTTTGATCATCTTGCTTAAGAAAGACATTGCCCTTTAAATCAGCAATACCTTTATGATAATCTAACTTTTCAGATCGTATTGTCAAACCATTATCACCTATAAAACGAATATTGTTAAAGGCTGTAAAACGGTCATATTTTCTCCACCAGCGGGCAGAATCACACTTAAATATCCCGTCGTTATTTCTTAAAATGACATCCCCTCTTAAAATTGTTATAGGTGTTGTGTCTTTTCTAGATACCGTGACTGAACGAGAGCTTAGTATTTCTACTCTTCCATTTTTTAGCTCTTGTGCTCCCAAATCAAAACACAAAATGAACAAATAAAATGGAATTATGGCTCTCATCCCCTCCATAGGGTTTGCTTCCTATCTGGCCCTACAGATATTAGCACAACAGGAACTCCTGTATATTTTTCAATGAATTTGGTATAGGCCTTCAATTCGTTAGGCAGATCTTTTTCAGAATCTATCTGCGTTAAATCTTCTTTCCAAGCATCCATGTCTATATAAACAGGCTCTAAAAGTTCCTGGTCAAGACTATAGGGGAGATGCTCTATTTTTTCTCCGCGATATTTATATTCAGTACAAACTTTTAATTCCCCAAGGCCCGAGAGAACATCTGCTTTCATCATCATTAACTGTGTTACTCCGTTAACCTCAACAGCGTATCTTAAAGCAGGTAGATCCAGCCAGCCAGTTCTTCTTGGTCTTCCGGTAGTACTGCCGTATTCATTCCCTTGATCTCTGAGAAATTGACCTAATTCATCGTTTAGTTCCGTTGGAAATGGACCTGATCCAACCCTTGTTACATAAGCTTTGAAGATCCCAATTACTTGATTAATACGATTTGGAGCTAGCCCAAGTCCTGTACAGGCTCCAGCAGCTGTAGTTGTTGAGGATGTCACAAAAGGATATGTTCCGAAGTCTACGTCTAATAGTGTGCCTTGGGCTCCTTCAGCAAGAATCTTTTTCCCTGAATGAAAAGCGTTTTGGATCAATACATCTGTATCTGCAAGGTTCATTTCCTTTATTTTATTGATGGCATCCATCCATTGTTCTTCCGCGTTCTTAAGATCGAAAGGAAAATCATATCCATTCAAGAGGTCTAGATGCTTCTTTTTTAGAGATTGATAGCGTTCTAAGAAATCAGCCAACTCAATATCACCTATCCTTAAACCATTTCTTCCGGTCTTGTCCATATAAGTTGGCCCTATACCCTTTAGAGTAGAGCCAATTTTATTTTTCCCTTTTGCAGCCTCAGATGCCGCATCAAGTAACTTATGAGTAGGTAATATGAGGTGGGCTTTTCGAGAAATTTGTAATCTTTTCAAGCAGTCTGGTTCTAACTTTAATAGTTTATCTATTTCCCCACAAAATATTATTGGGTCGATTACTACACCGTTGCCAATATAGTTATCTGCATTGGGATGAAATATCCCTGAGGGTATGGTGTGCAGAACATGTTTTATATTGTTAAACTCAAGAGTATGCCCAGCATTTGGGCCTCCTTGAAATCGCGCTACCACATCGTACTTTTTTGTAAGTACATCTACAATTTTACCTTTCCCTTCATCGCCCCATTGAAGGCCGAGTAGAATATCTGCTCCTTGACTCATTTTACTTTTTTTCTTTTGCGTATATGTATAATTGATGCCCTGTGACTTCAACACCAAATACTTCTTCGACACTTTCTTTTATCTTCTGGATACGTGGGTCGCAAAATTCACGTACCTCATCGGAATCAATAAGTATTACATGGTCATGCTGTCTGTTAAAATATGATTTTTCATATTGAGCTTGATTCTGTCCAAATTGATGCTTTCTCACTAAATCACACGAAAGCAATAACTCAATAGTGTTGTAAAGGGTTGCTCTGCTAACCCTATAGTTCTGTTTTTTCATAGAACTATATAAAGACTCTATATCAAAATGCTTTTGACTATTGTAAATCTCATAGAGAATAGCATATCTCTCCGGTGTCTTTCTGTGTCCATTTTTTATTAGGAAGTTCGTAAACACAAGTTTTACTTGTTCAAAAGATGTTTTGTTCATTTTAATTTTGAGTCTCTTAAGTTGCTAAGTTACAGTTTTGAGAGCGTAACTTAGATACTTCGATATGCGCTTTACTTGGATTTTTATCATATTTCTTATAATCTCCAGCCAGGTTTGTCTTGGTCAGACAAAAAGAGCTATGAAATCATATAGAAAGGGTATCACAGAGATATATAGTCAAGATAAAAATTTGGTTAAAGCTGAAAGTCATCTTCTTACAGCTATTCGTATTTCACCTAATTATTCAGATGCATATATGGCACTGGGTGATTTGTATTTAAAAATTGGAGAAACTGATAAAGCACTAACTAAATATCGAATTGGAGCTGAGAGGGGTAGTGAACGTGAGGGTTATTTTAAATTGGGGAAATTGGCTCTGGACATAGGTTCTTATCCTATTGCTGTCGAGGCATTTAATAGTTATTTATTAATAGATAAGCTACCTAAGATTAAAAGACAAGCTGCTATAAAATTATTGGAAGATTCAAAATTCGGGTCTTGGGCTATATCAAATCCAAATAATCTAGAACCGATAAGGATAGATCGGAGTAAAGAAGGAGAAAATATTGAGGGTAGTAATTTTGAATTAGGTTTAAACTTTGTTAAAAATAATCATGAATATCCCGAGTCGTATTTTTTTCCAAGCATATCTGGAGACGATTCTACGCTATATTTTACCGGCAGAAATATACTAAGACCGCCTTTTGACGAGAATATTTATTCAGTTAAAAGGATTAATCAACGCCAATGGTCAAAGCCAATTATGGTTTCAGGTAATATCAATACTGAATTAAATGAAGGAGCAGTAAGTGTTCAAGGTGATCAAAAAAAGATGGTTCTTGCTGCCTGTGACCGTGAAGATGGATTTGGCTCATGTGATATTTATTTTTCTTCATCCTCTGCAGGTATTTGGTCCAAGGCAAAAAATATCGGACTGGAGATAAATACTTCTCAATGGGAAACGCAACCATGCTTGTCTGCTGATGGGCAGTATTTATTTTTTGTTAGAGACGCTAAAAAAAGAGGTAGTAATTCAAATATTTGGATGTCCAGGTGGGACGGAAAGACCTGGTCCCGAGCTAAGATGCTACCTGTAGAAATTAATGGGTCTGGCGACGAGTTTTCACCCTTTTTGCACGCTGATGGAAAGACTTTATACTTCGCTTCAAATAGCCATGTAGGTATGGGTGGTTTGGACTTATTTAAAACTACTTGGGCACAGGACGGAACATGGAGTGTTCCTGAAAATTTAGGTTATCCGATTAACGATCATAGAGATAATTTTGGCTTAGTTGTTTCTCCTGACGGCGCTACGGGTTACCTGGCTGGGGGAACGTTGAGTATTCCTAGTGAATATAAGGGTAGAAAAAACCCTCAGATATATTTTTTTAAGATACCTCCAAGTATAATGCCAGAAAAGTCTTCATGGTTAAAAATATGGGCATTTGATTCCATAAGCAGAAAGGCTGTAACTAATTCATCATGGTCGATAAGTAAGAATGGTTTAGGTGGAGAATCACTCGGTCAGGGAGGGAGTTTTGAAACCGCGTTTTCTTTGGGTTCTGAAATGGCATTTAATGTCGTAGCCGAAGACTACAATATGGTAAGTAAAAGAATATTCACAGATTCGTTAGACTTGGATATCTTAAGCGACACAATATTCATGACTCCCATTAAAAATGGAGATTCCTTTGTCTTAAATAATATTCTATTTGAATTTGATCGCGCAACTCTTCTGAATGAATCAAAATTTGAAATAGCGAAGATTGTTGAATGGATGAAAACAAATCCTAAGCTGAGTATTGAACTGCAGGGATATACCGATAATGTAGGTTCAGTTGAATATAATTTAGAACTCAGTAAAAAGAGGGCTAAAGCGGTTTACCAAGAGCTTGTAAATAATGAGATCTCAACTGATAGATTATCTCATCAGGGTCTTGGTGATAGTTTTCCAGTAGCCTCAAACATAACTGAATTCGGAAGATCGTTAAATCGACGCACTGTAATTAAGGTGATTAAATTTTAACGGGCTTTTTTTAAGATACCTGATTCTCCAAGACCAAATAGTGCGTAATCATATTTAACTGGGTCATTGGAGTTTAATTTTCTCAATGCTTTGTCTAATTCTAGTAATCCTTTGGAGTCATTATACGAACGTTTTAAAAGCCCGAGGTCACGAGCAATTTTCCCACTATGAACATCTAGTGGGCAGGACAGTTTGGTTGGGTCCATGTTGGTCCAATCTCCAAAATCAACCCCTTTGCTATTAGACCTAACCATCCATCTTAAAAACAAATGCATCCGTTTAGCTGCAGAGCCGGAAGAAGGTGATGCTAAATGTTTCATGGTTCTTGAGTCTGACCAGTCTTGAGAAATTATTAATCTAAATCTATCAATAGCTTGATTGTAAAAATTCTCATTGGACTTGCATAAAAATAGCGTTTCTAGGCTATTATTTTCTCGATAGTAATTTCTGAGTGATTTCAAAAAATGGCGACCATCAAGGGGGATAAACGTTCGATGAGACCAGTTAATGTCATTTATATCATTTTCAGATAAGTCGACTAAATCATCAACAGGACGGTCACCGAAATATGAAAACATTCGCGTTGCACTATTAATTATACTCAATCTTCTTCCCCAAGAAATAGAAGCGGTTATAAAACCTACGAATTCCCTATCAACAGATCTAGAGTAAGCGTGTGGTATTGAGATCGGATCATTTACGATGAAATCAGGATTTTCATATTTTTCAGCCCAATCTTCAAGCCAATCTTTTAGGTCTTTCATAGGAATTAGGCTTCCCACTTCCCATCTTTTAGATTTAGAGTTCGATCTGCCTTTGAAGCCCAACTTTCATTATGGGTAACGACCACAATTCCAATATTTTTGGATTTTCTTACCTGGTCTAATAGATTAAATAATTCTTTAGATCTTTTACTATCCAAGTTACCAGATGGCTCATCTGCTAGAAGAAGTTTTGGTTTTTGAACAAGAGCTCTCGCCATGGCAACTCTTTGTTGTTCACCACCGCTGAGTTCACTTGGAAGGTGGCTTAATCGATGAGATATTCCGAATTCCTCAGCAAGTTGTTTTGCATAATTCTCAATATTGTCCTTCTTTCCGATGTAACCGGGCATACAAATATTTTCTAATGCGGAAAATTCTGGAAGGAGGTGATGAAATTGAAAGACAAAGCCTAAGTGTTTATTGCGAAACAATTCTACTTCTCTTGTTTTTTTTGGATATGCTTTATTGTTAAACTCAATTATTCCAGAATCAGGCTTATCCAAGCCTCCAAGAATATGTAACAGTGTTGACTTTCCAGAACCAGAAGCACCTGTGATTGCAACAAATTCACCTTTAATTAATTCAAAATTGAGATTTTTTAGTACCAGAATGTCTCCGAATGATTTAGTGATACCTTTTGCTTTTAATAAACTTGACATAGACTTCAAAAGTAGAGATGAATTACGTGAGTTCATAAGTACATTTGCACAATAACCCAATCTTATTAAAAATTATGAATCTTCACGAGTACCAAGGAAAAGAAATATTGGCATCATACGGAGTTCGTATTCAAAGAGGGATTATTGCCACAAGCCCAGAAGAAGCAGTGTCTGCCGCAAAAAGAATAAGTGACGAAACAGGCTCTCAATGGTATGTGATAAAAGCACAAGTTCATGCTGGAGGCAGAGGTAAAGGTGGAGGTGTTAAGCTAGCTAAATCTTTAGAAGAAGTTTCTGATTTAGCATCAAATATTATAGGTATGCAACTTATTACACCTCAGACCAGCAAGGAAGGAAAAAAAGTTCATCAGGTTCTTATTGCAGAGGATGTTTATTACCCTGGGGAATCTGAAACAGAGGAATACTATATGAGTATATTACTTGATAGAAATAAGGGGCTTAATATGCTAATGTACAGTCCTGAAGGGGGTATGGATATTGAATATGTAGCGGAACATACTCCTGATAAAATATTTACTGAGAGCATCGACCCTTCGGTTGGATTGCAAGATTATCAAGCAAGGCGAGTTGCTTTTAATCTCGGCCTTAGCGGATTGGCATTTAAAGAAATGGTTTTATTTGTAAAGAGCTTGATGAAAGCATATGAGGGTATAGATGCATCCTTATTTGAGATTAATCCTGTTTTAAAAACAAGTGATGATAAAATAATGGCTGTAGATGCAAAGGTGTCGTTAGATGATAATGCATTATTTCGTCATAAAGACTTAAAGGAATTAAGAGATTTAAGAGAGGAAGACGACACTGAAGTTCGGGCTGATACAGCAGGTTTAAATTTTGTTAAACTTGATGGTAACGTTGGCTGTATGGTTAACGGTGCCGGTTTAGCAATGGCTACAATGGATATAATTAAAATGGCTGGTGGTAACCCGGCGAATTTCTTGGATGTAGGAGGTACTGCAGATGCTGAGCGAGTTGAAAAGGCATTCCGGATCATTTTAGAGGATTCAAATGTAAAGGCTATCCTTGTGAATATATTTGGGGGAATTGTTCGGTGTGATAGGGTTGCTCAAGGTATTGTAGATGCTTATCGGTCAATTGGAGAGATACCAGTGCCAATCATAATAAGGCTCCAAGGAACAAACGCTATTGAAGCAAAAGCTCTTATCGACGGAAGTGATTTAAGTGTTTATTCTGCAATTGGCTTAAAGGAAGCTTCAGAGCTTGTTGGAGAATTGATCGATTAATAAACTAATGTGAATTTGGTCTTACTTAACCAAATCTTGAGTGTGGAGTTTTTCTCCGTAATATTCAATATTTTATTTGTTTTTGGGGTCGCAAAGCAAAAAATATGGGCCTGGCCATCTGGTATGATTGGTTGTGGTCTAGCTGTTTGGATGTTTTATTCTGGAGCATTGTATGCAGAGGCCCTTTTAAATATTATATACTCATTGCTTGCCATATACGGATGGATTAGCTGGAGGGGTGTCAATAGTGTTTTTATTATTAGGTTAGCTAAAAGACATGGTTTTGGTTTTGATAGCTTTTATATCGCCCTGTATTTTCTTTCTTTCGGGTGTTTGTTAGGGGTGATTATGGATTTATACACAGATAATCCATTACCATATATAGACTGCATTATAGCAGTTATGTCAATCCTTGCGACAATCTGGCAAGCTCGTAAAATTTTAGAGAATTGGTATATCTGGATGGTTTTAAATTCAGCATCCATATTCATTTTTATAAACCGTGACTTTAATATCTACGCAGTTTATTCATTTATGCTTTTTCTTATGAGTATTTGGGGATTTAAGAAATGGAACAAACACCTTAGCAGCTATTAGCTGTTTCTTTTTAAAGATTTATCGATGAACTTAATGATATCTGAAAAGCATTCCTGACTTATCGAATGGGGCATTTTATATGTTCCAATTTCTAAAACGATATTGAAGTCTGTTTGTGCTTTTTCAAAAGTTGGAATAGACATTGAAATTGGAACCACAACATCTTCAGTACCTAAAGCTACAAAATGAGGTACCTTTCCTTTAATATGTTTAAGAAATGGCCATTCTAGGGGGTAGTAGCTTGCAATTGAGACAATCGAATTAACCTTCTCTGGAAAAGAAAAAGATATAGCATTGCATAGTATTCCACCTTGAGAAAATCCCATTAAAACTGGTCTCGGAGAATTTGGGTAAATTGATTTATGCCAGTCCAGAGCATCGCTGATAAGTAATAAGGACTCTTGAGCCTGAGGTAGGTTAGTTTCCTTTAATCCATTAAAATCGAATTCTATGCCATACCAGGCAAAACCACCAGTAGGTAAAGGGAACGTAGCTCTTAAAGATCTGATTGTATAGTGTCTACCAAAGTAAGGACTAAGGGCCGCCAGGTCCGCTTCGTTACTAGCATAACCATGAAGAAGCCAAATCTCTTGCTTAAATTGGTTATCTCCTGTACCCTCTGATATCAATGAGTCATTAAACGCAACAGGTAAAGCTCTCATTTAATTATGTGCCAGGTATGGTCGCCTAAAAGCCTTACTGAGTTAACAAATTTACCTAACTTTCTTTGAGAAAACTCGAATTCTTCTGGGCTAATTAAGGATAAAACATGTTCATTTTCAGAGTTAACGTAAAGATGATAAACATGATTAACCTCAGGCTTAAATTTTATCTTAGCGTTATAAATCCACTGCGATATTTGTTTTCTGTCTTGGATGTCTTTTACCTGAGAAGCGAGAAGCTCCATTTGGGATTTAATTTGAAGTAACTGTTGATCTGTTTGAAAATCCATGGTGTCTAAAGCCGCACTTCGTTGAGCAATTTCATCAGTAACTTTTATCGGCACACCTCCAACATGGTGAGGGTATTGCAAAGAGCTGGGATTCTTAGCTACTTTATCTATATCTATTGGATTCTGGACAACAGGTTTATTCTTTTTCACTTTTCGTTTATTGAAAATAATTTTTCGGCTACCTCAAATCTAAAATTAAATATTTCATTTAACCTCGGTTTCACTATTAGTGGGTGAACCAAACGACCTAAAAGTCCTAAAGGAAGTTTATAGTGAATGTGATCTTTCATAAGAACTCCATCTTTTGTCTCTTCAAAAAAATGTTCATGATGCCATATGGCGTATGGACCAACTCTTTGCTCATCAACAAAATATTTTTGATATTCGACTTGAGTTATTTCGGTAGTCCATTTCATAGGAATTCCTAAAAGAGGAGAAACTCGATAATGTATAAATAGGCCAGGGTACATTTTCTCTGGAGCATTTCCTAAAATCTTAAAACCTAAATTATCCGGTGTTATTTTTGATAAATTAGAAGGAGACGAGAAAAAATCCCAAGCTTCCTGTAATTTAACAGGAAGAGTTTGTTCGCGATAAATTGAATACATAAAATTTAAACAACAAAAAAGCAAAGTAGTTTATTGAAATTGAACTAATTTTCTATGGACCATGATTTCTGGAAAATCACGTCTCCATTTATATCTATGAATTCGGTAGATAAATTAGATTCTCCATCCCAAATAATCCGGTTAAAATGATTCACATTTACAATTGATCCATGCACTAAGCTGTTATTCTTCCTCATCTCTTTTTTGCTGGGGTCGTGCGTTGAGGAAGTCAATGGTGAGCTCGTAATGTCAATTAAGCGCTTATTATCAATATATTTAATATTTAACTCTCCGTGGTGCCTATCTCCAGTTAAAAAGACAATCTGTGAATTTGATTCAGAACATATTTTAAGTAGTTCAAGTCTCTCTTCAGGAAATCGTGAATAATTTTCATAGACCTTGGCGTCATTAAGCACTTGCGAGCCTATGGCAATAAAGACAACTCTTGCGTCCTCATACATAATAAGAGTTTCTCTTAGCCAATTTAATTGATCGTCGCCCAAAATATGAGTTCCGATTGGGCCACGATGACTTCTATTATCCAATCCTATAAGAGCAATTTCATTATTACGCGTTCGCCATCTAATATCACCATTTTTTGACAGATTAACCGGCGTTTGACTCCAGACAGATTCAAATATTTTTGCACTAATATTTTTACCAGAAAAAGATGAATCTGCATCATTTGGGCCAAAATCATGATCATCCCATATCGCATATTGCTTTGTTATGATATCAAACATCGAGGAAATTGGCTTGGTTGAGTGACGTTTAATGTATGCTTTGGCCATTGATTTTTTATTGCCCCAATTTGGCTCTGTAGAATAAATATTATCTCCTAGCCAAAGAAAAAAATCAGGCTTTTTATCGACAATTGCTGAAAATATCTCTTCGTTTCTCTCACCCGTATAGTCGGCACAACTGCCAATGCAAAAATCAATATTCTGAGAAAGTAGAGCACTTTGAGCAAAGACAATTAAGAGTAATGCTTTTTTCATTTAACAAACATCGACTAATTTGAATTAAAAATATCATTAGGTTATTTGTTGATTCAATTAACAGAAGGTTCTAATAGAATACCAAATTGATTCAAAACTAATTTAAGTTGTCTAAATGGTACATTTACAAGTATAATATGAGATATATAAAAACCTCTGAGCGTTTAAATCTGCTTAAAGATGTAGCTAATGAAAATGGTTGGTCAACTGATGTTATCGGGCAGACTAAGAATGGCTTAGATCTTTTTGTTTTTAGAAATAGACCAGATAAGCATGTTGATATATGTGCTTGGTCTTTAATGCACGGTAATGAGCCTACGGGATTTAATGCGCTACTTTCTTTTATGCAGAGGTCTAATACCTCAATTTCGTGGTCAATTTTTCCAGTTGTAAATCCAAACGGAGCTGATTTGTTTAAAAGGTTAAATGCAGACGCTTTAGATATAAACAGAGATGCAAGAAATCTTAGTTCTATTGAAGGATTAGCATTGTCAAAATGGGTTCTTGGGGAAAATCCTTCTCTAGCACTTAATCTTCATGATCAAAGAACCTGTTTTTACCCAAAAGGAAAAGATGTTCCGGCTTCATTTTCTCTTTTGGCACCTAAAGGAAATAGGGATTATGAGACTACTTCACAGATTATAGCAATGAATTGTTGTTCGTGGATGACAAATCAATTGAAAGGAAATTATCCAGATGGAGTAGGTAGATTTGATGATAGTTTTTACCCCTCTGCTTTTGGTGAATATTTTCAAGAAAATAATATTCCAACAATCACCATTGAAACAGGAATCGGATTAAATGACTGGGCGAGGGTAGAGGTTTCTAAATCACTGGGAGAATTGCTTTTTTCTCTAGATAAAAATTTTCAATCTGCATTATCATGTAAATTAAAATCATATCAGAAGCTTCCTCAAAACGTTAATAATGCGCAAGATTGGATTTGTATCACTTTTGCTGGTCCTTATGAAATTAGAGTCATGGAATTAGTTGAAAATCAAAAATATTCTCGTGCGTGGAAGGTCGTTGGACCTGGTGATTTAGATCGAAAGTATTGGTTTTTAAGTGAGTCTATTTCAACTTCTGTAGAACTAACAACTGGGCAAATTTTAGATGATGACCTCGTTCAATTTTTAGGAGGTATTAGTATAAAGGATTTAGATGTCTTTAGTTTTTCTGATTGAAATTTTAAAGATGTAAATTAGTCCAGTGACAAAATCAAAAAATATAGCAATTGTAGGAGGGGGTGCTGCTGGCGTTTTTTCTGCCATTGCAGCAGCAGAGGCTTCTCCTAATTCCAATGTTCATGTTTTTGAAAAATCGGCAAAGTTGCTGGGCAAGGTTTTAATATCTGGAGGAGGAAGGTGTAACGTCACTCATGCATGCTTTGATCCGAATGAATTAGTTGAGAATTATCCAAGAGGTTTTCGTGAATTTCTTGGTCCATTTAACAAGTTCGGTTGCGGGGATACAATGGAATGGTTTACCGACAGGGGTGTTGAGCTGAAAATTGAAAATGACAATCGAGTTTTCCCTGTTTCAAATGAATCTTCAACAATAGTTAATTGTCTGCTTGATTTTGCCAAGAGAGCTGGGGTTGAATTTCATTTAAGGCATGGGTTAAAATCAATTATAAAAGAAAATGATCTTTTTTCTCTTCATTTTGATTCTGGAGAGATTTTTTCATTTGATCGAGTTCTTATTGCAACTGGTGGTTCTAAGAGGTTATGGAGCGAACTTAAAAAATTAGGTCATCAAGTAGTCACTCCAGTTCCGTCATTATTTACATTTAATATCAGGGATCTTAGATTAAAAGATATGGCTGGCATTTCTATGCCTCAAGTCAGAGCTACTGTGCCAATAGGTGGCTTTGAAACTGAAGGTCCATTGCTTATTACTCATTGGGGATTAAGTGGTCCTAGTATTCTCAAACTGTCTTCTTTTGGAGCTCGCTGGATGAATGAAGTTGATCACTGTTTTACAATATTTATTGATTGGGTGCCCAGTGAGAGCAGTGATAATTTATTTGAAACCCTGAATGGGTTTAGAAAGGATTTTAATTTTCAACGTAAGCGAGTGGTCGCTAATTCAATGTTTGGTATTCCAATGAGACTTTGGAAGACTCTTTGTGCTTTTGCAAAAATACCAGATTCTGCAAATTGGTCTGACTTAAGTAAGCCTATTGTGCGGCGTTTTTCCGACACTCTTTCTGAATCCACCTTTCAGGTTGTTGACAAGAGTACTTTTAAGGAAGAGTTTGTTACTGCTGGAGGTGTTCTTTTGGAGGAAGTGGACTTTAAAACTTTTGAGAGTCGTATAATTCCCGGTTTATATTTTGCTGGAGAGGTTCTTGATGTAGATGCGTTAACAGGCGGTTTTAATTTTCAAGCCGCATGGACTAGTGCTTGGCTAGCTGGGCATTCAATAGTTAATGAAAGGCTAGAGGGTTTTTGAGCAAGAATGTAATTTATTCACTTTTTTTTGTCTATTTAAATATTACTAATTATTTTAGCATCCTAATTTAAATAGTAATGTTATGAAATTAGACAAAACACTTAAGTCAATGAGAAAGCTAAAAAACTGGACTCAACAACAGTTAGCTGATCGTGTTGGTCTAAAAAGATCAGTTATTGGAGCGTATGAGGAAGGGAGAGCAGAGCCTAAAATAGAATCTCTATTAGCTTTTTCTAGGCTATTTAATATGAGTATTGATGATTTATTATCGGGTCAGATAGAAGGAGAGCAGCCCTCTGGTATCAATACTGAGCGCCTAGCGGGAAAAAAACTCAGAATACTTGCCGTACCTATTGATCCAAAAACAAATAAGGAAAGGGTTTCTCTTGTTCCAGTAAAAGCGGCAGCGGGATACTTAGGGGGTTATGGGGACATTGACTTTATTGAAGCTTTGCCCCAGTTTTCGCTACCTATGCCTGAAATATCATCAGAAGAAACTAGGCGTGTTTTTCAGATACAAGGAGACAGTATGCTTCCTTTTTTACCGGGGTCTTATTTAATATCTAGCTATATGCAAGATTGGAGTTCTGTTAAAACCGGTGAGTTGTATATCTTTTTAACTCAAGATCACGGAGTTGTTTTTAAAAGAGCTAAAAACTGTATAATGGAAACAGGAGAGATAGAGCTTATTTCAGATAACACAATTTATGAGCCTTACCGAGTTCATGTAGAAGATCTTCTTGAGATTTGGAAAGTTGAAGGCAATATTCAATTTGATCTTTCTAATAGGTACACTAAAGATAATGTTTCAAATAAGCTAGACAATTTAAAACAAGAAGTTAGAGCTCTTCGTTCAGCACTAGAGAAAAATGTAGCTTAATATGAATTTTAGTAGGTTATGAGCAGATCTATTCTGCACATGGATTTAGATAGTTTTTTTGTTTCAGTGGAGAGGCTTCACGATAGCAGACTTAATGGAGTACCTGTTATTATTGGGGGAACATCCGGCAGGGGTGTTGTCGCGGCGTGTAGTTATGAGGCTAGAACATACGGGGTTGGTTCAGCCATGTCAATGAAAATGGCAAAACAGCTGTGTCCTGAAGCAGTTATTATTAGGGGTAATTCTGCAGCTTACTCTAAGCAATCTAAAGTAGTTACAGCAATTGCTGAAGAGTGCCTTCCGGTTGTAGAAAAAACATCTATAGATGAATTCTATGCAGATTTAAGTGGAATGGATCGATTTTTCGGATCGCTAAAAGTCGCTTCAGGCTTGCGTCAAAGAATTATGAGAGAGTCTGGCCTTCCTATATCATTTGGTCTTTCTGTGAACAAAACGGTATCTAAGGTTGCTACAGGTGAAGCTAAACCTAATAATGAAAAGCATATACAGTCAGGGGGTGAGAAGCACTTTTTATCACCATTGTCTATTCGAAAAATACCTATGGTTGGGCCTAAAACATATCAAACGCTTCGAGACTTAGGTATTCAAACCATTGGAACTCTCCAAAGCATGCCGGTAGATGCACTTAATAGTGTATTTGGTAAGCATGGTCGAGTTATATGGGAAAAAGCTCAAGGCATTGATGATACACCTGTCTGTAAGACTCATGACAGAAAATCAATCTCAACGGAGCGGACATTTAATCACGACACTACAGACTTAGATAAGTTGCGCAGCATTTTGATGGCTATGATTGAAAATCTATCGTTTCAGCTCAGGAAAGGTAATAAGCTTACTAGCTGTATTAGAGTAAAAATTAGATATGCAGATTTTCAGACTCAAACCAAGCAGTTGTCAATTCCTTATACATCTTCAGATTCTGTACTTATAAATAGGGGGGGGGAGTTATTTGGCCGAATACATAGTCGCCGAATCAGAGTTCGATTAATAGGCGTGAGTCTCAGTGGGTTAGTAGGTGGGGGGAGTCAGTATCAGTTATTTGAAAAATGTGATAGAAGTGATAGTTTATGTCTAGCTATGGATCAAATTAGAAACACCTATGGAGATAGAGCGGTGTTTAGGGCCTATGGACTTGGTGTTAAAACTATAGGTAGAGAAAACCCATTTAATGGAGATCCGCCTCCGTTATTGGCTAATCGAAAAAGATAGGTTTTTTGTGTAGTAAAATAGTATATAGATTTTCTCTATATTAATATTTAAAATACTGTAAACCAGCAATTTAATTTATTTTTCTTAATCAATAAAATTAATATTATAGATCTTCTTAATTTATTAGCAAAACATAGTTGATTAATGCTATTGTAAAGACTTTTTAAAAGACAAATAAAACAATACTCAACACAGAGTATATCTAATTATGTTTATTAGCCATAGCGCATATAGCTTTAAATTTGGAGTATTAAAAACAAGAGATGTTTTATGCATGGCGGAAAAGCACGGCTGCACACCTCTTGTTTTAGCCGAAATAAATAGTACTGCAGGCATACTTCCTGCTCTTCAAGACGGAAGAGTACCAATTCAGCCAGCTGTTGATTTTAGAAGCAGGGGGTTACGCATAGCCGTCTTATTACCTGAGTCACCACTTGGCTTTCAGCGACTCAACTCCTGGCTAAGCGGCGCTAGAGTTAACTTAACACTAAAGATACCACAGATTGAAGATGTGAGAATCATTTACCCACTGAGCAACGCACCGACTAGAAAGCTTTTTTTTAACGAATGGATTGGAGTTGAGCATCATGAACAGATAAGAGCACTTCGCCATCAATCTCATGACCGGTGTTTGGCTTGGTCAACACTAGCTTTCCGAAATACGAGTGATTTCAATAGCCATAAGCTACTGAGGGCAATTGATAAAAATGGAACACTAACTAACCTAAATACAGATGAACACTTAGCTAATAACCACTACTGGGAAGATGCTAAATTCATTAAAGAACGATTCTCCAAAAGTCTATGGCGATCTAGTCAAATATTCTTAAAGTCTTTACCAGATTGGGATTCATTTATAGGTAAGGGTAGTGGGGGTAAAAATCAAGAAACGTATACAGGCTCTAAAAGAAAGGACAAGGCACTACTTAATCAATTATGTATAGATGCTCTGAGTCATAGATATCAATATGTAAATCAAAATATTATAAATAGACTAAATAAGGAGTTAGAAATAATTGAGGAAAAGTCATTTTCATCTTACTTTTTAATTAATTGGGACATAGTACGCTACGCTCAAAAGCAAAGTTTCTTTTATGTAGGGAGAGGAAGTGGCGCAAATAGCATAGTAGCTTATCTTTTAAAGATAACTAATGTAGACCCCATAGATCTAGATCTCTATTTTGAAAGATTTATAAATATATATAGAAAATCTCCGCCGGATTTTGATTTAGACTTCTCTTGGAGGGATAGGCAGCATATAACTAAATATATCTTTAATAGATTCCAACACACTTCACTTTTAGGGGCCTGTAATACATTTCAATATAGATCTATTGTTAGAGAGTTAGGTAAAGTATTTGGTTTACCTAAAATTGAAATTGATGATCTGTCAGACAGAAAAATAAAGCCTGGAGATAAATTAATTGAACGCATACTTAAATATGCCGACAGATTAAAAGGACTGCCTAGTAGAATGTCTATTCACTCTGGAGGCGTTCTTATTTCACAAGATTCTCCACATGCGTTCTCAAGCACATTTATTCCTCCAAAAGGGTTTCGTACCGTAGATTTTGACATGCATACAGCAGAAGATGTAGGCCTTCATAAGTTTGACATACTAGGCCAGAGGGGGCTTGGTAAAATATCAGAATGCATCGAGATCGTTAAGAAAAATCGCCCAGCAGACGCTGCTAATTTTAATATTCATGATATTCAAAATATTAAGTGTGATAATGCAAGTATTTCATTATTAAAAAATGGTAGTGCCATGGGGTGTTTTTATGTAGAGTCTCCAGCCATGAGGAATCTAATGATAAAATTACAAACATCTAATTATCTAGAACTTGTAGCTGCAAGCTCAGTTATTCGACCCGGAGTTTCTCAATCAGGAATGATGAGAGAATATATAGAACGACACAGGTGTCCAGAGAAACGAACTAAAGCACACCCAATATTATTAAAAATAATGCCTGAAACATACGGGGTTATGATATATCAAGAAGATGTGATTAAAGTTGCTCATTACTATGGAGGACTAACTCTTGGAGAATCAGATGTCTTACGTAGAGGGATGTCTGGGAAATATAGGTCAAGGGAAGAATTTAAAACTGTTCAAAGTAAATTTTTTACTAACTGTAAAAAAAAAGGTTATCCCAACTCAGAATCACGAGAAATATGGAGGCAAATTGAAAGCTTTGCAGGCTATGCATTTGCTAAGGGTCATTCTGCGTCCTACGCAATAGAGAGCTTTCAAAGTCTTTACTTAAAAGCTCGTTTCCCTATTGAGTACATGGTTGCAACTATTAATAATGGAGGTGGGTTTTATAAGGTTGAGTTTTATCTTCAAGAAGCAAGGAGGTATGGAGCTAAAATCGAATCTCCATGCGTAAATGATGGAGAGTGCACGACTATAGTATGTTCTCAGAGCCGGGTTATAATAGGTATGAATCAGATATCAGGGATTGATATAAAAATTTGCCAAGCCATTGAACTCAATCGCAAAAAGTATGGTAGATACAAATCCTTAGTTGAATTCATTGATCGCCTAAACCGGCAAGGAATTAGCCCTACATTAGAGTCTTTGCTGCTATTGATAAAATCTGAGGCTTTTCGATTCACTTATAAATCTAAGCGTTCCCTTTTTTGGGAAGCGCACTACTTACTTGGGCATAAAGAAAAAAAGGAATCAACTCTGTCACTATTTAAATCATCTAAAAAAAAATTAAAATTACCTGAATTAATAAGCAGTGAGATAGAAGATGCATATGACCAGCTAGAATTATTTGGCTTTAGCTTATGTCATCCATTTAGATTATTTAGAGAATGGCAAGGCCAAGAGTCTGTATCGATAAAAGATTGGAATAAGTATTTAAATAATTACGTACAGGTAATTGGCTACGTTGTCACAATTAAGAATAATATTACTAAACATGGGTCTCAAATGCAATTTGGAACATTTCAAGAATATAGTGGAGATTTATTTGACACAGTTCATTTCCCAATTAAATCGAGTGAAAATGTTATTCGGCGAAAAGGAATATACATACTGAAGGGAATTGTCAAGAGTGATCTTGGTTGCTTTAATCTTGAAGTAATTAGTGCTAAAAGTTGCCCAAGAGTCTCAGATCCTAGATATGATTGAAGTTTAGATTGCAAATTGTTGCCTTTTATATATTAATCATCTTGTCCTATAATATATATTATGTTAACTAATTATTTACAAACCTCACGCCCACTAATAAAACATCGTTTATTCAAAAATTCAATAATTTAAGCTGACCCCTTTGTTCACTATTATGAAAATTAATAACTCTCAATCCTGAGCCATGTCTATCTGACCATAGATATTTAGATTTTGGCAATAGAGTTAATTCATCTATTAAAACTCCTTGAGATGTGGAAATCAAAATTGTCAACTTCATTGATGAAGAATTCTCAAAAACAACCTGATTCTCATATGGATTTGGATATGCAATGAATGAATTAGTATTCGATTCAACAACGGATAATACTCCATTGCTTGAGTTTGGGGTTGTATTGTGAAAGAAAATCCATTTTGGATAAGCATCAAACTCCCTACCAAAGCTGGTGTCAGCTGTTTGCTCACTAAAATATATATAATCTATGGTGTCAATAACTCCATTATTTCGAAAAAGACCAACCATTTCTCCTGATTTTGACAACTTAAAATTTGCATGGTTACCCCCGATGGATGTATCACCTGATGCCCAAATCAATTTATATCCTCCAGAATTAAGATTCTCATTCGGTAGTTTAAACTTGTTTGGATTATTGAATTTATCTGTCAGGAAATAGTCCCCTAAATCAATACTATTGGGGCTATTGTTATAAATCTCAATCCAATCTGAAAACATTCCAGTATTATCTACTATTGTAGAATTATTCGATGCCATCAATTCGTTTATTACCAATCCACCACCAGCTAATCCAGAGGTATTTATAGTATAATATTCATATTCAGCTCTTACGGGTGAAAACTTACCAATAGTTGAATTCTCCGCATAGATATAATATTGAATGTTAGGAGAGCTTATATTGATACTTTGACCATAGATACCATCGTTAGCAATACCATCTCCGTGAGCACCATCATCTAGCATTAAAGTGCGTTCAAATGCCGCATTATCGCCATTTCGATAACCTAAAAAAACATCATTCTCATTTGTAACATTTGCAGTTATGAATATGTTTTGACCCAAAGCTGGATTTTGACTAGACTGGGAAACCAGATTTATGGTCGGTTCAATAGCGGTGAAGTCAGGCTGATTTAAAAGATAATTAGATCTGTTATCCATCAAATTCTTAATTCCAGGACTTGACCCACCACCTGGTCCGCCACCGGTGCCACTTACATCTGAATTTATATTAGACAGAAAATTTGAGTGAGAAAAAAATTTATTTGCATCCAACTGAACACATGAATCAATCATTGAATGTAGTTCTTGGGCTAACGTATAATAGCTACCATTATCAAAATTTTCAATAAGAATGGTCTTAATGTGAGCTAAATACATTTTTTTATATCTAGGTATAGAAAGTAATTCCTTTATCAAAGGGTGGGAAGAGCTATTTATTTGTAGTGTATGGGTCATTTGAATCTTTGAATTTGTATTTGTCAATATTGACCCTGTCCCCATTGTTGAGCTAATCATGGGAAACTGACCAAATGACTCATTTAAATCCCAAATAATAGATGCAAATCTTCCATTATCCATCTTATATAAATAATAATTTTGTTTGAAGCCTCCGATATAACTATCTAGGTTTACAAGCACATTATCTAACGCTAACATCCATAGAGCTTTATCTACATCGAGAATCTGGTCAACAGCCGAAGTATGGTTTGATAATGTGTCGCAAAGATTTATTAGGTCCCCCCATCCACTTGGTGACTTAAGTTCATAAGAACCGGTATAGCCCCCAATATTTTGCCCGAGAAAAGATAAATTAGGAAAGCTATTTGTCCCTGGCCCAGCTCCTGACACGGGGTTGCACTTTAAAAAAGTATTTGAGTTTGAACCAAACCTGTCATCTACAAAAGTCTTAGTTATTGACTCGGAGTTACTGTATAAACCTATTAGATTACTATTTACATAAACCATCGCATAATTTGATAATGGTGCATGCATATACTTTCCGATTATTTGGTAAGACAAGACCTCTCTTAGAAACGAAGGATCTTTAGCGACATTGCTGAGCTTAATATCTTTATATCCCTGATAGTCTTGATTTTTGTAAGTATCGAGTTCAATATGCCAGGGATTTTTGATTTGGTTTGCTGAATAGGTGCTATTGCCTTTGTACTTAACTCCTACACTGTCAAATACAACACCATTTATCGTTACTGATTGCGCCATAAGATAATTTCCTGAACTTTTTGCCGAATTAAGCAATGAATTCCAATTTGATTGAGAAAAACTAATTTCCACAACTTGAATTGTATTTACATCATAAAAAGATTGCGATTTCAAGCTGTTTATGAATAAAATAGAAATAAAGACCAAGATAAATTTTTTCATATCCTAAAGTTAAAATAATTTATATTATCACAAATAATTAAAAGATTATATACTTTTCAAACTTATTCATACTTATTGTAAAATAATCGATCTTCTATTGATTTCCATAATATCAAAGAAGCTATTGTGTTGTACGGTGACCATTTTGAAATGAGCTCTTGAAGCTGGTTATTTGACAAATCTGTTATATGATAATTTGACTTAATACTATTAATTAAGGCTACATCACCTTTTGAAAATATATCTAATCGGAATAGTGTAAAAATCATAAACATTTCTATTGTCCACTTCCCTATTCCTTTGATCTGAATTAACTCATCTTCAATTTCTTTGTCAGATGCTTTTTTAAAATTAAAATCTGAACTTTCAAAATATTTGATAATATTTTTTATGTATTCAACCTTTCGAAACGAAATGCCGACTGACTGAATTTTATCATTATTTAGATTTAAAATATCCTTATTTGAAATATTCTCAATAAGGTTAGCAAATCTTTTTTTTACTGTAATCGCTGCTTTGAAGCTTATCTGCTGTTCAATAATCAGATTCGAAAACGCTCTAGCTAAATCCTCCTCATTGCGATCATATAAATCAATTTCGGACCCCAGCTTTTTAATTAAAAAAGCCATAATTGGATCCTTATTCAAATGCTCAAAAGCCAAAGTGTAATCCATACCCAAAAAAAAAGCGACCAAGAGATTGATCGCGTTTCTTGATCTTCATTAGTGATTTCTATAAATCAGAAAGTTCTGACATAATTCGTTTTGCATCATCATATTTCCCGAGCTTGTAATAAACTTCTTTCAAGGCTTCCAAGGTTGCTTCATCCTTAGAATTTATAACATATGCTTTTTCAAAGAAAGACAAGGCTTTGGTAAGTTCATCATTCTTCTCTTTGGTGTAGTTATTATATTTTGTTTTTTCACTTCTACCAAGCTTATTTATCTTTTCTACAACTACGTTCGACTGATCAATATGCATTAAACCTAGCATATATATTGCATCGAGGTATTTATCATCAGCTTCCATTGCCCTGGTATAGTATTCTCTACCCTTAGATTCATCTTTCTTTTTTTGATGATAAATAAAACCTGCATTATATAAATAAAGAGCATTTGAAGGGTCTGAAACTAACGCTTCTTCTAAATTTGACAACGCTCCATCATAATCCTCTTTGTCAAGATAAGCCTGTAATTGCATTTTTAATAAATCATCATTTTTTGGGAATCTACTTCGCGCAGTAATCAACAATTCATCATAAGCCTCAAGGTCTTCCAACTCCATTAACACCCATAGCAATTGTATGTAGATTTCGTGTTGAGTGCTTTCAGATCTTTCGGGGTCTGTCGCACGTTCTGAAGAGACATAGTTGTCAAGTGTTTTCTTATCCGGAAATGGATATCGTTTGCCATCTTCAATTAAAACTCCACTCCAAGTGATGTTCTTATAATCAAGCTCAATAAGCTTTTCATAAATCCCTCGAGCTTTGGAAAAATCTTTGTTATCCTGTGAAAGAAAACCAATGTAAGACAAGGTCATCGTGTCAAGGGTTCCGATATATTCTCTGATAGAAAAAGCTGACTCGTAAGCTTTTACGGATCCAGCTTTGTCTCCTTCATTGAAATTTAAACTTTCAGCAAGCTTAACATAGTCAGAGCCAAGATTTGGGAGTTGAGCTATTGCATCTTTTGAATAACGTTTCTTCCCGTTTTTTTCTTCTACCGAAACACATTTTTCAAAAGATTCTTTTACAACATCTAAATATGTGTTTTGAGTGTTTTCAGGACTATTATACAAAGCATTATATATATTTCCTCGATACAAATAATATTTAGGTAAAAGTTTTGGGATTCTTCCTGAATTCAGCTCTTCCTCTGACAATTCAGATATTTTTATCGCTGCCTCATCAATATATTTCTTCGCTTCTGTCAGATCGCCTCTGTCCAATGCGATTTTGGCACTTGATACGCTTGGGGCTTGACCTAGGCATGCCACAGATATCACTAGGGATGTTAAAAATGCTACTTTTTTCATTTTCATTTATTTATGAATGCAAATATAAACCGACATCAATAATAAAAAACACAGACTAGACCATGCCAGGTCGCTAGTCTTTCTTTGAATAAAATCTTAATTCAAGAAAAATAAATTAAGACCAATTAATCGAGAATATATTTGAGATATATGATTAAAATCTAAAACCTAATGTAATTGCCCATGTAGGAAGCAAGGCTGTTGAGCCAAGCCATGTTTGACGACCAACACCACCCTCAAAAGTTACCGATAATTTCTCAGTGGGGCCAAAAACTCCTTTCCAACCAAACATGAAGTTGGTATTAGCACCGTAGTCATCTCCTTCTTCTCCCAGTATGTTTGATGGTGGGACCGTATACCATCGAGACCTATGTCTAAATGATAAAAAGCTACCTGAAATACGGTCACCATAAGGTCCTAGATAATACCTTAACCCTACCATTCCAGTGAAGAGTTCTGAATTGTCAAACAGGGATTTACCAGCACCAATGTCAAATAAAAAAGATGTGCTTGATGCAATTTTAGTTTCAAGCCCTAGTGTATACACGCCTTGAAGAAGAGAAATAGGCCTTGTTTGAATTTCGCTATTTGCAGAAATTATTTCCTTTTCTTGTGGCGCACTTACTTCTTGTGTAGATTTCGAATCTGAGTCTATGCCAGATTCCATAATAGACTGGGCAGAAAGACTGATTAAACAAATAGAAAAGAACAGCGAATATAATTTTTTCATTTCTAAAATTTTAATGGTTTAATAAGTTAAATATATAATTAAGTGATTGTATCAAATAATTATATTTTCATAAGGAACTTGATTTGTTTCAGAAAATCATTAATTGATCTACGACTCAATATTGTTGGTCTCTGAATTATCCTCATTCTCTGACTCCTTCATAGGTTCAGAATCTAAGACGACAGGGCCTTCTTCCTCTTCTTCATCAGAATGCGGAACCTTAGCAACAGATGCGATAACGACTCCCGATTTAAGATTTATAACCCGTACTCCTTGTGTTGCCCTACCCATAACTCTTAGTGAGCTCATATCCATTCTTATCATAATACCGTTTTTAGTGGTTATCATAAGATCATCATCATCAGTAACAATTTTCATAGCAACCAAAGGGCCTGTCTTTTCCGTAATATTTATGGTCTTAACCCCTTTGCCGCCCCGATTAGTAATTCTATAATCTTCAACAAGAGTTCGCTTTCCGTATCCGTTTTCACTAACAACGAGAATTGTCTCTTGATCATTTTCAGCGCAAACCATTCCGACAACTACATCGTTGTCAGTATCCAATCTCATGGCCCTAACTCCAGAAGCGTTTCGGCCCATAGGTCTTACTTTCTCTTCGGGGAATCTTATGGCTTTACCGCTTCGAATAGCCATTAGGATTTCATGACTACCATTTGTTAATCGAGCTTCTAAAAGTGTATCTCCTTCTCTAACTGTTATCGCATTAATGCCATTAGATCTTGGTCTACTATATGCTTCAAGAGTTGTCTTCTTGATAACTCCCTTAGTGGTGCAAAGAACTATGTAATGATTATTGACATATTCTTCATCCTTTATATCCTTGGTATTCACAAAAGCTCGGACCTTATCATCCGATGGGATATTAATGAGATTAACTATAGCCTTACCCTTACTAGTCCTTGTTCCCTCGGGTATTTCAAATACGCGAAGCCAGAAACACCTTCCTAATTCCGTAAAGAGCAGGAGGTAATTATGGTTTGAAGCCACAAAAACATGCTCGATAAAATCAGCATCTCGAGTTTTTGCTCCCCTACTACCAACTCCACCTCTAGCTTGAGTTCTATATTCAGTCAAAGGTGTTCTTTTTACATAGCCCAAATGTGAAATTGTTATAACTACATCTTCATCTGCGATCATATCCTCAATCCGCATGTCTCCTCCAGCGTATTCAATTTCTGATCGCCTATCGTCGCCATACTTATCCCTTATTTCAACGAGCTCTTCTTTAATAATGGACATTCTGAGATCTTCTTCCGCTAAAATTCTATTGAGATAAGCAATTTTTTCCATAAGTTCAGCGAACTCAGATTTAATCTTATCTCTCTCAAGGCCAGTAAGTTTTTGTAGCCTTAATTCAAGTATTGCTTTAGCTTGCAGTTCAGATAACTTGAAACTCTTGATTAAGCCGTCTTTTGCCTCATCAACAGTTTTAGATGCCCTTATAAGCTTTATGACTGCATCGAGGTTATCAATTGCTATAAGTAGCCCTTCGAGAACATGTGCCCTCTTCTCTGCCTGACTTAGGTCATACTTTGTTCTACGAACTACAACATCATGTCTGTGATTTACAAAATGATGAATCATATCCTTGAGATTGAGCATCTCCGGTCTACCATTCACTAATGCAATATTATTTACACTAAAACTTGATTGAAGTTGAGTGTATTTGAATAGTTTGTTTAAAACAACATTTGGAACAGCATCTCTTTTCAGAACATAAACGATCCTCATTCCATTCCTATCAGATTCATCGCGAATATCAGCTATACCCTCTAATTTTTTATCATTTACCAGTTCGGCAGTTTTCCTGATCATTTCCGACTTATTGACTTGGTAAGGGATCTCATTGACTATCACACAGTCTCTTCCATTAACTTCTTCAATTGCAGCTTTAGCTCGCATAACTACCCTACCCCTTCCAGTATGAAAAGCATCTCGCACACCATCATAGCCATAAATAACTCCACCTGTAGGGAAGTCTGGCGCCTTAATGTAAGTCATTAGACCATCAATGTCAATATCGTTGTCTTCAATGTAGGCAATCGTTGCATTAACTGATTCCGTGAGATTGTGAGGAGGCATGTTTGTCGCCATACCAACAGCAATACCTGAAGCTCCATTGACCAAAAGGTTAGGTATTCTAGTTGGCAAAACAGTTGGTTCTTGAATAGTATCGTCAAAATTCAATTGATAATCGACAGTTTCTTTGTCAATGTCTCTGACCATTTCTTCCGCAATCTTCTTCATGCGAACCTCGGTATATCTCATTGCTGCGGGGGAATCCCCATCAATTGAACCAAAATTACCTTGACCGTCAATCAAAGTATATCTCAAAGACCAATCTTGAGCCATTCGAACCATAGTGTCATAGACGGAACTATCGCCGTGAGGATGCAGCTTACCCAGGACATCTCCAACAATACGCGCAGACTTTTTATAAGCTCTCGTAGACACATTACCCATGTCATGCATACCAAAGAGAACTCTACGATGGACAGGCTTTAATCCGTCTCGCACATCAGGAAGTGCTCTTGATACGATTACTGACATTGAATAATCGATATACGAGCTCTTCATCTCGTCCTCTATATTTATTGGGATAATACGTTCTCCGTCCGCCATTTTGTCATATTAATTTGAATATCTCAAATGTAAGTAATCAATCACTTGAAACACACTGCCATCGGGCGATTAAAAGATCTTTTTATACACATTTTACTGTTTATAAATGTTCTTTTAAACAACCTTAACCTAATTGGCATTGTATTGGTTACTTTGGAGGTATGGATGAGAATTTTTCACCGCGCGTTAAAGACGTGATTGGATACAGTAAAGAAGAAGCGCTTAGATTATGTCATGATAGCATTGGCTCCGAACATTTGATATTAGGTATTATCAGAGAAGGTGATGGCTCAGCTATAGAAATCATGCAAACTCTAGGGATTGACTTAGTTATATTGAGACAAAAAATTGAAGACTTAAATGAAATTGGGGATAAGGATATCAATCCGAAAAAAAATATTCCTCTTACCCGACAAGCTGAAAAGGCATTAAAAACAACTTTTCTGGAGGCAAAGTTATACTCGAGCCCGATAATTCGTACCGCGCATCTGCTTCTTTGTGTTTTAAGGAATGACAATGACCCTGTCACTGGAGTTTTCAGAAACCTAGGAGTAGATTATGAGGGGGTCAAATCTGAATACCAAGAAAGATATTTGGATCAAGACACGACAGACACCTCAGTCATCCCAAAATCTGGATTTGATGATGACTTAGAGGATGCTGAAAATGATTCGAAATCAAAAAAGCAAACATCAAATCGACCTTCTTCAAATTCTAAATCTAAAAGTCCAGTACTAGATAATTTTGGCAGAGACCTAACCAAACTTGCGTCTGAAGGAAAGTTAGATCCTGTAGTGGGAAGAGAGCAGGAAATAGAGCGAGTAAGTCAAGTATTATCGCGAAGAAAAAAAAACAATCCATTACTTATAGGTGAGCCGGGTGTTGGAAAATCTGCTATAGCTGAAGGATTAGCGCTGAGAATTGTAAATAAGAAGGTGAGTAGAGTACTTTTCGAGAAACGCGTTGTAACCTTGGATTTGGCATCCATGGTGGCAGGTACTAAATACCGTGGTCAGTTCGAAGAGCGAATGAAAGCTCTTATGAATGAACTTGAAAAAAATGATGAGATCATTCTTTTTATTGATGAATTACACACAATTGTTGGTGCTGGTGGAGCCACAGGGTCACTCGATGCAAGCAATATGTTTAAACCAGCTCTTGCGCGTGGTGAAATTCAATGTATCGGGGCAACTACACTTGATGAGTATCGTCAATACATAGAAAAGGACGGTGCTCTAGAACGAAGATTTCAAAAGGTCATCGTTGACCCACCATCACCAGAGGAAACTTTAGAGATTTTAGAAAACCTCAAATCTCATTACGAAAGTCATCATAACGTAACTTACACTCAAGAGGCGCTCGAGGCATGTGTTAATCTCACAATTCGATATGTTTCAGATCGCCACTTACCCGATAAAGCTATCGATGCGTTGGATGAAGCCGGAAGCAGAGTTCACATAACTGGAATATCTGTACCGAAAGAAGTTATTAAACTTGAAAGCGAACTTGAAGAAATCAGGCAGAAAAAAATGGAAGTTGTTAAAAAACAACGTTATGAAGAAGCTGCTCAACTTCGAGATGATGAAAAAACCACAGAAAACAACCTTAAAGAGGCCCAGATGGCTTGGGAAGAATCTTTAAGTGAAAACCGTCAACCTGTAACAGAAGATCATATTTCTGAAGTTGTGGCAATGATGACTGGGATACCGGTTCAAAAAATCGCTAAACAAGAACTAGACAAGCTTGGGACAATGGAAATTGATATCAAGACCAAAATTATTGGTCAAGATGAAGCTGTCAGAAAAGTAGTTCGAGCTGTCCAAAGAAATAGAGCTGGATTAAAGGATCCGAATAAGCCAATAGGTTCTTTTATCTTTTTAGGTCCTACAGGAGTCGGGAAAACTCAACTTGCCAAAGAAATCGCTATTCAGCTCTTTGATTCTGAAGACTCATTAATCAGAATGGACATGAGCGAATACATGGAAAAATTTGCAATTTCTAGACTTGTTGGAGCTCCTCCGGGATATGTTGGTTATGAGGAAGGTGGACAACTAACAGAGAAAGTTAGACGAAAACCATATTCTGTAATTTTACTAGATGAAGTAGAAAAGGCTCACCCTGATGTCTTCAACTTATTACTTCAAGCTCTCGATGACGGACACATGACTGATAGCCTAGGTAGAAAAGTAGATTTTAGGAACACACTTATTATCATGACATCCAACATAGGATCTCGAAGATTAAAGGACTTTGGTACAGGAGTAGGTTTCGGAACAAAGCTTTCAGAAGATAAAAAAGATGAGCTATCAAAAGGAGTCTTAGAAAGTGCATTGAATAAAGCATTTGCTCCGGAGTTTTTAAATAGAATTGATGATGTAGTCATATTCAACACTCTTTCAAAAGAAAATATTGACACGATTGTAAAAATTGAATCAAAAACTTTAGTTGATAGAATGCTAACAATGGGATTTGAGGTAAAAATTAGCGAAAAAGCTATTGCTTTCATTGGGACTAAAGGCTATGATCCTAAATATGGAGCTAGGCCACTAGCTCGATCGATTCAAAAATTTATTGAAGATCCTCTTGCCGAAGAGATTGTGGCTGGAAAAGCTAGTGCTGGAGACACAATTAAATTTGATGCTAAAAAAGACTCAAAGAAATTGATTTTAAAAATTGTCAAGCATAAGGAATCAAAAACTGAAGATCTACAAGGAAAGTAAACCTGGGATTTCTTCAACTTCTTTGTATCGTTCCATTACTTTTTCAGGAGACAACATTATTTCCTTAGCTGTAACACTTACAAAATTACCTTTAGTAGACTGTCTTAAAATAACCTCAGATGAATCAGAATTAAATAAACTCTCTAAATGAGCAATATTTTCGTTTTTAGCGGGGCAAATAAACTTGAACATATAAAGACATGGCCAGTTGTAATTTTCGTCTAAGAGTTTTTTAAAATTTGATTTCTTCATGATAAGTTCCCAATTAAACAAAGATATGACCGACTTGAGTCGAATAGTTCTAACTGGAGCTCCGGGAACTGGTAAAAGTTCGACTGTAAATGCTCTTGAGAAATTTGGTTATCCTGTCATGAAAGAAGTCTCAAGAGAGTATTGGGATAAAACGGGTTACGGATCCGGCGGAGAAGACCCATGGCGTAATTTGATAACTTTTTCAAAAGCTATTTGGGAGCTTAGAACTCAACAGCACATCGAAGCGAAATTAATGAGTGGACCAGTGTTTTATGACAGATCAATAATTGATGTGCTTGCATATATAGATGCAGGAAACAAAGAAGCAGAAACTGCCATGAATCCAGCACCATATAAATATAATAAAGTGTTCATTTTCCCACCATGGGAAGAGATATATAAGCAGGATGATGGGAGATGGGAGCCTTTTAGTACCTGCGAATTGGTGGATAAATCTGTTCGGGAAACATATGATAGATATGGCTATCATTTAATAGAGGTGCCAAAATGCACGATTCAAGAAAGGGTTAATTTTATTATTCGAGAAATAGGTGGAGTCAAGTAATGCTCGAATTATTCTAAAAGAAGTTTGGGGCTATGATGATTTTCTCCCAAATCAAGAGATTATAATTAATAGCCTCCTGGAAAAAAATGACACAATAGCGTTATTACCAACCGGAGGCGGCAAGTCATTGTGTTATCAAATCCCAGGACTTTGCCTAAATGGTCTCACGATAGTAATTTCTCCACTTATATCGCTAATAACAGATCAAGTAAATGATTTGAACAAAATTGGTCTTTCAGCTATTTCTCTTGCTGGAGATCATGATCAAAAATCATGGGATAGTATCCTAGATAATGCTATTAATGGGGAGTATCACTTTATTTATATTTCACCAGAAAGAGCCATCAGTCAAAAGTTTTTAAGAAGGTTAAAATATCTACCTATCAGCATTGTAGCGATTGATGAGGCGCATTGCGCCAGTCAATGGGGGCACGACTTTAGACCTAGTTACGCAAAACTTGGTATTTTTAAAAAGGTATTGCCAGAAATTCCGATGATTGCTTTAACTGCTTCTGCCACTCCCGATACGCTATCAGATATTAAAACAATTTTATCTCTTGAAAATGCGAATATTTTCAAATCAAGCTTTTATCGTTCAAACATCTCAGCCAATATTTTTAGAGTTGGATCAAAAGAAAAAGTTTTAAAAAAACTTATCGAGCCAGGCAGAGGTAAACAAATTATATACTGCAGAACAAGAAGCCAAACTACGTTGTGGGTGAATAAGCTAAAAGATATTGGAATTTCATCTCTCCCCTATCACGGAGGACTTCAGGCAGACATACGATCAAAAAATTATTCCGAATGGTCTGCGGGAAATTCTGGATGTATGATTGCCACAACAGCCTTTGGTATGGGAGTTGATGAACCCGACGTTAGGCAAGTATTTCATGTTGAAATACCGAATAGTATAGAGTCTTACTATCAAGAAATTGGCAGAGCAGGGCGAGATGGAGAGAAAGCATCTTCTTATCTTCTTATCGAGTCAAAGAATATAAAAGCTTATGAAAAAAGATCAAGTGAAAATGAAATCTCCTGGTCAGACTTGCGCGAGGTATATCATAAAATAGCCAGCATAGGTCAAATAGCTGTTGGTGATGGCCATAACGAAAGGCAATCGATTAACTTATTAGAAATATCGCAAAAACTAAAACAAAGTCAGAAAAAAGTTGATAGTGCCATCAAGACTCTGGTTAGAGAGGGAGTATTTTTTCTTCATGATAACTATAGGTCAAAGCCAGAAGTGAAGCTAAATTTCTCAGGGTCTATATTAGTAGAGAAGCTGGGAAACATCAAGTCTTATGGTAATATAGCCTATTCTTTATCTCGAAATATGCCCGAATCGAATAATAAATGGGCTCAATTTTCATTAAAATCTCTTTCTCATTGGTCCAATACATCGCTTGCAGAAACTGTAAAAGGACTCAACACACTTTCAGAGTCAGGCATTTTAGATTGGATTGAAATGGATTCAAAAATGGTTTTAGAATGGCTTCATCCAAGAGAGTCTGAAGGGCATTTATCAATTCCAATGTCAAAGATTGAAAATCAAAACTCATCGAAAAGAAATAAAATTAAATCTTTTTTAAATTTAGTATCATCTCAAAACTGTATTTTCTCTGATATTCTATTATATTTTGGGGAAGAAATCGATGATTTTAGATGTAATAATTGCTCCACATGTACTCATGGGGATCCATCATCTGAGAGAAATATTCAAAAAAGTATTTTTATTCTAATTGGCGAAAAGGCTTTAAGCGTTCAAGATATATCAAGATCCTTAGGCATGCCGAATGATATAATTGATAAAGCACTTATTTCTGGTGTTGAACGTAATTTGTGGTTAAGTTCAGATAAAGGAGAATATTATCTACTATGAAAACATCAATTGTCTTTTTTGGAACTCCAGATTTTGCAAAAGAAAGTCTATCTCGGCTATACGATGACCCTAAGGTCAATATTAAAGGTGTTGTCAGTGGACCTGATCGTCAATCAGGACGTGGGCTAAGAACAAAACAATCAGAAGTCGCTGCTTTTGCAGTAGAACGTAAAATATCCCTATCTCAACCTAGCGATCTTGAAAGCGATGATTTTATTAAAGTTTTAAAAGAATGGAATGCTGAAATATTCGTAGTTGTTGCATTTAGAAAGCTACCAAAGAATGTATGGTCAATTCCCAAACTAGGAACTTTTAATATTCACGCCTCTCTCCTGCCCGCTTATCGAGGAGCAGCACCAATTCAATGGGCCATAGCAAACGGAGAAACACTAACTGGTGTGACTTCTTTTTTTATTAATGACGTCATCGACTCCGGGGATATGATATTGCAACTAAAAGTTAAAATAGGTACTAATGAAGGTATTTCGTCACTATATGATAAGCTTAAAATTGCCGGAGCATCGCTTGCATTAGATACAATTTTTGCAATTTCTAGTGAAAAAACTACCCGAATTGAGCAAAAAATGGATGGTGTTGACAAAAAAGCACCAAAAATATTTACTCAATTTGGTCATCTTGAATTACTAAATAGTTTAAATGAAATCCATAATAGAATTCGTGCCTGCGACAACTTTCCCGGGGCAAGCATCCCCATGATAAATGGCAATAGTGGAAGAATTAAATTCTTTAATTCTAAAATTATAAATAACTATAAATCATTAGATTATACTATTAATATTAAACTAATAATTTCAGACAAAGAAATCATTATCACTCAAAGAAACACTGCCTTGAAAATAGGCTCAGTGCAATGGCCAGGCAAGCGTCAAATGGACACTTTTGAGTTTGTTAAAGGATTCCGAGAAAGGGGCGTTTTTGAAATTAATGGTAAGAAAATAGCGTAGACCCTTGCGTACGTTAGGTATTCGTGTATATTTGTTAATGACCAAAACAATTAATCTTAAATCATTTAACAATGAACAAGGCACAACTAATCGATGCACTAGCTTCAGATGCTGGTATCTCTAAATCTCAAGCAAAAGCTGCTCTAGACTCTTTTACTAATTCTGTCGGTAAGGCTTTAGCTGGAGGAGACAAAGTTTCCCTAGTAGGATTCGGAACATTTAGCGTTTCTCGAAGAAATGCACGCGAAGGACGTAATCCTCAAACTGGAAAAACTATCCAGATCGCTGCAAAAAACGTAGCTAAATTTAAAGCTGGTGCTGAGTTAAGCGGCAAGCTATAATTAGCTAAACATCACCTAAACAAAAAGTCGCTTTGAAAAAAGCGACTTTTTTATGCTTGTAACTTTTATGGGCCAATACTAATTACCCATTCTAGTTTTCAGATAATTTATAAATCCTCTCGATAATATCAACAACTTTTAGACCCTCTAATGCATTTGTCGTAATAGGAGAACTTCCAGCTAGAACGGACATAACATTTTCATATACGTATATATGATTGGCTGCAGAACCTTTATAAGCACCATAATTATTAGGCGGGTTACTAGCTTCCAATGTTGGCATGGTATAATTCTTAATATTACAGTGTACAACTTCATTCATGTACTGACCAGCAATTTTTATTGAACCATTTTCCCCAATCACCGTAAGTGAGCTTTCTAAATTACTATCCCAAACACTCGTAGAGTAATTTAAGGACCCTTTCCCTCCTTTGGCAAGATCAAAATGAACCATACCTGAGTCCTCAAAATCAATGGATTCTTTGTGATTAAAATTATGGATATCTACATGTGTTGGGTGTATGTCTCCAAAAACCCAGTAAAGAATATCGATAAAATGAGAAAACTGTGTGAATAATGTCCCGCCATCAAGCTTTTTTGAACCGTGCCAGTCTCCGGACCGATAATATCTGTCATCTCGATTCCAAAAACAATCAACATGGACCATATAAATGTTTCCGAGTTTATCAGAGGAAATAATCTCTTTTAACCATTTAGAAGGAGGCGAATATCGATTTTGCATAACTCCAAAAACAAATCGACCTTTTTGTAGCGCCTCATGTAAAACATTTTCAGCATCAAGACTCCTCAAAGACATTGGCTTCTCTATTATTGGGTGAGCTCCATATTTAATGGATACAAGAGCGTGCTCAGCATGCAGCCCATTAGGAGTTGCAATGGCCGCAACTTCAATGCCCTCAACGTCTTTAAAAAGAAATTCAGTATCCAAATAATGATCACAGTCCTCAGAAATACCTAATTCTTTAATACTTTTTACATCACAGGTAGCTAAAAGCTTAGCTCCTTCTGTTGCCTTGATCATTTCAATATGGCGCTTACCAATTCTACCACAACCAATAACAACAAACCCAACTTCTTTTCTCATAATATTTATGGTTGAACTCGGAATGAATTCCATTCCGAATTCCATTTTATCTCAAAAACTAATCTATCATGCATTCTGTTTCTTCTTCCCTGCCAGAATTCAATTTTTTCAAATGATAAATAATAACCACCCCAATCATCGGGGCAATCGTAATCGTTACTTGACTCAGATTTGAAGGAATTGAATTTTAATTCTAAATCAATTCGAGACTTTATTTTTTCGGACTGATTAGATGACAATGCTCCCAACTGAGATAATTTAGGCCGCGATGAAAAATATTTTTCACTTTCAATTCTTGATATTTTTTTCACTTTTCCTGTTATACGGATTTGACGCTCTATTTCTGGCCAAAAAAACAAAGCATGTACATTGGGGTTAGTGGAAATATCGCGACCTTTTTTTGAATTATAGTTTGTGTAAAACACAAATCCCTCATCACGAATTTCTTTTAGTAGAACAATACGTGAATCTGGAGTCCCATCTTTACTTACTGTACTAAGAGCAAAAGCAGTTGAATCCGAATTGCCTAAAAGCCTGTACTCCTCAAGCCAAGCTAAAAACATTTCTATTGGATTCGCTGAGAGAGACTCATCACCTAGCTCTCCATTTAAATATTCCTTTCTATCGTCTTGTAAACTCATTGAATGTGCTAATTTAGACGATATGAGTTTGTCTTCAATCTATGAAATCAAAAGAGGCGATATTTTATTAGCACATCCTCTAATTTCTGATGATGATTTTAATAAAACCGTAATTATAATTGCGGATAATCAAGATGAAAGCGTCACAGGATTTGCTTTAAATAAACTATCTCCCTTTACGCTTAAAGATGCCTTAGGGGATGACTGGCCAGAGTTTCCCATTTTAATTGGAGGTCCAGTTGAGCGCGATGCCTTATTCTTTCTTCATACCTGTGCTAATCTGATTCCAAATTCAGAACACATAATAAATGATATATATTGGTGTGGTGATTTTGAGATCATGAAGAATCTGGTGTTAACAAAACAGATAGATTCAACAGAAATTACATTTTTTATTGGCTATTCAGGATGGTCTTTAAGTCAAATCCAAGAAGAGATCCATGAAGAATCATGGGCTGTGATTAAAGAATCTGCCTCTGTAGGTATCGGTTTTGATTCGGACCTTTACAACAGTTTAAAAGCATACTCTCCAGAATCATTCAGAATATGGGATAATAGCCCTGATAAAATAGAGTTGAACTAAAATTCTAAACACTTTTTGTTTATTTCATTTTGCATGTTATTGGCTAAAACTGAAACATAATTAGACTTTCGATATTCAGAAACCGCCATGACTCCATATAACGCGTTAGTAATCCATATTTCATCCGCTTTTAAAAGATCAAATGGACTGATTTTTTCTTCTTTGACAATTAACCCTAGACTTTTAGATAGTTTTAAAACCTGCTCTCGCATAACACCTCTTAGGGCACCGTCTTCGAGCGATGGAGTTACTATAGACTCGCCTTTAATCAGAAACACATTCCCTCTACTTGTCTCCAAAACATAATTATCATGAGACAGTAATATAGCATCATCAACATTTTGCTCTTGAGCAAACTTTGCTGTCAATATATATAGAGCACTTTGACTCATTTTTAAATTCGACAACAAACCTCTTGATTTCTTGTGCTCCTGAAATAAAGCAAGCTTTTGGAGCTTAACAGGACTTGGGTAACGTATATCATCAAGACTAGAGACATTTAGGCACCAATCAATAGAGTTTGTAACTGGTGTATAACCAAGCCCTCCTGTTCTCCATACACTAAGCCGAACCCGATAGTCAAGTTCATGTTTGGGTTTAAACAGTAAAATTTCAGATGCTAATTTATCTGGTGACCAGTCTAAGGGGATATCCATACGCAATATTCGCATCGAAGACATCAATCGAAAATAATGACTTTCCCAGAAGCATATTCTCCCTTTATAAATTCTTAAAGTCTCAAACAATCCATCTCCATATAGGTGAGATCTTCGATTAAACGAGATTGCTTGATCCTCATTTAATTGGCTACCATTATACCAAATTGAATTTAAGCTCACACTAATTTTGACATTATCTCTGCCATTTTTGATCCAATGTCCGCAGGAGAGTCAACTACGTTTACGCCACACTCTCTGAGGATTAACTTTTTAGCCTGAGCAGTATCCTCTGCTCCGCCAACAATTGCTCCAGCATGCCCCATCGTCCTTCCTGCTGGCGCCGTTTCTCCTGCTATAAAGCCTACAACTGGCTTTGTGCCATTATTTTTAATCCACTCACCTGCTTCTGCTTCAAGCTGTCCACCAATTTCTCCAATCATAACAATTCCATCAGTTTCGTCATCATTCATTAGCAGAGCTACAGCATCTTTTGTAGTAGTTCCTATTATAGGATCTCCACCGATACCAATAGCAGTTGATATACCCATTCCAGATTTTACAACCTGATCTGCAGCCTCATATGTAAGAGTTCCTGACTTAGAGACTATACCTATTTTTCCTTTCTCAAAAACAAAACCAGGCATGATACCAACTTTTGCTTCTCCTGCAGTTATTATGCCCGGGCAATTAGGTCCAATTAATGTGGACCCTCTACTTTCAACGTAGGGTTTTGCCTTAATCATATCAGAAACAGGTATACCTTCAGTTATACAAACAATAACTTCAATACCGGAGTCAGCAGCTTCCATTATTGAGTCCGCTGCAAACGCAGGTGGAACAAATAAAATAGAAACATTTGCTCCTGTTGAACTCACTGCTTCTTTTACAGTGTCAAATACAGGCCTACTCAGATGGCTCTGACCACCTTTACCCGGAGTTACTCCGCCGACAACATTAGTACCAAAAGAAATCATCTGTTCTGCGTGAAATGTGCCTTCTTTTCCTGTAAAACCTTGAACTATGACTTTGGAATTTTTATCTACGAGTACACTCATGTGTTTGTTGGATATTGAAATTGTTTTTAATATGCAAAAGTAGCACCCTATGATCCAAATTATTTAAATTAATTGGCAAACTTCATCTCTTTGATTAAGCGACTTGCTCCAGCATATTTATCTACCACCCACATAATGTATCTTATATCGACCATTATATTTCTGCATCTCTCGGGTGTGAAATAAAAATCACTCATTGTGCCCTCCCAAACTCTATCAAAATTCAATCCTATCAGCTCACCTTTGGAGTTCAGAGCTGGACTACCAGAATTTCCACCAGAGGTATGATTAGCAGATAGAATACAAACAGGAAGCTTTCCATCAAAATCAGCATATTCTCCGAAATCTCGAGATTCTAATTTTGATCTAAATCCTTGGGGTAAATCAAACTCATAATCTCCTGGAATATATTTATTTAAAATACCATCTGTTGTTGTTCTATGATTATAGGTTGCTCCATCTTTTGGTGAAAAACCTCCAACTTCACCAAAAGAAACCCTCATTGTTGAATTCGCATCAGCAGAAAGAATTTTCCCTGAAGCTCTAGCGGCAGACATATGAAGATTCATCCATTCTTTCATGCCAGACTCAAAAAGTCTTTCTTTATTCCGGCTTTCTAAAAACACAGAACGATATTTAGTGATTAAATCTGTCCAGAGATTAAAGGCAAGATGATTTCTACACAACTCCACGACAATTGTATCGGAATATTTATTTGAATTTAACGGAAGACTGTTATAGAGATGAGGGCTAAATAAACCTCGCACAAAAGCATCAGTTTCTTTTAGATATTGAATTGGAACATTAAGTAAAGTATCTTCTTTTCCAGCATTTATCCATTCATTCACAAGGTTTTTAGAAGCTCTGCGATCCAATTCTAAGTCATAATTCTTTTCAAAAGATTGCAAAGCTCTAATTGCCTTGTCAATATTATTGCCCTTGTCTGACAATCTCACAAGATCATTTGCTAATCGACTCCAAGTGAGAAGTTCCCAATTTCTTAAAATCTCCTGAAAATATATTATACTTTTTCTACTATTTTCTAATGATGATATCTGCTTATCAAATTCATCAACAAGATCAACCGCCCGAAATGCGTTTTCATGATTGGCAGAATGGTATTTAATAACTTTTTTTTGCCTCATTTTCAAAGTATCAATACCATGAGATGCAGTCATTCCCTCCATCTGACCGATCCATTTTTTCCATCCATTTGAAACCGATGCATACTTTGATGCATATTGAATCTTAACCATGGGATTAACCCGCATAGCGCTATCCCAAGTATTTAAAACAATCTCTCTCAGTTGAACCTTTATTGGCAACATCACATCAACTTGTTGAACGACCTCGCTAACAGGCAAATAACTAGTTGTCCTACCTGGAAAGCCATAGATCATTGAGAAATCCCCCTCTTTTACTCCGGCAAGACTAATTGTTAGTGGATTATTAGAAACTAATGGAATATTCTCTGGTGAATAATCGGATGGACTTCCGTCAGGTGCAGTATATACTCTGAACATAGAAAAATCCCCTGTATGCCTTGGCCATACCCAATTATCAGTATCCGCACCAAACTTACCTACAGCACTTGGCGGTGCACCAACTAATCTTACATCTGAAAATCTTTGAGATATAATTTGAATAAATTGGTTACCATAATAAATAGACTTAATTGCTACCCGAATAGACTCACCAGAAGTAGGATTTGATTTTAGCAAAGAATCGACAGCTTGCTTTTCAGTTAAACCATTCAGGATAAGAGGAAAAATCCTGTCTGAGACATCTTCAATACTAATTATAAAATCTACATATAACCCTTCATTTGGTTTTTCATCTCCCATTGATTCTGCCCAAAATCCATTCTTTAGGTAATCATTTTCAATAGAGGAGTGTTTCTGTATTGCACTATAGCCACAATGATGATTGGTTAGGACCAAACCTTTTGATGATATTATTTCCCCCGTACAAAAACCACCAAAATGAACGATTGCATCTTTGAGACTTCCTCTATTTGCTGTATAAATATCTGAAGCAGACATTTTCATCCCTTTCGAAATCATATTAACCTCTTGATTTACAAGATCCATTGGGAGCCACATTCCTTGCCCTATTAAAAAATTAGGGAAAGCAAATGAAATGGCAATTGGTATTAGTATTTTCTTTAACATGGAGTAAAGATAATATCTTAGCCAGATGAAAATGATTAAATACTTACTATCAGCCACAATAATTGTTGCTATTATATCGTGCGAGTCAAACTCTTTGAAGATTCAAATTGATCTTACCAATTTTAATCCTGCTGATGGTGAAGGAATGGCAAAAATTAACGTCAGAGATTCTTCTCAATGGATTGTAGCGGATTCCATAATGTTAGAAGATGGAAAGGGTAAGCTTTCATTTTCTCCAGATGGTCCCACTTCATTTTACCTAAGTATCGCAGGATTACCTCAAGCAATTACTGGATTCGGTCATTTTGGTAAATTGACTTTATCTGGCGATGCTTCGATATTACCTTTTGATGGAAAACTAGAAGGAACCAAAAGCCAAGATGATCTAAACTTATTCATGAAAAAACAAAGTGATTTTAGAGAATTCACAAATGGTCTGAATGAAACTTATAGCATAGCTTCCTCAGCAGGTGACACTGCAACTATTGACTCCCTGAGTTCCATGATGAATAAAAAATACGCTCTTTTACAAAAAGAAACAAAAGAATTTGCACTAAACCATGATGTCCTAGGCGCATACATAACCAATAGATATCTATCGATGGAAGAAATTGGGTTTATTGACTCTGTATTGGTTAATGTTAAAGATTACTCCTCTCAAGACGTTAACCTTCTCAAGAAGCGCTCTGAGGCCCTTCATAGAGTAGCTGTAGGACAGCCATTCACGGATTTAAATCAACAAGACACAAGCGGTAATCCCATTTCCATAAAATCCATAGTTTCAGATTACATACTTGTTGACTTCTGGGCTTCCTGGTGCGGACCGTGCCGAGCGCAGAACCCATCCTTAGTGAAGATGCATAAAAAATGGAGTAGTCGTCTTGAAATAATTGGTGTCGCATTTGACCAAGACAGAAGTAGGTGGATCCAAGCCATCGAAGATGATCAATTAAATTGGCCTCAAATGTCAGATTTGAAAGGTTGGGGAAACTCCGCAGCAGACATTTATTCCATCCGAGCAATTCCGCAAAATATTTTAATAGGACCAGAAGGTAAAATCGTTGCTAGAAACATAAAGCCGATAGAAATTGATGACTATTTAGTTGCGCGAGAATAGCAAATCTATTTATTTAGATAATTGAGAATTAAACCTCTGTAGCTAATATCTTTTTTGTTTTTAGTTTGGTTCTATCAATTTTTTCAATTAGTTGACTTACCATTTTAGTTTTTACGGCAACAAATGAGTTGTTTTGTTGCAATTCTATTAATCCTAAATCTTCAGAATTTAAGCCCCCCTGTTTAATACAGAATCCGACTACGTCACCCTTAGATATCTTATCTCGCCTACCCCCAGAAATCATAACAGTGCTCCACTCTGAAGCTTTAGATTCTTCAACCCTTAGCAATTCTGCAGTCTCCATATCCGGGATAAAATCTGGTAATTTCTCATCGGAGTGATGTAATATAAATACCGTTCCATTATTATGCATTCTCGCTGTCCTTCCGTTACGGTGGATAAATTCATGCTCACGCAGAGGGAGGTGATAATGCATTATAAAATCGATTTTATCAATGTCTAAACCGCGCGCTGCCAAGTCTGTTGCTACTATGAGATTATGCGAGCCATTCCTGAACTTTATTAATGCTAACTCCCTGTCGTTTTGCTCCAACCCCCCATAAAAGCAACCATGACTAATTCCTTTATGAGACAAAAAATCACTTACCCTATTTATGCTGTCTTTGTAATTGCAAAAGAGTATTCCGGATTTACCATTGAGTTTCAATAAAGCATCAGATAACGATTCTAATTTGTCTTTATCCGCGGATAAAATTGACTTGATTTTCAAGACTCCATCCCCTTTTTTCAAATTATTGACAATCTCAGGGGATTCTAAATTCACGAATCTTGGTATTTCAACCTGATTCGTAGCAGATGTAAGTATCCTCTTTTTTACATGATATAAGGAACTACAAATGATTTTAAGCTCATCTTCAAAACCAATTTCTAACGATTTATCAAACTCATCTAAAACCATTGTTTTCACAAAATCAAGAGAGAAAGTATTTCTATTTAAATGATCTGCCAATCTACCTGGAGTACCTACAATTATAGCTGGAACGTGTTTTAAGTTAATTCTATCCTGGTTAAATGATTGTCCACCATAAACAGAATTACACTTTAATCCCGTACCCATTTCACGAATTACCTGCTCGATTTGAATTGCTAACTCTCTTGATGGAACAACAATGATCAATTGGACTCCATTATTTTCAAAATCCATCTGATTAATTATGGGCAATAAAAAAGCCAATGTTTTTCCAGTTCCTGTTGGAGACAATAAGATTACATTCTCATTATTTGAAATAGCAACATCAGCTAAGACCTGCATTTCATTTAATGCGGAAATGCCGAGTTTATTTATAATTTCTTTTTGGGTTTTCATCTATTTATTGAATTTATCTCTATTCGCTGAAATCTTCTCATTGCTAATCATAACATACACTCTTGATCGTTTATCATAATCATGTCAACAAGGATCAATAATAAACAGCTGGCCTAAAATAAGATTAAAAGTGCCAGAGATTTAATCCATGGAGATATCGTTAAAATCTTATTCCAACCCAAATAAAAAATTATGTCAATAAACCTCCGTCTACCTGGAGTACCTGTCCAGAAACATACGATGATAAGTCACTACCTAAATAGACGCATGCATTTGCGACATCTTCAGGCTTCCCTCCTCTTTTCAATGGAATCGCATCTCTCCAACTCTGAACGGTCTTTTCATCCAGAACAGATGTCATTTCAGTTTCTATAAATCCCGGAGCGACGGCGTTACATCTAATGCCCCTAGATCCAAGCTCAAGAGCGACAGACTTCGTAAAGCCTATTATACCAGCCTTAGAAGCGGCATAGTTCGCCTGTCCAGCATTTCCCTTTAAACCGACAATCGAAGATATATTTATGATACTACCACTTCGTTGCTTTAGCATTGATCTTTGAGCATGCTTAGTTGTATTAAAAACTGATTTCAAATTAGTATTTATTACTGAGTCAAAATCTTCTTCACTCATACGCAGCATTAAAGTATCCTTTGTGATTCCAGCATTATTAACAATAATATCAATTTGCCCGAAATGCGAAATAACGTCATTAATAAGTTTCTCTGCATCTTCAGAGCTTGAAGCGTCAGACTGAAAACCCTTTGCCTCTCCACCCAATGAAGAAAGCTCAGTTTCTAAAGATTTACCTCTTTCAACACTTGACAAAAATGTGAAGGCAACTTTCGCACCCTCTTCGATAAATCTTTGAGCGATGGATCGCCCAATTCCTTTCGAGGCTCCAGTTATTAGAGCAACTTTATTTTCAAGAAGTTTCATAATTATTAAATTTCTTTAGTAAAATTACAATGTTTTATTAAAGCCCCCTGCCCACAAGCCAATATATGCACTTAAAAAACCTAAAAAACCACCAACGATTACGTCATGTAGCCAATGCATATTCAAATATATTCTTGAAATAGCAACGATTAAAGCAAGTAAAGCCATAAATAAGGGGACTCGCAATTTGGGAAACACCAAGCTAGACCATAGCGAAACCCATGCAACTGTAATACTTGTATGTCCTGAAGGAAAACTCTTTCTATAGCTTACAACTAAACCTTCAATAGGTTCTAGATTCTCAAAAACAGACATTGGACGCAATGCATCGGACAAGAAGAACTTTCCTATTTGAGGTAAAAAACCCCCAAGAGATAATCCTATTAAAAGAGAATAGAGAACTCTTATTTTATGGGATTTACCTTGTTTCCAGGGAAAAAATATCGCCATTAATAATATTGCAGGAATTAATACATATTCCTCTCCAATCCTGGTTGCATATAAAAAGAAAAAATCAAGAATTTCAGATCTTAAAGATTGAAGCGACAAATGAAAATTTTGGCTCCCGTTTATACCATAAATTAGAGATAAGAAAGACCAAAAAATTAAAAAATAGTAAGTGAACTTCTTGTTCACGACCCAATAGTCCGGAGTAAGGTTTTAATTTGGCTTTCCCATAAAAGCTTCATTTCATCCTCCTCTTCTTCTTCAGCAAAATCGGTGACAACAAGAAGACCTGCACCAGTTAACTCATCAAACTGAATTCTAAACTCAAAGCTGAATTTCTCCTTGCTATCGTCATGATCCCATTTGAACTGGATGAATTGATTTTGCTTCTTTTTTACTAAGTGAGCAATCTCTTCAGAATCATTCCAGAAAAAAGTAAAAGTATCACCACGAGAATTAACATCATCACAGAACCATTCAGAAAGACCACTAGGAGTACTTAAAAAGCTGTAGATCATCGCAGCTGAGCTGCGAATTGGAAATTCAAGTGATATTTTAACGCGGTCTGACATAGTTTTTAATGACGAGCTTTTTAGTAATAATTAATACTGCAATATAATAGCATAATTCGTATGGCAAAAACTAAATGTAAAAAGATTACACACATCTTTCAACATTATAAAATAAAGGTTGGCTCTAACGGGTTTCCACTCTATTTTTGCCCCTTGAAATGGCGAGGTAGCTCAGAAGGTTAGAGCGCAGGATTCATAACCCTGAGGTCGGGAGTTCAATTCTCCCTCTCGCTACAGGCCCTTCAGTTGATTCTGAGGGGCTTTTTTGTTG
>MDSW01215966.1_pt1 | contig 61469 bp, 57 predicted proteins | sample 811171 | NCBI WGS metagenome assembly MDSW01 (sample SAMN05326641, study PRJNA326480) | marine metagenome | isolation source: seawater | place: Atlantic Ocean: North West | collected 2012
TAGATTTCCCAATCAGAGTCGTGGAAGACTACCACGTTGATAGGTTGGATGTGGAAGTACAGTAATGTATGAAGCTAACCAATACTAATAGCTCGATCGGCTTGATTACAGTATTCGTACAGAGAAAAGTTTTATTACTTATTAGTTTCCTGGTGATAATAGTGACAGATAAACACCCGATCCCATCCCGAACTCGACCGTGAAAGCTGTTTGCGCCAATGGTACTTTGTCTTAAGGCATGGAAGAGTAGGTCATTGCCAGGATTATTATTTTAATTATCTAAGTTTACATTTATTAAGGTTTACTAAATGTTTTCAATAGTAATACCCTTATATAATGAAGCAAAAAACATAGAAATATTGTTAACTGAAATTTATGTTTCATTAAAAAAATATAAAAATTTTGAAATAATTTTAGTGAATGATTTTAGTAGTGATAATACTTTAGAAGTAATAAAAAATATTCAAAAAAAAAATCATATAACTTTAGTAAATAATTCAAAAAATCAAGGACAAAGTTATGCTATTCATAAGGGTATAACAATTTCTAAAAATAATTTGATAGTTACTATAGATGGTGATGGTCAGAATAATCCTAAAGATATACCAAGACTTCTAGAGTTATTTTTTGCAAATAAAGATGTATCATTAGTAGGAGGAATAAGGTTTAAAAGAAAAGATAGTAACATTAAAATTTTATCTTCAAAAATTGCTAATGCAATTAGATCAAAAATTTTAAATGATGACTGTCTTGATACCGGTTGTTCTTTAAAAGTTTTTGAAAAAAATATATTTTTAAATTTTCCTTATTTTAATGGTATTCATCGTTTTTTACCTGCTTTATTTAAGGGATACGGTTATAAGACTCTTTTCATTAACGTAGATCACAGACATAGAAAAGAAGGAAAATCAAATTATGGAACTATTGATCGTTTATATCGTGGAATCATTGATATAATAAAGGTTAGAAAAATAATAAAAAAAAAATATAAGTAAATGATTATAGACCAGTTATTAAATTTCTTAGGCTTAAGCAATCTTGATTATCAAGAATTTATTTGGGTTACTTTTGGAACATTAGGGCAATTGGTTTTTTTTAGTAGGTGGGTTATTCAATGGCTTTCATCAGAAAAAAAAGGTTCAAGTGTAATCCCTGTTGCATTTTGGTGGTGTAGTTTTGTTGGCGGTGTAATTACCCTAATATATGCGGTGCACATTAGAAGCTTTCCTTTTGTATTAGCTCAAGGAATCGGTATAATAGTATATTCAAGAAATTTAATTTTGATATATAAAAATAAGAAATTTAGTTAATGAAAAAAATAGAAAACTATATTAACGGAAAAGTTACATCTGTTTCAAAAAATGATATGCCTGTTTTTGATCCCTCTACTGGCGAAGAAATATCAAAGGTTGTTTTATCAAATGAGGAAGATTTTGATATTGCTATCAAAAACTCTAAAGAAAGTCAGAAAGAATGGGCAGATTTTACTCCTCTTAAAAGATCAAGAATTTTGTCAAATTATAAATCATTAATTGAAAAAAATTTGCAAGAAATTGCAGAATTAGTATCAAAAGAACATGGAAAAACTCTTGATGATGCAAAAGGTTCTGTGACAAGAGGTTTAGAGGTGGTTGAATTTGCTTGTGGAATTCCTCACTTATTAAAAGGTGAGTTTTCACAAAATGTTGGTTCGAATATTGACTCTTGGTCTATTAGACAGCCTTTAGGAGTTTGTTCTGGCATCACTCCTTTTAACTTTCCAGCTATGGTTCCTATGTGGATGTTTCCAATTTCAATAGCTTGTGGAAACTCTTTTATTTTGAAGCCTTCAGAAAAAGATCCCTCGTGCTCAATAAAGCTTGCAGAACTTTTTTCAAAGGCTGGCCTTCCTGATGGAGTATTTAATGTTATCCAAGGAGATAAAGAAATAGTTGATTTAATTCTTCAAAGCCCTCATATTTCCTCAGTTAGTTTTGTTGGCTCAACGCCAGTAGCAAAATATATTTATGAACAAGCAGCTAAGAATTTAAAAAGAGTTCAAGCTTTAGGCGGAGCTAAAAATCATTTGGTTGTTATGCCAGATGCTAATTTGGATCAAGCTGTAGATGGCATTATGGGGGCAGCTTATGGATCAGCAGGTGAAAGATGTATGGCTGTATCAGTAGCTGTAGCAGTGGGAGATATTGCTGATGAATTAGTTAATAATATAAATATTCAATGTCAAAAACTTAAAGTTGCTCCTTGGACCGATCCTGATTCCAACATGGGGCCAGTTATATCAAAAGAACATAAAGAAAAAATTGAAAATTATATTTCTAAAGGTATTGATGAAGGCGCTAAACTTATTGCAGACGGTAGAAATTACAAGATTCAGGGGTATGAAAATGGATATTTTGTTGGACCTACATTATTTGACAAAGTGACTAAAGACATGACTATTTACAAGGAAGAAATATTTGGACCGGTACTTTCCGTTGTAAGGGCTAAAGATTATGATGAAGCATTATCCTTAGTTAACAATCACGCTTATGGCAATGGAACTAGTTTATATACCTCAGATGGAGAAATTTCTCGCCACTTCACTACAAATGCAAAAATTGGAATGGTTGGAGTTAATGTGCCTATCCCAGTTCCAATGGCTTTTCATAGTTTTGGAGGATGGAAACAATCATTATTTGGAGACCATTCAATGCATGGAATGGAAGGAGTAAATTTTTATACCAAATTAAAAACTGTAACTAGCCGATGGCCAAAAAGTATTCAAAGTGGTCCAGAATTTAAGATGCCAACTAATTGATGAAAATATTAGTAACAGGATGCGCTGGATTTATAGGATATAGTTTTTGTAAAAAAATTTTAGATTCTAAAAGATATACAATCTTTGGTGTTGATAATTTAAATAGTTACTATGATGTTAAATTAAAAAAATCTAGACTTACAATTTTAAAGAAAAATAATAAAAATTTTTTTTTTACAAAATTAGATATTAAAAATCAAAAAAAACTCATAAATTTTTTTAAAAAAAATAAATTTGATATTGTTGTTCATCTAGCTGCGCAAGCTGGTGTAAGGCATTCAATACACAATCCTAAAACTTATTTTGATAATAATGTTTTTGGTTTTTTTAATATTCTAGAAGCATGCAAGTCAATCAAAGTAAAAAACTTAATTTATGCATCCACATCTTCAGTTTATGGAAATGTTAATAAGTTTCCAATAAAAGAAACTGCTAATACCGATAAGCCATTATCATTTTATGCTGCTACTAAAAAAACGAATGAAGTTTTAGCTTATTCTTATAGTAATATTTACAAATTAAGAACAACAGGTTTGAGATTCCTTACTGTTTATGGACCTTATGGTAGGCCAGATATGGCTTTGTTTAAATTTGTGAAAAACATTATTTTAAAAAAAGAAATTAATCTTTATAATTATGGTAAGCATACTAGAGATTTCACATATATTGATGACGTAGTATCATTCATTATTGGTATTATAGAGAAAAAAAATGTTAAAAAAGAACTAATTCCTTATACAGTTTTTAATATAGGAAATGGAAAACCAATTCATTTAAAGAATTTTTTGCGTTTAATTGAAAATAAATTGAAAATAAAAAGCAAAATAATAAACCTTCCTTTTCAAATAGGTGATGTAAAAAAAACGCATGCAAATGTAAAAAAAATAAACTCAATCATAAAATTTAAGAAAACAGAAGTTAAATCAGGAATTACTAATTTTATAAATTGGTATACTGATTATTTTAATATAAGAAAAGAAGATTAATATTTATAATATGTCATATAAAATTTTAGTTACAGGTGGTGCAGGCTATATAGGTTCTATTCTAGTTAAAGATTTACTTGATAATAACAATAAAATTACTGTTTTAGATAACCTATTATTTCAACAAAACTCTCTTCTTGATTGTTGCAATTATGAAAATTTTGAATTTATAAAAGGAGATATATGTGATTACGATTTAATAAAAAAAATACTACCAAAATTCGATATTATTATTCCTTTGGCAGCAATTGTTGGAGCACCTGCATGTAAAAAAAATCCTACATTAACAAAACTTGTAAATGATGAATCTTATATTTTTTTAATTGAAAATTTATCAATAGATCAAAAAGTACTTTTTCCAACTACTAACAGTGGATATGGTATTGGAAGCAAAAGTGAATTTTGCACTGAAGAAACACCTATGAATCCTATATCTGAATATGGAATTACAAAAGTAAAAATAGAAAAAGCTTTTTTAGATCGAGGAAATTCAATAACTTTTAGATTAGCCACCGTATTTGGTATGAGTCCAAGAATGCGAATGGACTTGCTAGTTAATGATTTTGTTTACAGAGCAGTTAACGATAAAACAATTGTTCTTTTTGAGGAAAATTTTAGAAGAAATTATATTCATGTTAGAGATGTCTCTAAAGCATTTAATTTCGGAATTAAAAACTTTGATAAAATGAAAAATCAGCCATATAATGTAGGTTTAAGCTCTGCTAATTTGACTAAAATTCAATTAGCTAAAAAAATTCAAACATATATTCCTAATTTATATATTCATTCTTCCGATATAGGAGAAGATATTGATAAAAGAGATTATATGGTAAGTAATGATAAAATTGAATCTATGGGTTGGAGTCCTGATTATAGTTTAGATCATGGAATTAAAGAATTGATAAAAGGATACAAAATTATTAAACCTAATATTTTTTCGAATGTATAATTTTCTATGATTTGTAATAATAATTTGTTATTCTTAAGTAATATATTATGAAAAAAGCAATAATTATTAGTGGAAACTTAGTTCAAGATCATGAGTTTATATATCCTTTTTATCGATTAATTGAAGCTGGATATGATGTAGATGTTTGCTTACTTGGAGGTAAACCTGTTGAGGGTATCCTTGGAACAAAAATACCTCCCAATAAGGATCATCCAGTTCTTTCTATAGATTCATGTTTAGGCAAGATAAATGATTATGATTTACTATTACTTCCTGGTGGAGCTAAAGCTATGGAATATTTAAGACAAGATAATAGCACAATAAATTTCATATCTAAATTTTTTAATTTAAAAAAAGTTATAGCAAGTATTTGTCATGCAGGACAGTTACTTATTTCAGCTGGGATTGTTAAAGGTGTCAAATTATCTGGTTATTATAGTATTAAAGACGATATTAATAATGCAGGCGGTATTTATACTGATGAGCCCGCAGTGATTGATAATAACATTGTTTCAACAGCTCATTATAAATACTTAGGGGAGTGGATGAAAGCAACTCTTGATTTAGTTGAAAAACAAAAATAATTTTAATACTATTTTATTTGACCTTGATGGTACCTTGATAAAATCAATGGAAAATCATTACAAAGCATGGAAGAGTGCATTTCTTGAGCATGATATTGAATTGCAGGAAAATGAATATTATCACCTAGAAGGTTCAAAATTATTAGAAATTGCAAAATCTATTTTAAAAAAAAACAAAAAATCATTGAAATTAGCTAAAAGCATACTTGAAAAAAAAGAATATTATTACAATAAAAAAAATAAAATTATTTTTTATAAAGATGTCCATCAGATTATAGATTACTTAAAGAATTTTTATAATTTAGGAATAGTTACAGCTACTAAGAGAAAAACATTTAATCTAACTATACCATCAAGTTTTGCAAAAAAATTTAATGTAATAATAACAGGTGATGAAACAAAAAAAGGCAAACCTTATCCAGATCCGTATTTGCTTGCAGCTAAAAAATTAAGTAAAAAAAAATCAAATTGTATAGTAGTTGAAAATGCTCCTTTAGGCATATTATCAGCAAAAAAAGCAGGCATGTTCTGCATAGCTATCTCTTCAACAGTTTCAAAATCACATCTATCTAAAGCAGATATAATTTTAGATAAATTTAATGAAATTTTGAAATTAAACGTTATAAATAAATTTTAACTTAATTATTAATTTTGTTAATGCAATAAAATGAATTCATGAATTATTTAAACAAACTTGTTAAAAAACCCTGGGGCAATGAATATCTAATATATGAAAATGGTATTGTTGCTGTTTGGATGTTAAACATAGAGTCAAATAAAAATACCTCTCTTCATTGCCATACTAAAAAGAAAACAGGTTTAATTTTGTTAGAGGGTGAAATAGATGTTGAGTTAGGTTTTTATGATAAAAAAAAATTATCAGCTCCTGATAAAGTTATGTTAAGAACTGGCCTTTTCCATTCTTCTAAATCAATAAATACGAATTCAAAATTATTAGAAATTGAAACTCCAATTGATAAAGAAGATTTAGTTAGATTTGAAGATAACTATGGAAGACAAGAAAAACCATATGAGGGGAAGAAATTTTTTTTAGAACTTAGTAAAGATGAAATTTTATTCAAGGAACCTGGAAGTTGCAAACAAGAATATAGATTTAAAGATTCAATATTGAAATTTGAAAGACATTATAATTGTGATGAATTGATAAGTAAAAGTGATGATACAATTTTTGCTATAATTAAAGGAGGTTTATTTAGTGAAAATTCACAAATAGTTTTGTCACCAGGAGAAGTTGTTAGAACTGAAACTGTAAAAAAACTTTCTGAAGTTTTTAAAATCAAAGATTATATTGATGTAATGGTGATAAATAAAAATGAAAAATAAATCAGAGATTGAAGTTTTTAAAAAAGCAGCTTTATGTAGAAATTTTGAATTGAATGTTTTTAAATATATACAGAACAAAAAAATTAATATTCCTGTATATTTATCTGTCGGACAAGAATTTATATCATCGACTCTATCAACAATTTCATCGGAATTAAACTTAAAGCCTTTACTTTTTCCGCAACATAGATGTCACTCAATATATTTATCGTTTGGTGGAAATGTTTCTAAACTTATTGATGAGCTTCTTGGCAAGAAATCAGGATGTACTGAGGGGAAAGGTGGCTCCGCTTCAATACATTCTAAAAAAATAAACATGTATGGTCATGATGGACATATGGGAACTCAAGCACCTGTTGGCGTAGGAGCATGCTTCACATCAAAAAAACCAACAATAGTTTTTTTGGGTGATGCTTCAGCTGAAGAAGACTATGTTTTAGGTTCGATTGGATGGGCTTCAACTAAAAAACTTCCTATATTGTTTATAGTTGAAGATAATAATTTATCAATTTTAACAAAAAAGAAAGTTAGAAGAAATTGGAATATTCATGATGTAGCTAAGTCTTTTAAAATGGATGGATATGAAATAAATGATGACCCTAAAGAAATCTATAAATTTAAAAAATCATTTTTTAAAAAACCAATGTTATTGAATATTAAGACTAATAGAATTTATTGGCATTCTGGCGCAGGTCAGGATAGTGAAAAAACTTTTGACAGATATAAGTTTGCAAAAAGAAAATTAGGAACTTTGGCTAACAAAATTGATAAAAAATATAAAACTAGAATGGACTTATTATGGGAAAAACAGTTAGAGAAACGATAAAATCCTTAGTTAAGAGTCATCTAAAAAAATCCAAAGGATATGTGTTTGGACAATGTTTAACAGCAGTTGGATGGGTAGGAGGAACTTTACCTGAAATGTATGAAGAAGATGGCATGATAGAACTGTCTATGGCTGATGTAGCTAATGGTGGAATAGTAGTTGGCTCAGCTTTAATGAATAAGAAACCAATATATGTAATAAGATACCAAGGCTTTAATTGGTATAATTGCCCAATGATTGTTAATTATGCTTGTAAATCTAAGGAGCTTTGGAATGTTCCCTGCCCAATATTTATAAGAGGAATTGCAATGGAAGGAGGAATAGGGCCAGTAGCTGGCTCGTCACATCATTCTTTATATCATCGTATGCCTGGAATAAAAATTGCAAGTCCAATGACGCCTAAAGAATATATTTCTGTTTACAATAAATTTATAAAAGGAACAGATGTTATATATGTTTCGGAACATAGAAAAAGTTATGATAATAAGAATGAATTAAATGATTTATTAGATAAAAAAAAATATGATTTTATTTTAATTGCTATTTCTATTACTAGATTTGAAGCAAAAAAAGCTACAAAATTTTTAATTGATCAAGGTTTAAAAATTGGTTTAATTAATATTTTATGGATTAAACCATTTAAATTATCAAATAAGCAACTTCTTAGTATTAAAAATTCAAAATTTGGCGCTTTAATTTTAGATGATGACTATGTGGATGGTGTCTCAAAATCTTTGGCTAATAATATAAATATTTTAACTAATAAAAAAATACATACAATGGGATTAAAAGACAAGTCTGCTGGGGCAAGTTTATCAACTGATAACTTGCCACCTACTAAAAATGAAATTATTAAAAAAGTTTTAAGTTTTATAAAAAAATAATCCTTTAAAATATTAACTTTGTTTTTTTTCTTTTATTTCTTTTGATACTTTAATTCTCATTTCATTTAATAAGTTTTCTATACTTGTCTCAAAACTTATTTTAGGTTTCCATTTTGTTTGTTTTCTAAATTTATTCGAATTTGGAATTTGTTGAGTTATATCACTAGTTCTAAGAAGTTTTTTATCAAGTTTAGTTATTATTTTATTTTTTGATTTACTTATTAAAATTTTTAGAAAATCTTTTAAGTTAATTTGTTTAGATCCTCCTATATTATATATTTCTCCTATTTTGCCTTTGGTGGCAGCAATCCAGTAAGCCTCCATAGCATCATTAATGTCAATGATATTTCTAGAGGATTGTAGGTTCCCATGGTATAAATATTTTGTTAAATTTTTTTCTATTTTTGCTATTTGATATGCCCAATTAGATGCAAATAAGTTTATTCTTCGAGCATTTAAATAAGTAAACATTCTCGTAATGATTATATTCAAATTATAATTTAAGTAGTAGTTATATGCTAAAATATCTTGAAAGGTTTTTGATACAGCATAAGGATTGATAGGATTTAAGTTTTGTTTTTCACTTATTGGCATATATTTTTTTTCTACTTGACCATATACTTCAGAAGTACTGCATATCATAATTATAGGTTTAATTTTACTTAACCTAATTGATTCTAATAAATTTAATGTACAATTGTTATTATTAATTATCGTTTTGAGAGGAGTATTAAACGATTCTCTTACATCTGCCATAGAAGCCAGGTGAAAAATAGCATCTGGTTTTGATTTTTTAATTAGATTAAATGTATCTTTGTTGTTGTTTAAATCACATTTAATTATGATTAATTTTTTTCTTATATGCTGTATATTTTTATAATTATTACTTCTTATATTTCCATATATTTTTACATTAGGATAATTGTTTATTATATAATCTGCTAAATAACTGCCTCCAGAACCATTAATTCCTGTTATCAAAACCTTTTTAAATTTTCTCATGATTTATAATAAAATAGTATAAAAAAATTATTTATATTTTTATACTATTTTATAATTATTTTGACTAACAAAAATAAATATATTAAGGTTATTGAAAATGAAATTATCATTAGATAAACGGTCTTATAAGCTATCCAAAGAAGAATTTAATTTTTATCATGAAAATGGATATATAATTATTAAATCCCTGTTTTCTTATGAAGAAGTAGATAGAATATATGAAATTTTTGCAAAAAATGCTGATGAAAATTATTCAGCTATAATTAATTTAGATAGGCAAAATGAAGAACTGCATAATGTAATGAGGATGCCAAGAGTTGTGTCTGTTGTTGAATCTATTTTAGAAGGTGAATGCTATGGATTAATGACTCAAATGCTATTTAAACAAGTAGGAACTCAATATGCTGAACAATCTTGGACTGTACATCAAGATAACGCATATCATGGAAATCCAAATGGAAAGACTCTTACCTTAAATGTTGCTTGTGAAGACACAGATGTTGAAAATGGAACACTATATTTATATGAAGGGACGCATAAGGAGGGCATTATACCTTTTGTTCCAAGAAAAAGTTTTAGAGAAGATAAAGGTAAAGATCCAGGAAATACTATAGAAGTTCCAAATAAATATTTAAATCGTAAAGTTGACCTTATTATGCAAAAAGGTGATGCTCTTTTTTTACATGGAAATTGTGCACATGGATCATATGGAAATAAATCAAAAACTAGAAATAGGCCTTTGTATTCAATTACATATATTAAAAAAGGAGAGGAATTTTTGGTTGGTAAAAATGCTAATAGAATAGAATATTCATTAAGATAGCATAACAATTTAGACTAATGAAATATAGAACTTTTGGCTCTTCAGATATTCAAATATCTGAAATTGGCTTTGGAGGCTGGGGAATAGGAGGCAATCATGGCAAATCCATTGCATACGGCCCTACAGATGACAAAGAGTCGATAGAAGCCTTAAATACATCTTATGAAAAAGGGATAAATTTTTTTGATACCTCTCCTTTATATGGATTTGGACATAGTGAAAAATTAATTGGAAAAGTTTTTAAAAACAAAAGAAAGAATTTAATTTATGGAACTAAAGTTGGCTATATTAATTATAATGGTGACCAAAATTTTTCATCTGAATTTATTGAACAGTCTCTAAATAATAGTCTTCTAAGACTTGAAACAGATTATGTTGATTTATTACAAATGCATGATGTGCCATTAGAAAGTCTAGAAAATTCAGACGAGGTAATTGAAACTTTAATTTCACTAAAAAAGAAAGGTAAGTGTCGATATTTTGGAGTTTCAAACAAAACTCAAAGAGATTCTAAAGAAGTTCTAAAGAAAAATTTTTTTGACTCTGTGCAATTAAATTTTAATTTAATTGATCAAAGGGCTATTGAAAATGGATTATTTAAAGATTGCAAAAAAAAATCTACTGCCATTATCTGTAAAACACCTCTTTGCTTTGGTTTTCTTACAGGGCAATATAATTTTAAAACTATTTTTCATTCAGATGATCACAGAAGTAAATGGTCTAAAGAACAGATAAAAATTTGGTCAAATTCATTAACCTATTTTTTGAATGAATTAAAAGATAGTGATAATCAATCTATTACACAGTTAGCTTTAAGATTTTGTTTATCATTTAATGAAATTTCAACTATTATCCCAGGAATGTTAAACAAATCTCAGGTAATTGAAAATACACAGAGTAGTAATTTAACTCCATATTCACAAGAAATCTTAGATAGAATTAAAAAGATTTATAATACTAATAGTTTTTTTATAAAGTGATAATTTATGATTGATGAATTTAAAGGTAAAAACTTTTTAGTAACTGGAGGAGCCGGTCTTTTAGGAATGTCACTAACAAAAAAACTAACTTTTTTAAAGCATAATGTTATTTCTACATATCATAACAGGTTGCCTCCAAAAAATTACAATGATGTTTTTGAAAAATATGATTTTAATAATTATGAAGACTGCCTTAAAGCTACTAAAAATATAGACTATGTTATTATTTCTGCAGTTCAGGCTTCAGGAGTTTCAGGAGTTCTTCAAAATCCAACATCTACTATTTTGCCTAATTTAAAAATCCATGCTGGATTATTAGAAGCATGTGCAGAAAATAATGTAAGCAAAGTAATATGGATAAGTAGTTCTAGCGTTTATCAGGAGTTTGAAAAACCAATAAGAGAAGAAAATATAGATTTAAATAGTCCACCTTATGAATTATATATGGGTATTGGCTGGGTATATAGGTATTTAGAAAAATTAGCAAAATACTATCAATTAAAAAGTAATTTAAAAATTGGAATAATAAGAACTGCTAATATTTATGGTCCTTATGACAGATTTGATGATATTAAAAGTCATGTAATACCTGCTTTAATAAAAAGAGCATTAAAATCTGAAGATCCTTTCATAGTATGGGGACATAAAGATACGATTAGAGATTTTGTTTATGTAGATGATTTATCGAATGCAGTTTTAAATATTTTGCATAAACATTGCAATGCTGAACCAATAAATTTTTCCAGTGGAACTGGAATTTCTATTGAAAATTTAGTGAAAATAATATTACAAAAAGCTAATCACAAAGTTGAACCAATTTTTGATGAGAAAAAACCTTCAGCTGTTCCGTATCGAGTATTAGATAACGCTTTATATGATGGATATTTTAAAAATGAAATAAGAACTAGTTTAGAAAGTGGAATTAATAATACAATTAAGTGGTGTTATTCAGATGAGTATAGAGAATAAATGAAAAAAAAAATAATAATTTTAGGAGCTACAGGATTTATCGGAAAAAATACTGTAGAACTATTTAAAAACTTAAAACAATTTGAAGTTTATGGAACTTATTTTAAAAAAATACCTCGAAAAGATTCAAATATTAAATATCTAAAAGCAGACTTGACTTGCAAATCAGATGTTAGCAAATGTTTAAAAGGTAAGGATTATGTGGTGCAAGCTGCCGCAGTTACAGGGGGACTTAAAGATGCTAGAAAAAATGCTATAAAATACATATCTGATAATGCAGTCATTAATTCCAATGTACTTGATTGCTCGATAAAACATAAAATAAAACATTTCATTTTTTTAAGTTGTACTCTTATGTACAAATCAAGTTTTAAACCACAGAGGGAAAAAGATTTAAATTTGAATGAAAAAATGCACCCAGGTTATTTTGGAGGAGCTTGGAATAAAATATATATTGAAAAAATTTGTCAATATTATTCAGATATTTCAAATACTAAATTTACAGTTTTGAGACATTCTAATGTTTATGGCCCCAATGATAAATATGATCTAGACAAATCTCATTTATTTGCAGCAACAATAAAAAAAGTACTAGACACTAAGGAAAATTCAAAAATTAAAATTTGGGGAGATGGAAATCAGAAAAGAGATATAATTTATATTGACGATCTAACCAACGCAATAAAACTAGCTATAAAAAATCAAAAAAATAAATTTGAAATATTTAATATTGGTTCTGGCAAGATGATTAAAGTAAAAGATTTAGTTAAAAAAATTATTTCAAAAAGTAAAAAGAAATTATTAATCGAATATGATTTGTCAAAACCATCTAATACTTTTTTTGTATCATTAGATTGTAAATTAGCACTTAAAAAAATAAAATGGAAAAACAAAACTAATATTGAGAAAGGTATTGTCAAAACTATAGAATGGTATAAGAAATATTATAGAAAATAGATTTTCTTTAATTTAATATATTGCAAATTTTATCGTATGATTATTTCTAAAACTCCTTATAGAATATCTTTTTTTGGAGGTGGAACAGATTATCCTGATTGGTATAAATCCTATGGAGGAAAAGTTATATCAACAAGTATAGATAAATACTGTTATATAAGTTGTAGATATTTACCTCAATTTTTTGATCATAAATTTAGATTTGTTTATTCGAATATTGAGACAGTTAAAAGAGTAGAAGATATTAAACATCCTTCAGCTAGAGCAGTCTTAAATGAAATGAAGATAACAAATGGCTTAGAAATTCATCATGATGGAGATTTACCTGCTAGGTCTGGATTAGGTTCAAGCTCTTCATTTACTGTTGGAATGCTAAATGCAATATCAGCATTAAAAGGAAGTAGAATGAGCAAAGAATTACTTGCAAAGGAGGCGATTAGAATTGAACAAGATGTTATCAATGAGAATGTTGGAAGCCAAGATCAAATTGCTGTTACTTATGGAGGTTTCAACAAAATAGAATTTTACCAAAATGGCGATTTTGAAGTTGAACAGTTAATCATACCAAATGAAAAATATAAAAAATTACAAGACCATTTAGTTTTATTTTTTACAGGTATTTCTCGCATTTCATCTAATATTGCCGGTGAATTACTAAAAGAAATTCATTCAATAAAAAATGAAATAGAAAAATTATCTGTATATGTAGAAAGGGGTTTGGAAATTTTAACTAATAACAATTTAGATATATTAGAATTTGGAGAACTATTAAATGAGTATTGGCAACATAAGAAAAGTTTAAATTTAAAAATTTCAAATCCTGTAATTGATGATGTCTACAATAAAGCAATAAAATCTGGGGCCATAGGAGGAAAATTACTAGGTTCTGGAGGAGGAGGATTTTTTCTTTTTTTTGCTGAACCAGACAAAATCCCTAGTTTGGTTAAAGCTTTGGACCCACTTGTATATGTTCCTATAAAATTTGAAAAAAATGGAAGTAAAATTGTTTTATATGAACCAACTGGAATATAGTTTTAATATGATTAAAACACTAGTATAGTCTATAAATTTGATTTATTATTATTTTAAATAGAATGCATGAATTCAATTAATTTAAATATACTAGAAAAAGATGATCAACATCATTTAATTGATGAAGATACATTAAAAATTAATCAAAGGATTAGTGAAGTTTTTAATGATAAGATTGAAAACGTATTGTTAATTCAACCTCCGCATTTTCCTGAAGAAATGCTTGATGTGAAAATTGCTAAAAATAAAAGATACTATAATTATCCTCCTTATGGATTAGGCCTACTTTCAACTAATTTGATTTCAAGAGGGTACAAAGTCCATATTTTAGATTTAAACATGGAACTTTTAAGATTTATACAGAATGCTGATGAAGAGAAAATTAGCATTCCATTAGTTAGAGAATTTTGGAAAAAAGAAGTTGAAAAAACTATTAATGAATTTGATGCTGATATTGTTGGATTAAGCTGTATGTTTACTATGTGCCAACCAAACGCTAAAGATGTTAGCGTTCACTTAAAAAATATTAATCCAGATATTCCAATTATCGCTGGAGGCGTTCATGTAACTAATGCGCCTGAAATTTTTTTACGTGAAATACCAGAGGTTGATTTTATTTCATTATTTGAATCAGACATAAGCTTAGGAGGTTTTATAGATTATGTTAATGGAAAATTAGAAACAAATTATCTTTTTCAATTAGGTTCAATCGTTGATAAAAAATATTTTGAAATAAAAAAGAGACACATCCCTAATGAAGTGGATATCGATGCTTTACCAAATTATGGCAATCTCGATATTCAAAATTATTATAAACAAGGTGAAGTTGGAAATTTCAGATACTGGATTCCAAAAGATGCAGTAGTTTCTTCAATTTTGTCAAATAGAGGATGTAGGGCAAGGTGTACTTTTTGTAGCGTTCATCATTTTAATGGTCATGGCGTTAGAGTAAGAACCATTGATTCAGTTATAGATGAAATTAAGAGACTAAAAGAAGATTATGGAATTAATCATATAACTTGGTTAGATGATGATATTTTTTTTGATCATAAAAGAACAGTAAATTTATATAATGAGATTGTAAAAAAAAATCTAAATATAACATGGGATGCAATGAATGGAATTATTGCTTCTGCAGTAGCTGCACACCCAGAGACTATACACGCTGCAGCTGACTCAGGTTGTATAGCTGTAAATTATGGAGTTGAATCAGGTAATAATGAGATACTTAGATCTGTAAAAAAACCATCAGGCTTAAAACATTATCTTAAGGTTGGAGAGATAATGCTTAAATATCCACAAATTTATTCTAGAGCTTTTATAATTATAGGTTTCCCAAATGAAACTTTTCAACAATTGCTAGATACTGTTAATCTTTGTAGAGATATGAATATGGATTGGTATGGAATACAAAAATTATCTCCTTTACCTTCTACAGAATTATTTACTGAAATGGTTGATGAAGATTTAATTGAAAGTGATCACATTGATCTCACGACTGGATCTGCATTTAAAATACGAGAGGCTGAAAGCCAAAGAGTAAAAGAAAAAAGAGAAAGAATTGTAGCTAGTGAATTTGAAAACTATTTTAAAGCTAATTTAAAAAGAGTTCCTGAAAAACATGAACTTGATGATATGTGGTTGATAATGGATTATGAAGCAAACTATAAAAAGATATTAAAAGAAACTAATACTATGAAACTAAAAAAGATGAATAATTTATTATATGATGTTTCTTACAGAATGACTGTCGAAAATCCGCTTTCAACTCTTTTTTTAGCTATAGTTCAATCTAAATTAGGAGAAAGTGAAAAAGCTAAAAAACATTATGCTTTATCTAAAAAATATTTAGACAAATCTAAGTATTGGAAAAAAAGATTTAGTGTTTTGCATATTGATAAGGTTTTTAAAGAATGGGCACAAATATAATATGTATTTTCATATAAAAAATTTAATAAATAACAACTGATGACTACACCCATTCTAAGTGAAGTCGATAAAAAACTTATTTCAAAATATGGAAATAATGCTTTTATGTATGTTGAATATCCGCATAAAAAATTTTGGAACAATAGTTTATCATATTCAGAATTATTGGAAAATTTAAAGAAAGGTTTAATTGAAAATAAAGATGAAAATTCTTTATTTTATGTTCATATTCCTCATTGTCACACCCAATGTCTTTATTGTACTTGCCATGTTGAAATTACGAAAGATTATAAACAAGTTAAAAGATATTTAGATTATTTATTTAAAGAAATAGATATTTTAAATAATTTATTTGATGAAATAAATATATACCCCAAAATATCTGATATTCATTTGGGAGGAGGATCTCCTACTTATCCCAAAATAGAAGATTTTGATATTTTGATAGAAAAACTAGGTAAATTTTCTGATATTAATAAATTAAATGAATTCAGTATTGAGATAGATCCTCGCAGAGTCAAAGAAGATAAAATGGCTTATTACCATTCAATTGGAATAAATAGAATATCATTTGGAGTTCAAGAATTTGATATAGAAGTGCAAAAGTCAATTGCAAGAGTGCAACCAAAAAAATTAGTTGAAAGACTTTTAACTCCAACAATACGCAATATGTTTCCAAATGGAATAAATTTTGATCTTATTTGTGGATTGCCAGGTCAAAACTTAAAAAATTTTGACAATACCATTGATTCAGTTATCGATCTAAGTCCTGATAGAATTTGTCTAAATTATTTACACTTTTCGCCTAAATTTCACCCTCACCAATTATTAATGCCTAAAGAATTAATCCCTGATGAATTTTTAAGAAAAGAATTATTTATTTCAGCTGCAGAAAAATTAGAAAAAAATGGATACATAAGAGCAGGTTATGATCATTTCGTAAAAGATGATGATTATTTATCAAAAGAAATTAAAGAAGGAACAATGGCTTGGAATAGATTAGGTATCGTCACTGGAAATTATACAAATACTTTAGGGGTAGGGGTTAGTTCTTCAGCTAAACTTTCAAATAATATCTATTATCAAAATTATTTTGAAAATAATGAATATGAGAAAAGTATTGATATGGGTAAACTACCTATTGCTAAACATCATGTGATAAGCAACGAAGATTTTATGAGAGAAGAGCTAATACAAACTTTAAGAAATTATTTTAAATTGGATAAAAATATTTTTTCTAAAAAATATAATATTAATTTTAATAAATATTTTGAAAAAAATATTAAAAATTTAAGAGAATATGAAAATAACAAACTTTTAAAAAACGATGATAATTTTATTGAATTAACTCCTTTAGGACAGCAATTTTCTAACTTGATTGCTAGTTCTTTTGATGCTTATTTATAAATTATAAATCGATTTTTTTTTATTTTATTTCTTATTTTTTTAATATAAAACAATTAATACAAATCAAATGACAATTATAACTAAAAAAGATATCGATTTTTATAATGAAAATGGTTACCTTGTAATTGAGGATGTTATAGCAAAAGATAGATGTGACTACTTTTTAAAATTATTTGTAGATTACGCAGAAAAAACTGGAAATGTTGATTTAAGAGAAATGCCTCAAATTCATAGACATATTCCAAAAACTTTAGAATTGATGAAAAATAAAAATGTTGTTGATATAATTGAAGGAATATTAGGTGGAGAGTCAGTTGGGCTTCAGAGTGTAAGTGGATTTAAAAAACCAGGAACCCCATCTGCTAAACATGCTTGGAATCCTCATCAAGACGGAACATATATAGACATAAATGAAGATAAATATGTGAGTGGAGACATTGCATTAGACGATCATCTTGAAGACTCAGGAATATTATACGTTTATCCTGGCTCTCATCGTGAAGGAATTCTTCCTTTTGAACCAAATAAAAGTTTTGATGAAAAAAATAATCAAAATCCTGGTAATCGCGTAATAGATATTCCAAAAAAATATGATAAAATTCCACTATATTTAAAAAAAGGAAGCTTACTTTCTTTTCATGGAAATGTTATTCACGGATCATATTCTAATACCTCAGAGACTAATTGGAGACCTCTTTTGTTAATGGCTTTTATGAGAAAAGGTGAAAAATTTAATCCAGGAAAAACATCAAAAAGAGTTCCTATAGAATTACGATAAATTATTTAGATTAGAATATTTTTTAATAATATATAAATACTATTTATATATATAAAATGGAAATGAAACATAAAGTATCAATAATTATACCGACAAAAAATCGTTTTGATTTTATTAAAAGACAACTAGAATATTATCATTCAGTAAATAGCTACCACCCAATATATATTGGAGATTCTAGTAAGGGTTCTGCAAAAGATAAATTAAAAAAGATAATAGATAATTTTAAAAATCACCTAGATATAAATTATTTTTATTTTCCTAAAGATAATGGACCCACTGTAAAAATGAAGTTAGCAGATAAAGTAACAGAAAAATATTGTACCTATGCTGGAGATGATGATTTTTTTGTACCTAATTCTTTGACAAAATGTGCTAACTTTCTAGAAAAAAATAGTAACTATAGAACTGCTCATGGGAAAAGATATATTTTTTGTTTGTCAAAAAGAGGGGCTTATGGTGCAATCAAATGGATTGACTCTCATGGGATTAATGGAAAAACACTAGAACAAACATCTGCAAAAGATAGAATTATTAGTTTTTCTCAAAATTATTGGGGGTGTCAATTTTCTGTACATAGAACTGATGAGTTTTTAGAAGACTCAAAAGTATATAGAAAGTTAAAAGATGAAGATATTTTTCATGAATTTCTTCACAACTTTAGTTTTATTTCAAGAGGTAAATCAAAATATATTGATTGCCTTTATCTTGTTAGACAAGGTCATGAAGATAGAATGGAACATTCACCAGTTTTTAATTGGATAGGTCATCAAGATTGGAATCGAATGTACAAACTCTTTATAGATTCAATTTCAAAAATTTTAGTTGAAATTGATTGTATAAAACTTGAAGAAGCTAAATTAATTACACAAAGAGCATTTTGGACTCAGCTTCAACCAAATATTTATAAAAATACTTACTTCCATTTAATGAAAAAGTCGAAAAAAGTTAATAGTTTAAAAATTAAAACAAAAGAATTATTGCAAAATTATCTTTCAACTAAACAAATAAATTTAGCAAAAAATATTAGAAACAAAATAAGTAATAATAAAAATAATCTTTTAAATAAGAAATCAAAATATTATAAAGATTTTGATGTTTTGAATAAGATAATCACTCAATAGCTGAATGAATATTCAAGAAAGTTTATGATAATTTTAGATATTTTTAATAAATTTAAAATAGATATTAACTTAATTGATAATTAATATATAAAAAATATATGAAGAAAATTAAGATAGGATCTGTACAAATTAATAATGGATTCTCAGGTCAATTTTACTTACCCTATTCTATAGGTTTGTTGCAAGCATTTGCAATTCATAATTCGAAAGATAGTTCAAGATTTGATTTTCAAACTACTATTTACAAGCGATGGTTGTTAAATAAGTGTGTAAATAAATTAAAATCTCAAGATATAATATTATTTAGTGTTTATGTTTGGAATCTACAAATTTCACTTAAAATAGCTGAAGAAATAAAAAAAATAAATAAAAATTGCTTAATAATATTTGGCGGACCTTCGGTACCAGACAATGCAGAATCTTTTTTAAATGAAAATGATTTTATTGATATTACAAGTCACCAAGAAGGAGAAAGATCAATTTTAGCAATCTTAGATAACTTTCCTAATAAATCATATGAAGAAATAGCTGGAATTAGTTATATATTAAACGGTAAGTTTTATAATAATAAGGGCTTACCTAGATTAAGAAATTTTGATGGATGTCCTTCTCCTTATTTAAGTGGAACTTTTGATAAATTAATGGAGGAGAATCCTAATGAACACTGGCTTGCCAGTTGGGAGACAAATAGAGGGTGCCCATTCTCTTGCACCTATTGTGATTGGGGCTCAGCGACAAATTCAAAAGTTGCCAGATTTGAAATGGATAGATTATATGCAGAATTAGAATGGTTTTCTAATAAAAAAATAGAATTTATATTTTGTTGTGATGCTAACTTTGGAATGTTGCCAAGAGACTTAGACATAGTTCAATATGCTGCAAAATTAAAAAAAGAAAATGGATATCCCCATGTATTATCTGTTCAAAGTACAAAAAATGCAAGGGAAAGAGCATACAAAGTTCAAAAAGAATTATATGATTCTGGATTATCAAAAAGTATTAATATTGCTATGCAAGCAACTGATTCACATACACTTGAAGCAATTAAAAGAGATAATATTTCTATTCCAGATTATAAAGAGTTGCAAAAAAGATTTACGGCTGATGGTGTTCCCACTTATGTTGATTTTATACTTGGTTTACCTGGGGATACATATGACAAATTTTCAGCTAGTATTTCTGATTTAATTTCATCAGGTCAATATAATCGAATTCAATTTAATAATCTTTCTATTCTGCCAAATGCTGAAATGGCACAAAAAGAATATATAGATAAGTATCAATTAAAAACAGTTAAAGCTCCAATTGTCAATATGCATGGATCTTTAGATGAAACGCCTGAAGACAACATTTATGAAACTCAAGATCTGGTTATTTCTACAAAAGATATGCCTAAAAATGATTGGAAAAAAACACGTGTTTTTGCCTCTACTGTCGAATTTTTATTTTTTAATAAAATTTTACAAATACCTTTATTATTATTGTATGCTAAGCATCCTAATATTTCTTTTAAGTTAATATTCGAAAAATTTATTGAAATTGAAGATGATAAAAATTATCCATGTGTTAACAAAATAAATAAATTATTTAGAGATCATAGTGATGAGATAATTAAAGGGCAGGCTGAATTTATCTATTCTGACAAATGGCTGAAGATTTATTGGCCACCAGGTGAATTTGCTATTATAAAACTTTTTAGTGAAAATTTAATTAAAGATTTTTACCTTGAATCTGCACAAATATTAACAAAGATCATGAATAATAAAAAATATGATTTAATAATAGAAGAGGCTTGCATGTTAAATTATCATCTTCTTAAAAAACCGATGATTAACTCAAATAAAGAAATTAAACTTCATTATAATATTCATGATTTTTATTTTAATGCCCTTAATGGAAAGAATACTAAAATCAATTCTGGTGAGTTTAATCTTAAAATAGAAAGAACAAAAGAACCTATTTTAGATTGGCAAGAGTGGGCAAGAAAAGTTTTATGGTACGGACATAGAAGAGGTAATTATTTATATGAATTTTCTTCTATGAAAAAAAATCTGGCCGAAAATAAATAATTTAAATATTTAAATCTTTATCTTGAATATATTCAATATTGCATTTCAGAGCAATTTCAGCTTTATTTAATTCAATACCCATATCTGCAGCATGTTGTAAGGATGAAATTAATTGTTTTTTAATTAATGTATTTACTATTTCAATCGCAGTATTACCTCTGATTTCATAAATCATATCATGCAAAGGGTTATTGCCAAGTTTTTTAAATATACAATAAGCTACTCTAATTAATTTTAAATCTCTATCGACAGTAATTAAGAAATAGCCTTTTGGATCCATAACCCAGTCTTTAATCTTATCATACTTCGCTGGAATTATTTCCTTAATATTATTTTCAATTTTCCACCATTTCCCCTGAATTATTTCTTTATTTTTTTTCATATTTATTTACTTAAAAATTAAAACCTAAACTTATCGTTATCTCTCTTCCTGGTTCAGGATAAGCATTATAGGTTCCATTTGTACTTGAACTGGCTACTGCATAGTTATGATATTTTTCATTAAAAATATTTCTAATAGATAATGAAAAATCATAGAAGTCATTTTTATTAATCAATGATAGATTCGTTAAAAAATGTCTAGGAATTTTAGTTTCTTGAAAATTTTCATCATCACTTTCCATTCTCATTCCATCTTGATATTTTATTGAAGGTGTTAATTTAAAAAATCTATTCATATGCCATATTAATTTTCCATCCAAAGAATATTGGGGAACAAGAGGAACATCTCTATTTTTAAATTCTGTAGCATAAGAGCCTTGATTTTCGGAAGTATATTTAGCTTCTGCCCATGTAAAATCACTTTGGATTTTTATTTTCTCATTAAATTTATAATTTTGACTAAATTCAAGTCCATATCTTCTTGTAGAATTTATATTAATATTTACAAAACCATCTGAATCATATCCGAGTTCATTTTTTCCATCTATGACATAAGTAGAAATATTATAAGAAAATTTTTCAGACTCATTTTTAAAGCCTAGCTCTATATCATTTGTTTTTTGAGTTTTTAAATCTAGAGATGTACCTCCTGAACCACCTATTCTGTCATCTATATTAGGATATCTAAAGCCATTCCCTATTCTTCCATACACCTTATATAAATCCATAATTTTTCTTTCAAAACCTATATTAGCGGCATGATTAATTTGATTATCTAAAAAAGTTAAATGTTTAACATCCCAATTAGCATAATCTGGTGCAGCTGTGTTTAGGAAATCACCTATTCCAATCGAATTTCTTTGTGATCTAATTCCAGCACCAATTGATAATTTATCATTCAAATTAATATTTTTTTGAATGTATGTTGCTAAAGTGGTTTGCCAAGCATTGTATGTATGTTTAGCTATAGCCGTGCTATTTTTTTTCCTTTTTGATTCATAATCAGCATAAAGAAGATCAAGACCATAAGTAATCTTTGTTGTTTTATTAAAAAGATTTAAATTTTGATTAATTCTGGGTGTAAATTGATAATTTCTTGTGAAGGTTTCACTGTAACTCGGGTAAGAAGCGCTTGTTTGTAAATCAGAATATGAATCTTTATTTCTAATACTAGAACTTAAAATTAATTTACTATCACTATTAATTTTATATTTTTTTGTATAAAGAATTGAAGTACCTTCACTACTAATATAATCATTCGGAGTGTCTGATCCTCGTCTATCTGTGTAAAGTTGATCTTGACCTCTATCACTTGGAGTACTCATAATTTGCTCATTCACATTAAGTGACAAAAAATGATCGCCAGTATTACTTGGAATAATTAACTGAGAAGTAAAATTATTTTGTTGAGATTCATTTTCATCTCTATAACCATCGGTTTCAGAGTGATTTAGATTTGAATTTAATGAAAATGATTTAAATTTGTGATAATTATTATAAATATATTCTCTTTTATTAAAAGTTCCTGATTTAACAATTAATTCATTTTTATTTTTTTCTTCAAAATTAGGGTTTGTGATTATGTTTATTGCACCTCCAATGGCACCATCACCATAAAGGACAGTAGCTGCATTACCTTTATAAATTTCAACTCTGCCTATACTATCAATTGGAATACTTGGAAAATCAATTTCACCCATATCAATATTATTGAGTCTCTGTCCATTAATCATAATTAAAGTGTTGCTTTTTGCTTGTGCTCCCATTCCTCTAATATCTAATGTAGTTTTACTTCCTGAAGAGGATGATCCATATATGCTTCTACTTTTAATTCCTGAGTTAAATTCAAGAATTTCATGAAATAAATTATTTGTTTTGCTTGAGAACTCTTCTCTATCAATTATTAAGGTAGATGATCCAACAATAGGATTAACACTTTTTGATAAATTTTCATAAATAGTTATTGGTAGGGTTAATTCTAATGAATTAGCCCCGAAATTTATTGAAATTATTAATAATAAGGTAATTAAATTTTTCATTTATATTCTCCAGCTGTGAATGCAAAAATGTAATCAAGCTAGCGAATAAAACTGTACTTAAAATAGTATTGCCAAAAAAAGGCAAGGCTAAAAAATAGCATTTTAATAGTCCATTTAAATTTTTTTCATAATAATCCCAAGTAATCCAAACTGCAAAATTAGTAGTTATAAAAAAGAAAGTACTTCCAGCTAAAGCCACAACTAAAACTTTTTTATAACTTTTAGTCATTGGAGCAAAAAGACCAATACTTAAAATAGTCCCATATATTACAAGTTGATACGGATGAAAGCCAAGAATTATATCTGATAAAAACATCGACAAAATAACGATCGATATGGCAATAGTTTTATCTTTAAATAATATTGGAGCCATTATAGCAGTACCTAATATAGGGGTAAAGTTTGGAGGATGAGGAATTATTCGAGACAGGAATAATATCAAAATAACTAGTAAAATATAAAATATATTATCTTTCATATTTGCTTATCCACGAGCATAGAATTACTAATGGCATTAGGTCTGAAAAACAAAAATCTTGTTTTATTACCTTTGCGTGTACAGATAATGAATTTCACATTATTTCCCATTAGTAATATAGCTTTTAAATAATTTATAATATAAATCAATAATAATATGCATTATTGTAAATTAAAAAATATTAAGATAATCGATATATAAACAATGACATATAAGTTTCCATTAATGCATAATAATATATCTAGAAATGATCTTGATTGTGTAATTAAATATTTAAAAAGAACTAATCCAAAGTTAACACAATCAAAAAATGTTCTTAAATTTGAGAGAGAATGGTCAAAATGGCTAGGAGTTAAGTATAGTGTTTTCGTAAATTCAGGATCTTCTGCTAACTTACTATCAATATCTATTTTAAAAGAATTGTATAATTCTGGTGAAATAATAGTTCCAACTTTAACTTGGGTTTCAGATATTGTTTCAGTAATAAAAAATGGATTCAAACCAATATTTGTTGATATCAATCCTAAAACGTTATGCATGGATGAAAATGAAATTTTAAAGAAAATAAATAAAAATACTAAAGCTGTTTTTATTACATATGCTCAAGGCTTTAATGGCTTATCAGACAAACTTTTAAAAGTTCTTAAAAATAAATCTATACAATTAATAGAAGATGTTTGTGAATCTCATGGAGCAACATTTAAAAATAAAAAACTTGGTTCTTATGGATTAATTTCAAATTTTTCATTCTATTATGCTCATCATATGAGCACTATAGAAGGTGGCATGATTTGCACCAATAATAAAAAAATTTACAATATGCTTAGAATGATGAGGTCGCATGGGCTTGTAAGAGAGTCTAATGACAAAACATTAATTCAAAGTTATAAAAAAAAATATAAAACTTTAAATCCTGAATTTATTTTTTCTTATGCAGGATATAATGTAAGAAGCACAGAGTTAAATGCGATTATTGGATTAAATCAATTAAAGACATTAAACAATAATATAAAAAAAAGAAATTATAACCATTCATTGTTTATCAAATTGATTGACAAAAATTTATTTCAAACAAATTTTGATTTAGAAGGCTCAAGTAATTACGCTTTTAATTTAATCTTAAAAGATAAAAATAAGAAACTTGTTAAGAAATTAATGAATGTTATGGAAAAAAATAAAATAGAATACAGAAGAGGCAGTGCAGGGGGTGGAAATCAATTAAGACAACCTTACCTAAAAAAAATCGTTAAAAAGAATGACTGGCTCAATTATCCTAATACTGAGCATATTCATTTTTATGGATTTTATCTAGGTAATTACCCAAGTCTGACTAGAAAAGATATAATTAAACTATGCTCTATAATAAATAAAATTTAAAAGAAATTAATTATCATTTATTTGATAATAAATAATATTATGTATACTTACAAAATAAAATGAAAATCAATAATAATAAATGGGATAAAATAATAGACTCAAAAAAAAGTAAATTTATATTTAATTTGTATGAAATAATTCAATATAAGGATTTAATCAAATTTTTTATTAAAAGGGACTTTGTAGTATTCTATAAACAAACTATATTAGGCCCTTTATGGTATGTTATTCAACCATTAGTAAATACAATTGTTTTTACTGTTATTTTTGGAAATTTAGCAAAAATACCTACTGATGGCAATCCTCCCTTTTTGTTTTATCTATCTGGGACAGTTATTTGGAGTTATTTTGCAATATGTCTTACTACGACGAGTAGGACTTTTTTAACTAATGCTCATATTTTTGGCAAGGTATACTTTCCTAGAGTATCAGTTCCATTATCAAATGTAATTTTTAGTTTAGTTCAATTTTTTTTACAATTTATAATTTTTTTATTTTTCTATATTTATTTTTTTACAAATGGAACATCATTAAATTTTAATATTAATTTACTAATTATTTTGCCATTACTTCTTTTACAAACTGCATTTTTAGGTCTAGGTTTTGGGCTATTAATTTCATCTCTAACAACAAAATATCGTGATTTAAATTTTGTGATGGATTTTTTTGTTCAATTATGGATGTTTGCAACTCCTATAGTTTATCCTTTGAGTTTGGTTCCTGATAATTATAAGCTAATTATAGCAATTAACCCAATGACATCCGTTGTGGAAACATTCAGAAAAATATTTTTTGATAATAGTGCTATTCAAATAGAGCATATAATTATAAGTTTATCAGTCACTATTATAATTTTTATTCTTGGTATTATTAATTTTAATAGAGTGGAAAGAAATTTTATGGATACAATATGATTTATTTTAATCTTTATGAATAATGTAATAAAAATAGAAAACTTATATAAAGAATACAGATTAGGGGTCATAGGTCATGGTACATTGTATAGAGATTTGCAAAGTTTTTGGGCTAACATAAGAGGAAGAGATGATCCAAATTCAATAATAGGCAATGAAAATATAGGGATTAATCATAAAAGAAATATCTTGGCTCTAAAAAATATTAATTTGGAAGTGCAAAAAGGAGAAGTTCTAGGAATAATTGGTCAAAATGGAGCAGGAAAGTCTACTTTACTCAAAATTTTATCAAGAATTACTTCACCTACTAAAGGTATAATAAAAATTAAGGGAAATGTTGCGAGTTTACTTGAGGTGGGTACAGGATTTCACACAGAGTTAACAGGGAGAGAAAATATATATTTAAATGGCGCAATAAATGGTATGAACAAAAAGGAAATCGATAAAAAACTTGATGAAATTGTAGATTTTGCCGGAGTTGAAAAATTTTTAGATACTCCAGTAAAAAGATATTCATCAGGAATGATTGTACGTTTAGGTTTTGCTGTTTCAGCATATATTGAACCAGATATTCTAATAGTTGATGAGGTATTAGCAGTTGGAGATGCCTCTTTTCAAAAAAAAGCTATTAATAAAATGAAAGATGTTAGTTCTAATCATGGTAGAACTGTTCTTTTTGTAAGTCACAATATGAATTCTATAAGAAAATTATGTAATTCAACTGTTCTTATAGAGTCGGGGCAAATAATTAAAAAAGGAAATACCGAAACTATTATTGATCATTATTTAAATTTTGATTCAGAATCTACTCAAAATAATAAAGGGCATATAGAATGGGATGAAAAAAATATGCCAGGAAATAATTTAATAAAATTAAAATCTGTAAAAACTAAAAAAAGTAACAATACTATTTCATCAACATTTGATGTGGTAGATGATATAATTATAGAGTTTGAGATTAAAGTAATGAAAAATGAAACGCAATTGGCCACTTGTTTGGATTTAACAACATCTTCTAATCCCTCTAACAGTTTAATAAGATCAGTTAGTAATTATGATGAAAATAGTTGGGAAAATCAAAAAAGTTATAAAAAAGGAAATTATATATCGAGATGCAAAATACCAAAAAATTTATTAGGTGAAGGTGTAATGAATATTAGTTTGAGGATATTTACACCACCATACGCGGCAAATTTATCGGAAAATGTAAAAGCATTTAATGTATTGTCTTTTTACATGACAGATAGTTTTGATAAGACTGGCTCACGAGGGAATTATCCATATAATCTAGGTGATGTAATAAGGCCTAAATTAGAATGGGATATTGAAAATATTATATAATTTATGTTCATATTAAGTTTTTTTTTCATACTTATTATTACCTTAACAATATACATATATTTAATCACTTCATTAAAAGGTGTTTGCTTTCCTTCTCCAAAAAGATCTACTGATAATGAAAAAATTATTGCTGCTTGTAATGAAATAAATTTTTTTAAATGGCCAAGTTTCATGCACTCTATTAAATATAATAGAAGTCAATTAAGAGAATATTGGACAATAGCAGCTAAATTCATAACTCTTTTTTATAAAAATAAGATAACAGATCACGTAAATATTAATTTATCTTTAATATCAAATATTTTTTCTACTGTTTTAATATTTTTAATTTTAAATAAATTATTTTCTTTGGATATAGCTGTAATATTTACTTTATTCTATGTTTTATCCTTATGGCCATATCATGTTGCATCTTACATGGGACATCTTCACTTATCTCAATCATTATTTCTTTTTTCAATTTTTTTTTTATTATTGTATATTGATAAAAATTTTTATTTTTATGCAATTTTTTCTGGATCATTAATTGCAATATCTTTTTTTTCTTCAAGTGCTTCACGCAAATATCCTATCATATATTTTTTTTTGATTATTTTTATTTATCGAAATGATCAATTCTTAAGTTACAATAATATTTTTTATTTTATATTAAGTTTATTTTTAATATCTTTGTTAGTTGGAATTTTTTATAAAAAAATTAAAAAAACCTCTACATTTATACATTGGCCTTACCTAGCGCTCTTTCTTATTTTTATTTTAACTTTTAATATTAATATTGAAAATATTTATTCATTAATATTATATTCATTTGGATCTTTAATAATTTTTTTACACATATTATTACCTATAAAGGAATTAAAGAATAACTTAATTAGATATAATTATTGGCTTAATAATAGTAGTTGGGCTAGTCACTTTAACTCTTATCCAAATAAAAAACAAATATTTGGTAAAGAAATTCCTGAAAACTTTAGAGGTGGCGGTATAAATTGGTATCATAAATTATTTCTAGTCTTCATTCCAAATATTTATATTATTTATTTAATTTCATTTTTATACATTGCTTATCTTTTTCTATATAATTATTATTTTTATCAAGAAATCAATTTAGTATATTTATCAATTTTGTTTTTATCAATTTTACCTTTATTAATTCACGAATTAACAAAAGGTTTAAAAGTTGGAAAAGCATTAATGACAAATTTGATTTTCTTTATTTTTCTAATAGCTTATTCATCTAATGAATTTATAAAGTTATATCCTGATTATATCTTATATTTTTATATTTTTTTTATCTTATTATTAATTTTACAATCTATACATACTTTTTTCTATTTACTGACTGATATAATACCTAGTCGAATGGCTCCAACAATCTTACATAATCATTTGATTAAAAATAATATTAAAGAATTTTATACATATAATAATTCTTTTAATAATTCATTAGTTGAAACAATGATTTATACTTATCCAAACTCCTTTAAAGTCAATTATATTGAAAAAATAAATGAAGTTAAAAAAGGATTTATAGTTATTCCCTCTACTAGTGCAAAATCAGTTAGTGTAGAATCTGAAAAATATGCAATTGAAAATGGTGATTTTAATAAAGATGAGGAATTAAATATTCTAATTTCCCAAAAATTTAAAACAGTAAAAATTTTAGCAAAAATTAAAACTATGGGGGCAAGTAAGTTTTTTGTTCATGAGAGTGAAGTAACAACATATCGACATTTAATTTTAAATCAAATTAATTATATGGATAGATATAGAGGGAATGCTTGGATAATTGAAAAATAAAGTCATAAGAAAATTTTACATATTGAAATATTCTTATAAAAATTCTAAATAAATTTACAATTAATATTAATGTTATAAATATCAATTTTAATTTTTTAATTAAAGTAATATTTTACTTTTGTAAGAATAAAATTTATGGATAAATATAAATGTAGAGTTTGTAATAACGATGATTTTTTACAAATATTAAATTTAGGCAATCAACCATGGGGTAATGATTATATTAAAATTATAAAAAATGAAAAAGCTGAAAAGTATCCACTCATTTTTGGCATTTGTTCATCCTGTTTTACTGCTCAAATAAATTATACTATCCCTAAAGAAAAAATGTTTTTAAATCATACTTATGTTTCTTCTACAACTAAGTCTTTAACAAATCATTTTGTTAACGTTGGGAAAGAAATATTAGATAAAATAAATTTTGAAAACCATGATTATATCTTGGATATTGGTGGTAATGATGGCTCATTCTTAGAATTTTTTAATAAAAAAAATATAAAGGTTCAAAATATAGATTCAGGTATTTTACAATCACAACTTTCAAATGAAAAAAAAATCCCTTGTATTAATGAATTTTTTAATGAAAAATCAGCTTCAGATATACTTAATAAAAATGGTAAAGCAAATGTTATACATGGATCTGGAATTTTTTTTCATTTAGAGGAATTACATAGTGTTTTTTTAGGAGTAAAAAATTTATTAAAAAAAAATGGTATATTAGTTGCAGAATTTATTTATTTACCAACAATGATGGAAAAATGTGCATATGATCAAATATATCATGAGCATCTACTTTATTATTCTTTAAATACATTTCAAAAATTGTTAGATAATTTTGATTTGGAGATATTTGATGCATCAATAAAAGAAATACATGGTGGAAGCTGTGTATCTTTTATTTCTCATAAAAATTTTTATTCTAAATCAGATAATTTAAATAAATTAATCAATGATGAAAAACAAAAAAAGTATAATTCAATTGAGCCTCATCTTGCTTTTAGTAAAAAAGCACAAAATAATAAAGATAAGTTAATTTCAACTATTAGATCATTAAGAAAAGAAGGCAAAACTATACAGGCATTAGGAGCTCCTGTAAAAGGAAGCACTATTATTAATTATTGCCAACTTTCTGAAAAAGACATTGAATGTGGCGTTGAAATTAACCCTCATAAGTTTGATACTTATTTTCCTGGAACAAATATACCTGTTTACAACCAAGCAACACAAGATCCACCAGATGTTTATCTTCTTTTAGCTTGGAATTTTAAAAATGAGATACTATCAAAGTTAAGTTCATATAGAAAAAAAGGTGGAAAAATACTAATACCCATTCCTGATATTGAATTAATATGAAAAAATCATTAATTACTGGAGCAAGTGGTTTTTTAGGAAATACCTTGCTATCAAAACTAAATCAATTAGGTCACGAAACTATAGCTTTAGATAGTAAAAATGCAGATTTAACAAATTCAAATGCACTTGAATCATATAGTTCACTAAAAATTGATTATATTTTTCATCTAGCTGCATGGACTCAAGCTGGTGATTTTTGTGTTTATCATCCAGGTGAACAATGGAATATTAATCAACAAATAAATACAACTGTTTTAAACTGGTGGTCAAAAAAACAACCAAAAGCTAAACTAATTTCTATTGGCACAAGTTGTTGTTACCAAGAGTCTATGATTCACAAAGAAGAAAATTACTTAATAGGTGTGCCAAGAGAGGAACTATATACATATGCTATGACAAAAAGAATGCTATTAGTTGGTCAAAAAGCTCTTCAAAATCAATTTGGATTAAAATATCTTACTTTCATACCTTCAACTCTTTACGGCCCTTATTATAATATCAAAAAGAAACAACTTCATTTTATATTTGATATTATAAGAAAAGTTCTTGATTATAAAGAAAATCAAAAAGAGATAATTTTATGGGGAGATGGCACACAAAAAAGAGAATTAGTTTTCGTTGAAGATTTCGTTAATATAATGATCATCTTGTTAGACAAGCTTGAAAATGAAGTTGTAAATATTGGTGCTGGTAAAGAGTATAATATTAAAGAATTTGCTCAAATTGTTTGTAATATAATAGGTATTAACCATGAAAACATTAAATATGATACTTCCCGCTATACAGGAGCAAAATCTAAAATTTTAGATAATTCTAAACTAAATAAATTGATTCAAAATTATTCACAAATTCCTATTGAAGATGGTTTAAAATTAACAATTGATTGGATAATGCATAATAGTAATTAAAAAGTTAATTCTTAAAAAAAATGCAAACTAATCTAATAAAAATCCAATCTTTTTTAATATGCTTAATTCCTTTAATGTTGATCACAGGTCCGGCTATTCCTGATATACTAATTTCGATCACAGGTTTAATATTTATCTTTTCGTCTATTAAGTATAAACTTTATAATTATTACTTAAATCCAATTATTATAATTTTATTTATTTTTAGTTCTTATTTAATTTTTTCAACATTATTATCTGATTACATATTTCACTCATTTGAAAGTAGTTTATTTTATTGGCGATTTATTATTTTCAGTCTTGCTTGTTGGTATGTTATGGATAATTATAATAAATTTAGTAAATTTTTTTTATTTTCAATATCTTTTTCTATTTTTGTATTAATAATTGATGGTTTTATACAATACTTTATTGGATTTAATATTATTGGTTTTGAATATAAAGGTGATAGGTTATCTAGTTTCTTTGGAGAAGAATTAAAGTTAGGTAGTTATTTATCTAGAATGATGCCTATTTTTTTAGCGTTTATATCATTAGTATATCTTCAGAATAAAAAGATTGTTTTATTTGCGTTATTAACTTTTATTCTTTCTGATATATTAATTGTATTTTCAGGTGAGAGAACATCCTTATTTTATTTATTATTTTCAAGTTTTGTGATTATTATTTTGATAAAGAGATGGAAGTTTTATAGATTATTAGCATTAATTTTATCATCACTGCTTATTTTTTTTATTTTTAGTACTAATTCTAAAGTTTCTAATAGAATTATAACTCAGACTATTAAACAAACAAATATCAATGCTAGCGAAGTTAAAGAAATTAATTTTTTTACAATACAGCATCAAGTATTATATATTTCAGCATATAGAATTTTTAATGATAACAAAATCAAAGGCATAGGACCAAAAAACTTTAGAATTGTTTGTAAGAATAAAAAATATCAAGTTTTGACAGAAAAGGATGGATCTATAGATGGATGTCAAACACATCCTCATAATATATATATTCAATTATTAGCAGAGACTGGTACAATTGGTTTTTTATTTATTTTTATATTTTTTGTTTTTTTAGTATATTTACTATTTAAGCATTTAATAATAATTATATTCAAGAAAAAATTTCTATTTAATGATTTTCAAATATGTCTATTAGTTGCGATTTTAATTACTCTATGGCCATTTGTTCCAACTGGCAATTTTTTTAATAATTGGCTTAATATAATATTTTATTTACCACTTGGATTTTTGCTACATTCTTTCAAAAAAAAATATTAATGTAGATAAATATGAATTAATCATATAATGCTAAATTATAATAACTAAATTCTTAAAGAAAATTGTCTAAAAAAGTTTTAATTACAGGTGCTTGTGGTTTTTTTGGTTCTCACCTATCAGAATTTTTAATACAAAAAGGATATTCAGTAATTGCTTTTGATAGATATAATCCAACAAATGATCTAGGATGGTTAGAAAATTCACAATACAAAAATGATATAGAATTTATATTGGGAGATATAAGAGATTATGATTCAGTGTATAAAGCAATGCACGGCTCTTCTATATGTATACACCTTGCTGCTTTAATTGGTATTCCTTACTCTTATGTTTCTCCCTTAGCATATTTAAAAACAAATGTTGAAGGCACTTATAATGTATTAGAAGCAAGTAAAAATTTAAACACAGAACAGGTTATAATAACCTCTACAAGTGAAATTTATGGATCATCCCAATATAATCCCATGGATGAATTACATCCAATAAATGCGCAATCACCATATGCTGCTTCTAAAGTAGCAGCTGATCAATTATCTCTTAGTTATTATAAATCTTTTAACTTACCTATAAAAATTGCAAGACCATTTAACATCTATGGACCAAGACAATCATTGAGAGCTGTTATCCCTTCTATTATTTCACAGTGTATCAATAACATCAATCCAATTAAAATTGGCAATATAGAATCTGAAAGAGATTTTACTTATGTTTCTGATACTTGTGAGTCATTTTCTTGCATATTAGAATCTTCAAAACTATTTGGGGAAATTGTTAACATTGGTACTGGCAAAAATATTTCAATCAAAAATTTAGCTGATTTAATTATTGATAAAATTGCAAAATCTCAATCTTTTTCTATTGATCAGAATAGACTTAGACCTATAAATAGTGAAGTTTCAAGCTTGACAGCTTCAACAAATAAGATTCATTCAAATACTAATTGGAAATCAAAAATTAGTATCTCAGAAGGTATTGATAAAACGATAGTATGGATGGAAGAAAATTTAAATAAATTTAAATCTTCAAATTACATTGTTTAAAAGTTTATCTATTGTATATTTTTTTATAAATAAATGAAAAAAAAAATCAATATAGGTATTATAGGAAGTGGAAAAATAACTAATGAATATCTAAAGATAATTAGAACATTAAAGTCATTTAATTTAGAAGGTATTACTTCTAAAACTAACAAGAATTCTTTTAAAATAGCTAAAAAATTTAAAATTAAAAGAGTATATAAAAATTACACAGAAATGGTAAACTGTAAAAATATTGATGCACTCTTTGTGCTTGTGTCATATAATAATATTTACAAAGTTACATTAGATATTATTAAAAATAAAAAACCTATTTTTATAGAAAAACCCCCTGGTTTGACTTTGCTGGAAACTACAAAACTTTTTAAACTTTCTCAAAAATATAAAGTAAAAAATATGGTTGGCTTAAATAGAAGATACTACTCTATTTTTGAAAAAGGAAAAAAAATTATTTTTTCAAAAGGAAAGCTATTAGGATTATCTATAGAAGGGCATGAAAGAGCTTGGAGTAAAAATTTTAATTTAAATAATTGGTTATTTGCTAATGGCATACATACTATAGATTTGATTAATTTTTTTGGGGGCAATATAGATTTGAAAAGTATTTATATTAATAAATATAAAGGTTTAAATTCAAATATTTCTTGTAATTTTAAGTTTAAATCAGGAGCTTTGGGATTATATCAAGCTTTTTGGTTTTCTCCTGGTGGTTGGTCAGTTAAATTATATGGAGAAGGAGTGACTGTTATTTTTCATCCATTAGAAAATGGATATTATTTTTTAACTGACAATAAAAAAAGAATTATTTCTCCAGATAAAGTTGATTTGCTTTATAAAGCAGGTTTTTATAAACAAATAAAAAGTTTTCAAAACTATCTTATAAAAAATGAAAAAGATAAAAACATGCATGATTTAAAATCATGCTTAAAAACTATCAAATTATTAGATAGTATAAAAAATAATAGAACCACATAAAGCTTACTTTTATAATTTTACAAATGAATAAACCAAAACTTCTCAATATAAAAAGACATGAAATTGTAAATAAATTAAATGGCAATCAAAATATTGGCGTTGAATTGGGTGTAGCAGAAGGAAATTTTTCCAAAAAATTGATAGAATCAAATAAATTTTCAATTTTTTATGGAATAGATTCTTATAATGAATTTCAACATAATGATAATGAATATAAATTAGCAAAATCTCGCTTATCTGAATTTAAAAATTATAAACTCATAAGAAAAACTTTCAATAGCTCTACAAATTTATTTAAAGATGAGTATTTCGATTTTATTTATATAGATGGATTTGCTCATACAGGTAATAATGGAGGTGAAACTTTATTTAATTGGTTTAACAAACTCAAAATAGGAGGTATACTATCAGGAGATGATTATCATAGTGATTGGCCATTAGTAATTGATGTTGTGAACGAATTTATTAAACAAACAAAATTTCAATTATTTTTAACTGAAAAATCTGATGAAGATAATTATTCGCAATATCCATCTTGGTTTGTGTTTAAAGAAAAAAAAATTAGTCTTTTCTTACCTGAAACATATAAAATTAAGTCAATAGCAAAACATGAAGAAGAGATTGAAAAGAGAAAAAATCAAAAAATCAGCTTCAATCTAAAATTATTTCTTTATAAATTTCTTAAAAATATATTACCAAATAAATTGTTTATATTTTTGTTAAATATGTATAAAAAAATTTTTTAATATGATAATTATTAAATTTATAACATCTATTTATTCTCACTTTATTATGTTCTTTCCTAATCCATTAGGAAATAAATTAAGAATTAAATATTGGAGAAAAAAGCTTAACTTTTTAGGAAAAAATATTTTTTTTGATGTAGGTATTGATATGGGTGGTGCAAATAAAATTTATATTGGTGATAATTTTTTATTAGGTAGAGATAGTGTGATAGGAGCAACCGAATCAGAAGGAATATTTATTGGTAATAATGTTTCAGTAGGGAGGGGCACTTATTTCCATGGATCAAATCATAGATTTGAAAACTTAGATATTCCTATAAACAAACAAGGAACAATATGCTCATCAATTGAGTATATGGATAAAAAATATAGTATAATTTTAGAAGATGATATTTGGATAGGTTCTAACTCAGTAATTTTATCTGGAGCTCATTTAAGCAAAGGGTCTGTAGTAAGTGCAGGCTCAGTAGTCTCAGGCTTTTATCCTCCATATTCTATAATTGTTGGTAATCCATCTAGATTATCTGGAACAAGAAAAAAATAAATATTTTGTAATTATAATGAATTTAGAAAATAAATATTGGCATAAACAAACAAGCCTTATTGATTGGAATAAAAAACCTAAAACTATTTTTGAAAAAAAAAAAAATAATAAATTCGAATGGTTTGGTGATGGAAAATTAAATGTTGCATATAATTGCCTCGAAAATAAACAAAACAATAATAAAATTGCAATTTATTTTATTGATAAAAATTACAATATACATTCATATACTTTTAAACAATTATCTATTCTTGTAGATAAATTTGCTTATCTAATTAAGAAAAAAATTAAGAGTAAAAAGAAATCTAATATTATTATTCACTCTTCTGCATCAATTGAATCTGCTGTAAGCATGTTAGCTTGTGCAAAATTAGGATATCCACATTCAGTGATCTTTGAGGATTTATCATCCAAATCTGTTCTTTTAAGAATTCAACTTTTAAAACCTACGCTTATTATTTCTAGAGCAGATAATAAACAATTCAATAAAGATATTGTTCCAGCAATTCAGGAGCATAAAGATAAAAGTTTAGTTATTTTTTCGTTTTCAAATCATAAAATTAAATTTTCTAAAGTTTTTAATATTTCAATCAAGCAATTAGATAAAATGAATTCAAGCAAAAATTCATATAATTATTTTAAAAGCAATAACACTCTTTTCACTCTTTTTACTTCTGGATCTACTGGAATGCCTAAAGGTATAATGCATTCTTCCGGAGGTTATTTGTTATATTCAAAATATACTTGTATTAAACAGTTTGGAATGAATAAAAATAGTGTAGTATTAACCGCATCTGATGCAGGATGGATAAATGGCCATACCTATGCTTTATATGGACCTTTATCAATAGGAGCTACGACTGTATTAATTGAAAAACCAATTATTCTATTAAACCAAATATTTTTATTAAAAATAATTAATGAATTGAAAATATCAATACTTTATCTTCCTGTTACATTGATCAGAATGCTAAAAAGTATTTCACAAAAGAATATTTCCAAGACAAAAAGTTTAAAAACTATTGGTTCAATGGGTGAACCTTTAGCTCCATCAGTAGGAAAATGGTACTCTAATTTTTTTAATTTAAAAGATAAAGCTATAATCAATACTTATTTTCAAACTGAGACTGCAGGGATTATAGCATCTCCTAAATATAGCCAGACTTCGAAAGAAGTACCTCATGGATGTGTAGGAAAGCCTATAAATAAATTTATCAAAGTTAAATTAGACAGTCCACTAGATAGGCATCAAGGTGAAAATAAAGTTATCAAAATAGAAAATTTATGGCCAGGATGTATGATCAATGTACTAAACGGATTAGAACAATGGAATAATTATTGGGATGATCTAGGAAGATTCAACTTATTTGATTTAGCGAGTTATGATTTTAAAAAAAATATTAATATTCATGGCAGAATAGATGACGTAATAAATATTAGAGGTCACAGAATAGGTTCCGAAGAAATAGAATCTATTATTTTAAAAAATCATAATATTTCTGAGTCATGCGCTATACCTATATTAGATAAATTAGAAGGTAACAGAATTATAATTTTTCTAGTACTAAAGAACAAAAGATTATTTAATTTTGATACAATAAATAAATTAATATATAACTATTTTGGATCATATGCATTGCCAAAAAAGATATATATTTTATCCGAACTTCCTAAAACTAGAAGTGGTAAAATATTAAGAAGATTATTAAAGCAAATTATTGAAAACCCTAAAAAAAATGACTATGGAGATATTAGTACTTTAATCAATCCCAATATAATAAAAGATATTAAAAAGGTGCTAATATTAAATGAATAAAAACAGTTTAGATAATGAAATTATAAAATTATTGTCTGAAACATTCTTTTTAGACCCTAAAAAAATTAATGAAAAAACTAGTATGGATAATATTAAAAATTGGGATTCACTTAAGCATATGACTTTAGTATTGGCTATAGAGGAGCATTTTAATATTAAATTTACAGGAGAAGAAATCATTGAAATGCATAATTTTGCTTCAATAAAAAAATGTATTATAAAAAAAAATAAAAATTAATGAATGAGAAATACAATGAAGTTTGGTTTTCAATTTTAATATGTTGTTACAATTCAGAAAAATTTATTAAAGAAACTTTAGATTCTGTACTTAAACAAACATATAAGAAGTATGAAATTATTATTATTAATGATGGATCAACAGATAATACTGAAAATATAATTAAATCATTTAAAAAAAAGAATTTAAATATTAAAGTTAAGTATCTTAAAACAGAAAATACTGGATTAGCAAATGCAAGAAATAAGGGTATAGAAATTAGTAGTCATAAATGGATAGCTCTTTTAGATCATGATGATATTTGGTTAAAAAATAAATTAGCTGACCAGTCATCTGAAATTATAAATAATCCAGGTTGCAACTTGTTTTTTTCTGATTTTTCTTATTTTGGTAATAATAATAACACTACTAGATTTGAAAATTCTTTGAAATATGAAAACTTTAAACCTTATGAAATAAATTTATCAAAAGACTATGGCTATAATTATCTCTTAACAAAAGGTTGTTTTATTGGTTCTTCAACATGCGTATTTAATCAAAATAAAAGAAATTTACCAAAATTTAATAAAAGATATAATTTTATTTGTGATTATGATTTTTTTCTAGAATATTCTATTTATTACAATATGTTTTGTTCAAAAAACAATTATGTCAAATGGAGAATTCACCAAAACCAATCTACACAAAAAATGAATAATATATTAACAAGAGATTTAAAAAAATTTTACATTAATCATATTATGAAATCAAAGATAAATATTTATATAAAATCAATTTTGCTAATTAAATATCTTAAATTAATTATTAAAAAAATTCTTATAAATGAATAAAAATTCAAAAAAAATAATTATTTATTATGCTGTAAGTGAAAATCATATCAAAAACTTACATATCTTAAAAAATTATTTATCAGATTTTAATTTTTATTGTATTTATGATGAAGATTCAAAAATAGCAAAAAATAATAATAGCTATAATTTTCAGGCCTTAACTATTTTAGAATTAGATGAATTTTTGAATAACAATTACAAAGATATTGAATGTTTTATTATGTCAACGGCACAAGTCAGAATTTTTCCATTAAAATTATTATATTATTCAAACATATACAATATAAAAACTATAGCATTTCAAGAAACTCATCAATTATATTTACATAACAATCAATTAAATAATTATATACTTCCTTTAGATCATTTATTTGTTAATTCATTATACGAAAAGCAAAATTTAATTAAAAATGACAATAATTTCTCTAAAATATCTATTATCAAATGGCCTTTTTTTCAATTAAATTTAACAAAAAAAAAATTACAAAATTATAGCAAATAAAAACATACTTTTAATATTAAATGCTACAAATGCATACAATCCTAACAGTGCAGAAAATATTAATTTTCAAATCAAATTAATTAATAATATTTATAATAATTTGCCTAAAGATTATTTTTTGTTTATTAAACCCCACCCTGTAGAAAATAATTTAAAAATTATTAATTATTTCAAAAAGCATCAAAATTTATTTTTTAAATATGAAAGTATAATTGAACTAATTATGAATTCTAACTTAGTTTTATCTACAGGTTATACTCAATCAATTATTGAAACTTTACTATGCAAAACAAAACTTTTTATAGTTAATAATTTTAATAATTCTAATCTTTTAAATGATTATAAATATTTTTTGAATGATTTTAAAGAAATACCAAAAATTATTGATTTAAATTTTTCTTCAATAGAAATTAAAAATATATATGAAATACTAAATATTAATTATACTAAATATGAAAAAGATGATTTTCTAAAAGATTTTAATCAATTATTTAATTTTGATAGAAATATAAATAATAAATTTAACACATTATTTCAACTATATTTATGGTCTATATTTTTAAATGAGTATAGTTTTGCTAACGAAATAATGAAAATAATGTTATCTTCTCCTGATTTAATAAATACTAATTTAAAACATCTAAAAAGTTTAAATGATTTTTCAATAAGCTTAGATGATTTTATTCAATTAATTCATAATACAAATGATATAAAAATATTAATACCATTGATAGAGATTTTTAAAATTTTTATAATGAAAAAAAAAATTCCTCCCAATAACCAAATATTGAAAATTTTAAATAATCACAATTTTCCAGATTATTTTAATAATTTACTATTCTTAAATATTCAAAATCTCATAAATTATTTTTTATATTTTAAAGAAAAAAAATTAGCTTATTCATTAATCAATAAATATAATAATTCATGCTTTAATATTATTAAATCTAAATCGCTAAAATTCAAAATTTATTTAAAAATTAGAGATTTTAGACTCTTTTCGAGTTTTAATATATTTAATAAGATTAATTTTTGGTTATTTGATAGATTTATCAATGTTAAAAAGTAGCTAATTAATATATAATTATTAATAATAATTTTATCAATTTTTTATTTTATATTTTAAATGAAGACAATTTTAATTACTGGTGGATCAGGTTTTTTAGGTAAAAAACTTGCAAAAAAATTATCTTCAAAATTTAATGTTGTTCTAGCTTCAAGAAATAATAATCTAAATAGAATAGCAAATTTAGAAACTTCTTGTGAGGTAGTCCCTTTAGATATAACAAGCATATATTCAATTAATGATATTTTTAATTATATAAAGCCAAATATTGTTATTCATGCAGCTGCTACAAAATATGTTGATATTTCTGAAACCAACCCACATGAAACAATAGATGTCAATATACTTGGCTCTCAAAACGTAGCAAGAGTTGCAATTCAAAATAATATTGAGTCAGTGATAGGAATTTCAACAGATAAAACAGCTCCTCCTATAGGCAATATTTATGGTTTATCAAAAGCAGTTATGGAACGTTTATTTATTACTTTAAATAATAAATATAAAACTAATTTTAGTTGTGTGAGATTTGGAAATATAGCCTGGTCAACTGGTTCTGTTTTCCCAATTTGGGAAGAAATGACAAAAAAAAATAATATTATACATTCAACAGGTCCTAAAATGAGAAGGTTTTTTTTTACTTGTGATGACGCCTCTGATTTAGTTATAAGATGTATAAAAAAAATTAATGTTACAAAAGGAAAAATACTTATTCAAGATATGAAATATGCCCAAATTTCTGATATTTTAACTGAATGGTGCAAGATTTATAATATCAAGTGGAAAGAAATTGATAAGAGGTTGGGTGATAAAAATGATGAATATTTAATAGGAGATCTAGAATATAAATATGCTAAAAGTATAATTATAGACAATTTAAAGCATTTTCTTTTGTGTTTTGATAAGCAAATCAAATCTTCTTTAAACAATCCAGTATCTACATTAAATGCAAAAAAACTTAATAAAAAAGAAATTATTCGACTTATCAATTCAAAAAATAATTAATAATGAATTTTGAAAATGCAATAATTATGGCAGCTGGACGTGGTTTAAGGATGAAACCATTAACTGATAAAATTCCTAAGGCTATGGCTCCAATAAATTCTTCTACACTTATTGCTAATAGAATAAAAAAATTAAAAAAATATTTTAAAAATGTACATATAACTGTAGGTTATAAAGGCTCAATGTTGGCAAAACATGTTATAGAGCAAGATGTTTCATCAGTAATCAATACAGAGGGCAAAGGCAATGCGTGGTGGATATTTAATACATTATTAAAAAATATAGATGGTCCACTTTTTGTTTTTACTTGTGATAATCTGGTAGATTTGGAATATGAAAAATATATTGACAATTATCTTTTTTATAAGTCACCAGCTTGTATGGTTATTCCTGTAAAACCTGTAAAAGGAATAGATGGGGATTATATTTTTCATGATGATAATATAGTAAATTCAATTAAAAGAAATAAAATCTCCGAGATATATTGTTCAGGAGTTCAAATAATTGATATAAAAAAAATTAACTTAAAGGTTAAACCCACAGAAAATTTTTCTGATATATGGAATTCATTAATTGCTTTAAAAGAACTCTATGTTTCGAAACATATTGCCTCTAATTGGTATTCTATTGATGATGTTCATCATTTAGATAAAGCAAATTCTATATTTGATAAAAATTAATTATTAAAATTATTTATGAATATTAATAATAAAAAATCAAAATTAGATATTTCTGTAGCTATCCCTGTTTATAATGAAGAAAAAAGTATAATTCCATTACTAGAATCATTATTTGCGCAAACGTACAAACCAAAAGAAATAATAATATCTGATGGAGGTTCAAAAGATAAAACCATTGAACTAATAAATAATTTTATTAAAAAAAATAGTTCAGAAAATATATTAGTAAAAATAATTGGAAGAAAAGGTAAATGTAGGGGGGCAGGGCGAAATATTGCTATAGAAAATTCTAGATCAAAATATATTGCACTAATTGATGCTGGACACATTGCTAATCAAAATTGGTTAAAATTATTTGCTGAAATAATTTTAAAAAATAATAATATTGATATTATTTTTGGCTCAGTGAAACCATTAACTGATAATTTTTTTAATAAAATAATCTCATCCTTTATATTAGGAAATAAAAAACATGAAGGAATTATAATTAATACAGTTGCATCAATTATAATAAAAAAAACAGTATTTGAAAAAATCGGATACTTTATTGAAAGTCCTAATGGAAGTTATGTGGTTGAGGATTTAAATTTTTTGAATAAAATAAAAAAATCCAAAACTATAAGATCGTTACATTGTAAATCTGCCTATACTAACTGGATAGTTTCTGAAAACTATTATCAAATATTAGAAAAATATACATCTTATTCTATTGGGGCAATAAATTCTGGATACTTTAATATTTGGCATAAAAATGTTTTTAGAAATTTAATTTTTTTGTTATTATTGATTTACTTATCATTAAATTATTTAAATATTTTTTTACTAATTATTTTTTTATTCACTTTATTTTTTCTTAGAGCTTTCTTTTATTTGAATAAGAATAAATGGTTTAATGATTCCAATATTATCATGAAAATAAAATATATATTTAATTTGAATTTTTTATTAATTTTGATTGATTATGCTGCCATCAAGGGATTCTCCTTATGGATTTTTAAAAAATTAAAAATTAGATAATTTTTGTATTAAAAATATTTTTTGACTTATTTATATTAATAATTTTTATATTATTTTGGTTTAAAAAAGAAATAATTTTTTTTGTCTTTTTAGGGTAGTCATATTTTGCATAAATACCATCTAGTGTATCCATGATAGCCCATAATTTTAATTTATTTTTATCTATACGATATACATTGCTATAGTCCCATAATGGAATAATTGAGTCTGATAAAAAATCTGAATTTAAAGTTAATTTTCTTAATATTTTTTTTAATAACATTAAAAAATTAATGTTGTTTTTAAGAAAGTTTTCAAAATTTTCATATTTAATAAAATTTTGAATTAAAGGGCGCCAAAAAAAGTATTTAGGATGTAAATATCCTAATTTAGGCATTTTATATATATCAAAATAAACTTCACCCTCTTCTTTTACAAATGAATGAATTTTCAAAATCGATTTAAAGGGATTGGGTGTATGTTGTAATACGCCTCTACAAAATACGATATCGAATTTTTCTTTTATTATTAACTTATTAAAATCTGCTTTTATTAAAATTAAATTATTTTCATTTTTGGCAATATTATGAAAAATAGCAGAAGATAAATCTATGGAAACACAATTTTTTGCGTATTTAACAAGATGTTCTGTAAATCTACCAGCACCACTTCCTATTTCTAAGATTTTTTTATCTTTTAGTTTATCTATATTATTAAATAACATTTCATTTAAATAATCATAAGAAATATTAAAATTATTTATACTATCTATTTGCACATCTCTATAATCACGCCATTGTTTTCCAAAATTTTCTGTGTAGCTGTCATTTTTATCTAAAACTAATATATTATCTTTATCTTTAATAAAAAAATTATTAAAGTAATTTAAATTAGTATTCATATAGATTTAATTATAATTATTATTTAGATATATCGGAATTTAGTTTTTTATTATAGAAATAATTAAACATAATATATGTGCGGAATTTTTGGATGTATACATAGAGCAAACTTTGATTTTTCAATAAATAATTTTAACAAATTAAATCAATATTTATCTCATAGAGGGCCTGATAGCGAAGGTGTTGTTGAGGTTCAAAAAGATGATAATTCAGTTAAATTGGGTCATAAGAGATTATCTATTTTAGATTTAAGTAAAAATGGAAATCAGCCTATGTACTCTCACACAAATAGATTTATTATCTCATTTAATGGAGAAATATATAATCATCTAGAATTAAGAAAACAATATCTTTCCGATAAAAATATAAAATGGAATGGAACTTCAGATACTGAAACACTTTTAAGCATGTTTGAATATTTTGATTTTGAATTTGTTTTAAAAACTATAGATGGAATGTTTGCGTTTATTTTATATGATAATAAAAACAATAAAATCTATTTAGCAAGGGACAGAACTGGAGAGAAACCTCTTTATATTTCTTCAAATAATTATCATTTAAGTTTTTCATCAGATTTAGAACCATTAAAGAAGATATATGGCTTTAATAAAGAAATTAATTTAACTGCATTAAAGGCTTTTTTGAATTTAAATTATATTCCTTCACCTTTATCTATATTTAAATCTGTTTTTAAACTTCCTCCAGGATCATTTTTAGAAATTAATATAAATAAAATTAAATATTTCCAACACAATTCTTTCGAATCATTTTCAAATGAGGAATTCATTAATTTTAAAAAATGGTTCATATTAGAAAAAAATTCAGAATTTGATTTTGAGCATAAAGATGATGAATATTTGATAAAAAAAGTTGAAGGTTTGTTAAATAGTTCTGTTAAGAGACAAATGTTAAGCGATGTTCCTTTAGGGGCATTTCTTTCAGGAGGAATTGATTCTTCTTTAATTGTATCATTTATGCAAGAAAATCAGAGTCAAACAAAGACATTTACGATTGGTTTTGATGATTATGAAAATATAGATGAGACCAAAGAAGCTTCTAAAATTGCTAAATATTTATCAACTAATCATACTTCTTATAATTTTACCAAAAAAGAAATTATATCGATGATACCAAATATACAATCTGCCTTTAGTGAGCCATTTGCAGATTCTTCACAATTGCCGACATTACTAGTTTCAAAAATAGCAAAAGAAAATGTAAAAGTAGTTTTAAACGGTGATGGTGGAGATGAATTATTCGGTGGTTATAATAGATATTTATATGCTAATAAATATTTCAAATATTTAACAATACTTAATCCAAGAGTGAAAAATATTATATTATTTTTTGCAAATAAAATACCTAAAAAAGTTTTATTACAAATTCTCAATTTAATCATTTTTAGAACTAAAAATTATAGGATTAATGAAATGCAATTATTTAAAATCTTAAATAAATTATACTATATAAATGATAGCTATTCTTATTATAGATCTTTTACTGAAGAATGGTTTAAACAAGAAGATTTATTTCTATTTAATAAAAATGTTAATGAACATAATGAACATGCGGATAAATTTTATTTTGATAAAGATATATATAAATTTGAAGAAAAAATGATGGCTGCTGATATTTTATCATATTTACCAGATGATATTCTTTGCAAAGTTGATAGATCAAGTATGAATTATAGTTTAGAAGCAAGATCTCCTTTTCTTAGCAAAGATCTGATTAATTTTTCCTTTAATTTACCTCTTCGTTTAAAAATTCATAAGGGTAAATCAAAAATTATTTTGAGAAAAATACTTGGAAAAAAAATTCCCGAAGAAATAATCAACAATTCAAAAAAAGGTTTTGCTTCACCAATAGGCCAATTAATGAAAATAGAATTAAAAGATTGGACCAATGAAATTTTATCTAAAGATGAATTTTCTAAACATAATCTTTTAAATTATGATTTAATAAGAACTATAAAAAAAGAACATTTTAATGGTTATAATGATCATCAATATAAATTATGGTCATTAATTCAATTTAATCAGTGGTACTCAAATAATTTTTAAATTTATGACAATAAGCTTAATAATTCCAACCAAAAATGATTATAAGGAGTTCAAAGTAACTTTTTTAAACGTACTAAAACAAACTTTGCCTCCAGATGAAATTATAATAGTTGATTCTAGTAATAATAATTCAATAAAAAATTTTATTAACGAAAATAATATAGATATTCCTATAAAATATAAAAAGGTTAATTTTGCATTTCCTGGTAAAGCTAGAAATATCGGCATATCAATGGCTTCTAAAGAATTCATTGCTTTTTTAGATGCAAAAACTATTCCAGAAAAGTTTTGGTTAGAAGATAGTATAAAAAAAATAAAGGATGGAGATTTTGATATATGCTTTGGAAATACTAAATTTTTATATAAGAATTATTTTCAAAAATTATTAAGAGCTACTTCATATGGATCGATTTTACACATTACTACACCTGGAACAATAATAAAAAGAAATATTTTTCAAAATAAAAATTACTTATTTATTGAAAATGTTAAGGCTGGTGAAGATATAGAATGGAGAGAAAGATTGATTGATGCTAACTTTAAAGTTACTAATTTAAATCACATAACTATTAAATATAATTCTTTACCCGTAAATATTGTTGAAGCTAGTAAAAAATATTTTCTTTATTCTTTAGATACAGCGTTTGTTGATGTTCAGAAAAATATAAAGTTTATTTATTTAAGTATATTATTATTTTTTCTAATACTTACTATTCCTAAATCTATATTGCAATTTGATTATATCCAACAATATATTCATAATTCTTTTAAATTTTATATAATTTCATTTTTATTTTTTCTTACTATTTATATAATTCTATTATCTTTTTGGCCTAAAAAATTTAAATCTATTTTTTTTAATATTATAATAACAATTTTATTAGGCTATTTTATTTATAACTGGAATGGAAATATAGCATTTTGGGTTGAAAATTCATTATTTTACATACCTCATATTTCTAAAATATTTATTTCTTTAATATTAGTTTCATCCATTACTATTAGAGGGCTAATTTTACCAATTTCAAGAAATATTAAAAAAATTTTTTTATTTCCATTTAATTGGATAATTATTGGATTATTAGGTTTATTTTTAGATCTTATTAAAGTTCCTGGATACCTAACTGGATCTTTAATACCTTCATTTTTAATCAAAATTAATGAAAACAAAAAAAATGAAAATAATATTGTTTTTTTTACAAAATATGAAATTAAGTCAGCAAGCTATAGATATAGATTTTTAGCATTTAAACCATCTTTAATAAAAAATAATTTCAAAGTTGTTGATCAGCCGTTATTTAGTGATAATTTTTTTGAAGAAAAAATTTTAAAAGGAAATTTAAATTATTTTCATGTTATTTATTCATACATATCAAGAATTATATATATAATTACATTAAGAAAAACATCGATAGCAATAGTTCATATAGAGCTTTTACCTTTTTTTCCTAATTTTCTAGAACTTTATTTAAAATTAAGAAAAATACCATTCATAATTGACCTTGATGATGCTGTTTACCATCGATTTGAAAAAAATCCATTTAGAATTGGAAATTACTTAATAACAAAAAAATTTAATAATATGATTAAATTATCATCTGCAGTTTTTTGTGGAAATAATTATCATTTAAATTATTTCAATAAATTTAAAAATAAACTTTTTTATTTGCCTACTGTTACTGATTTATCAATTTATAATAATTATCTAAATTATAATAAATATGAAAAATTTACTGTTGTATGGATAGGCACTCCTTCAACAACTTTTTATTTAAAAATGGTAACAAATATTTTAAACAAACTTACAATAGATCACAACATTAATGTAATAATTATAGGTTCTAAAGTTAGTGAATTAAAGGACTTAAATTGCAAATTTATTAATTGGGATTTGTCGAATGAATTAGAATATTTAACTAAATCCCATGTTGGTATAATGCCTCTCTACGATACTAAATGGGAAAAAGGTAAATGTGGATTCAAAATTATTCAATATATGTCTCTTAAAATACCAGTAATAGCTTCTCCAGTTGGAGTAAATAAAGAAATAATAAAAGATAACACTAATGGTTTATTGGCTAATAATGACCAGGAATGGTATGATAAAATACTTTATCTAAAAAATAATAAAGATTTTTATAATAAAATTTCAAAAGAGGGTTATAAAACTGTTGAAGAAAAATTTAGTTTACAAAAATGGAAATCTTCTTACATAGATTATATTAATACTATTGCTAAATAATAGAAATATTTGAATAATGCCAAAAAAAAAAATATATATAGCTGGTTCAGGAGGTATGCTGGGCGAAGCTTTTTATAACACATTTAAAGAAGATTTTATTTTAAAATGTTCTGATATAGATGTTAATGAAAATTGGCTTAGTTATTTAGATTTTAATGATTATAACAATTATTACAATGAAGTTTCAGATTTTGAAGCTGACTATCTAATCCATCTTGGAGCAATAACAGATTTAGAATATTGTGAAAATCACATAGAAGAAACTTATTTAACAAATACTAGTGCAGTTGAAAATGCTGTTAAAATTTCTAACAAATTAAATATTCCGATTGTTTACATAAGTACTGCAGGAATTTTTGATGGAAAAAAAGAATTTTATAATGATTTAGATTTGCCAAATCCAATTTGTCATTATGCTAAAAGTAAATATCAAGCAGAAAGATATGTCCAAAAAAATAAAACAAAACATTTAATTTTTAGAGCTGGATGGATGATGGGTGCAGGTCCTAAAAAAGATAAAAAATTTGTTAATAAAATAGCTACTCAAATTGCTAATGATAAAAAAAAGTTATTTGTAGTTAATGATAAACTGGGCACACCTACATATACAAAAGATTTTGCTTTAAATGTTAAATTAATATTAGAAAAAGAATTTTGGGGATTGTATAATTTAGTTTGTGAAGGATCGACTAGTAGATTAAATGTAGCTAAAGAAATGTTAAATTGTTTGAATTTAAATAAAGAAATTATCATTAAAGAGGTTTCCTCTGATTATTTTAAATCAACCTATTTTGCATCAAGACCAAAATCTGAAAAACTAATAAATAAAAAACTTAATGATTTAAATATGAATATAATGAGAGACTGGAAGATATGCTTATATGAATATTTAAATGAGTATTATAGCCATTTAAAAAATGAAAATAATTAAAAGTTTTTTTAATAATAAAGTAAAAGTTTATAAATCTGATTTATTTAAAGACGCTAGAGGTTTTTTTACTGAACAATATAACATAAAAAAACTCTCAAAAATTAATATTAAAGATAATTTTGTTCAAGATAATTTTGTATTTTCGTCAAAAAAAAATACCTTTCGTGGAATACATGCTCAAAAAAAACCCTTTCAACAGTCAAAAATTATTTATGTTATTTCAGGTGAGATATTAGATATCGTGGTTGATTTAAGAAAGAATTCAAAAACATTTGGTAAACATATATTAATTAAATTAAACGATAAGAATAAGTTACAAGTTTATATCCCAAAAAATTTTGGCCATGCTTACTTAACTTTGAAAAATAATACTGTTGTTAATTATAAAGTATCGGATTATTATTACCCTAATCAAAGTATTTGTATTAGTTATTTGGATCCAATAATAAATTTACAATTACAAAATAAAAAATTAATTTTATCAGAAAATGATAAAAATGGATTATTTATTAAAGATATTAAGGACAAAATATAATTATGAAATTAATTGTAACAGGTGGTTATGGTTTTATTGGTTCTCATTTAATAAAACATTTAATTGGAAAATCACATAATGTAATTAATATTGATAGCAAGTCTTACTCATCTATGCCAGAAACTCTCAGTAATTATAAAAATAATAAACTATTAAAAAATATTAAATTAGATATAAATAATCAAAAAAAATTAAGAGAAATATTTAATGATTTTAATCCTGATTCAATTATTCATTTAGCTGCTGAAAGTCATGTTGATAATTCTATAAAATCTCCCAAAGTTTTTATAGATTCTAATATCTATGGTACTTTCAACTTATTAGAAACAACAAGAGAATATTTAAGAAAAAAAAATAAAATAAAAAATTTTATTTTTTTACATGTTTCTACTGATGAGGTTTATGGATCTTTAAAAACAAAAAAAGATAATCCTTTTGATGAAAATTATAAATATTTACCTAATTCTCCCTATTCTGCATCAAAAGCTTCATCAGATTTATTAGTTAGATCTTGGAATAAAACTTTTTCTATTCCTACAATAATAACAAATTGTTGTAATAATTTTGGGCCCTGGCAATTTCCTGAAAAGTTAATTCCAGTAATTATATATAAATGTTTAAATAAAAAAAATATTCCAATATACGGAAAAGGAACAAATATTAGAGAATGGATTTATGTAGAAGATCATATTTCTTATTTAGAAGAAATTCTGAATAAGGGTAAAATTGGTGAATCTTATAATATTGGTTCAGGTATTGAAATAAATAATATTAGTTTAGCTAATAAAATTTGCAAAATTTTGGATGAATTAATTCCTTATAAATATTCTTATTCTAAATTAATTACTTTCGTAAAAGATAGAGCAGGTCATGATTATAGATATGCTATTGATTCTAGTAAAATAAATAAAGAAATTAATTATAAATTAAAAAATAATTTTGATTATGATTTACGAAATACTATCATATGGTACTTAGATAATAGAGATTGGTTAAAATCTAAATTATAGATATTCATGAAAATAGTTATATTAGGGAGTGATTCACAGATAGGAATACTTTTTAATAATAATTTTAAGAATTTTAATTTTTTTAAATTAAACAAAAAAAATTTAGATATAAAAGATTTAGATAATGCATACAAAATACTAAAAAATATACAACCCAATGTAATTATTAATACAGCTGCATTTACTGATGTTGATTTATCTGAAGTCAAATCTGATGAAGCTTTTCAAGTTAATTCTTTAGGACCAAAAAATTTATCTATAATAGCTAGTGAAATTAATTCATTTTTAATACATTTTTCAACAGACTATGTGTTCGATGGATTAAAGAATTCCTTATATAATGAAATTGATAAAACAAATCCAATATCTGTTTATGGCAAATCTAAATTATCTGGAGAAGAAAATATAATAACACATTGTGCCAATTATATAATTGTCAGAATATCTTGGTTATATGGATCTTATAAAAAAAATTTTGTAACTGAAATTATAAATTTATTAATAAAAGGTAATAAATTAAAAGTAATCGATGATCAATTTAGCAAGCCAACATGTTCCAAAGATGTTTATGAATTATTAATCAAAATATTAGATTATATTGACAAAGGATATAATCAAAATAATATATTTAATTATTCTAATGAAGGAAATTCAGTATCTAGATATGAATTTGCTAATCATATAGCAAATTACTATTGTAAACCAAAAAATATTGATTTTAATATTTCCCCTATTAATTCTGAAATATATTATAAGAAACAGATTAGACCTAAATTTTCAGCATTAAATTGTAATAAAATATATAATGCATTAAAAATAAATCCTATTGACTGGAAATACTCTCTAGAAAATACTATTAATGATATTATTATAAATAAAAAAGAATCATGAAGGGCATTATATTATCAGGTGGCATTGGAAGTCGACTTTATCCTATAACTCTAGGTTATTCTAAGCAATTAATTCCAGTATATGACAAACCAATGATTTATTACCCGTTGACAACCTTAATTAACCTTGGAATTAAAGAAATATTAATTATATCTATGCCTAATCAGATTAATAATTTCAAAAAAATATTAGGCAATGGGACAAGTCTTGGTCTTTCTATAACTTATAAAACTCAGGAAAAACCAAAAGGAATTGCAGAAGCATTTATAATTGGAAAAAATTTTATTAAAAACGATTCTGTTGCATTAATATTAGGAGATAATATTTTTCATGGTCATTTATTTAAAGAAAACATAAATGATTTTAAAGGAAGTAAAGTTTTTTTATATAAAGTGTCAGATCCTTATAGATATGGTGTAGCTACAATAATAAAAAATAGAATTAAATCTATAGTAGAAAAACCTAAAAAATCTAAATCAAATCTAGCTGTAACTGGTTTATATTTCTACGACAATAATATAGTAAAAATAGCAAACAAAATTAAGCCATCTAAAAGAAATGAATTAGAAATAACAGATGTTAATAATTACTATTTAAAAAATAATAATTTGGAATTTACTATTTTATCTAAAGAATCAATATGGTTTGATGCAGGAACTTCAGATTCATTACTTGAAGCATCAAATTATATACAAGCTGTTTTAAACAGGCAAAATATACAAATAGGATGTCCTGAAGAAGCTGCTTTTAAAAACAAATATATAAATAAAATCCAATTAAGAAATATAGTGCTAAAAATGCCAATTAATAAATATAGTTTATATTTAAAGGATCTTTTTAAAAATAAAATTTAATGATTATATATGTAGTTTTTTTTTTAATTTTAGCATTATTAAGTATAGTTAATTATAAAATTGAAAAAAGTTTAAAAGATTATCTATTATTTACTCTATTTATTATATTACTAATTTTTATTGGTTTTAGAGATGAAGTTGGAGGAGATTGGGATACATATAAAGGAGATTTTAGTTCCTATATACAGTATTTTGATATTACTACACTTTCTTATAAACGTGATTTTGGTTATGAATTAGTTTCTTACGTATTATATCATTTAGGTTTTTCAATATACAGCCTCAATTTATTTTGTGCTTTTATTTTTGTGTATGCATTATTTGCCCTAGGCAAAGAGTATAATAATTACTTGATAATACTATTGATAGCTTTCCCCTTTTTTATCATTATTGGAGCTATGGGTTATATCAAGCAATCGACAGCCTTTGGTTTTATAATACTATCTTTTATAAGTTTAAAAAAAGATTTTTATCTCAGATTTTTAATTTATTCGTTTTTGGCAATTATATTTCACAAGTCTTCATTTCCAATTGCTATAATATTAATTATTTCTAAATTTAGATTTGACTTTAAATCATTATTCATTTTATTTATTATTTCATTATTTTCATATTTAATCCTAAGTGTGGATAAGAGTAGAATTCTTAGCTATTTTATCACAGATAGTTATAAATCAGAGGGAGTCTATTATCGATTGTTTATTAACTTAGTAGCTGGAGCAATTTTTATTTTTTTCCATAAAAAATTACATTTTAATAGTTTTGAAAAAAAATTCATAAGTATTAATATTTTATTGACTATCTTAGGTTTATATTATGCTTCAAATTATTCTACTATTGTAGATAGATTTCTTATTTACAGCTCATTAATTCAATTATTAATATATCCAAAATTTATTAACTTAAATAATAATTTCTCTATGAAAATATTTTTAGGATCTTCGATATTTTATTTATTAATTCTTATTGGATGGTTTACTTTTTCTAATTTTTCATTGAAATGGATACCTTATAATAATCTGTTATTTCCAGGCTTATAGTGAAAAAAAATTTAGTAATTTCTGCAAATTCATCATGGAATATTTATAATTTCAGAATGCATTTAATAAGGAAACTTAGTGTCAATAATAGAGTAATTATTGTTGCACCTTACGATAAATATACTAAAAAAATTCTTGAAGAAGGATACAAATTTGTAAATATAAAACTTAGCAGAAACTCTTTAAATATATTTTCAAACTTAATTATATTTTTTAATTATTTACTAATTTTTATTAAATATCAACCAGTAGCTTATTTAGGTTTTACTATAAAACCTAATATTATAGGTACTTTTGCTTCTATTTTTTTTAAGAAAATTAATTCTTATAATTTTATAACTGGATTAGGTACATTTTTTTTTAGTAAAACCTTTCTACATAAATTTATTTTATTTTTCTACAAATTAGTTTTTATAAAATCTAAAATAGTTTTTTTTCAAAATAATGAAGATAAAACATATTTTATTAATCAGAATATAGTAAAAGAAAAAAAATCTTATTTAATAAATGGATCTGGTATAGATTTGGATTTTTATAATAATAAAACATATCCAAAGATTAATAAAAATTTTGTTTTTTTATGTATATCTAGAATTAATAAAGATAAGGGAATTTTAGAATATATAGATGCTGCTAAAATGATTAAAAAAGAATTTTCTAATGTTGAGTTTCAATTATTAGGTGAAATTGATAATAAATATAATAATCAAATAGATAAAGATTATTTCAATGAATCAATTGATAATAAAATTATAAAACATATAAATTTTGTTGAAGATGTTAGAAATTATATTGTTAAATCTGATTGTATAGTACTTCCTTCTTATCGAGAAGGTAGTTCTAGAGCTCTATTAGAAGGAGCAGCGTTAAGTAAACCTTTAATTGCATCTGATGTTCCAGGTTGTAATAATATCATTAAAAATAATTTTAATGGATACTTATTTAAAGCTAAAAATTCTATTAATACTTACGAAGTTATGAAAAAAATGTTAAATTTAGATATAGGACAGAGAAAATTAATGGGCAAAAGAAGTAGGGAATATATTAAAGATAAATTTGAAATAAATTTAGTCAATAAATCTATATTAGAAATAATATACATGCATATTTAATCTAGAAAAATGCTATCAAAGATAAATAGTCAATACTCTATAGGTATAATCGGTTTAGGGTATGTAGGATTGCCACTTGCTATAGAGTTTGGAAAAAAATATAAGGTATTTGCTTATGATACAAATATAAAAAGAATTAAAGAATTAAAAAATAAAATTGATATAAATAAAGAGATAGGATTAAAAAAATTTAATCAGTCTAAAAAATTATTCTTTACAAATAAAATCAATGAACTTTCTAAATGCAATATATATATTGTTTCCGTACCCACTCCAATAAATAAAAAAAATCAACCCAATTTAAAACTTTTATTTTCAGCATGTCAGAAAATATCAACAATATTAAAAAAAAAAGATATAGTTATTTTTGAATCCACTGTTTATCCTGGATTAACAGAAGAATTTTGTGTTCCAATTTTGGAAAAAAAATCTGATTTAATTTATAATAAAGATTTTTTTTGTGGTTATTCTCCAGAAAGAATTAACCCAGGAGATAAATTACATACTTTGGATAAAGTTATTAAAATTACAAGTGGTTCAAATCTTAAAACTTCATTAATTGTTGATAAACTTTATAAAAGTATAATAAAATCTGGTACATTTATGGTTTCGTCTATAAAGATAGCTGAGGCAGCTAAAGTTATTGAAAATACACAAAGAGATTTAAATATAGCTTTTATAAATGAACTTGCTGTAATTTTTGATAAAATGAATATTAATACATATGAAGTTCTATCAGCCGCTTCAACTAAATGGAATTTCTTGAATTTTTCACCTGGGCTTGTTGGAGGTCATTGTATTGGAGTTGACCCCTATTATCTGACCTATAAATCACAAAAATTGAAATATAATCCTAAATTAATATTAGCAGGTAGAAAAATAAATGAAAACTTTGCTAATTTTTTAATTTCAAAATTATTTAAACAAATGAAGCTTAAAAATATTAAATTAAATAAATCAAAATTTTTGATTATGGGTTTAACTTTCAAAGAAAATTGCAATGATATTAGAAACTCAAAAGTTTTAGATATTACTGATAAACTTATTGCTAAAAAAATTTCATTTGATATTTATGATCCCTTGCTAAGTAAAAAATTAGTTCCTAAAAAGCTATCCAATAAATTGATTACTATTCCAAAAAAGAATTATTATGATGTGATTTTGATTACTGTAGCTCATCAATATTTTATCGACCTAGGAATTGATAAAATTATAAATTTTACTAAAGAAAAAAATATTATTTTCGATATAAAAAATATATTTAATAATAAACATTTATTAAAATTATGAGTCCTTTTCTTTTACTATTTCTGTTTATTAGTCAGATCTTATGCATATATATATTTAATTATTTTGCAGTTAAGATAAATCTATTAGATTTTCCAGATAAAAGAAAAACTCATACTGGCAATATACCTTTGATTGGAGGAATTTCTATTTATGTTCCTGTTCTTTTATCTTTGATATTTATTGAAGCTCCAATAGAAATTCTTATTATATACTTCACTTCGTCAATACTTTTAATTATTGGTGTTTTTGATGATAAATATGATCTTGGCGTTTTAACTAGATTTTTTTTTCAAATCGTAGCCACCTTAATACTTATTGGTTTTGGTATTTTTATTAATAATTTAGGTAACTTATTTAATTTCTCATCAACGTATTTTTCAAGTTTAGGATTAGTATTTACTTTTTTATGTGTTGTTGGATTAACAAATTCTATAAATTTTGTAGATGGTTTGGACGGATTAGCCGGTGGATTAATTGTTAATGCATTTATTTCTATATATTTTTTCTCTATATTTGATGATAACTATATAAATTCTAATTTATTAATTATTATTTGTTTAATTTTTACTACAATAATATTTTTGTGTGCAAATTTTGGATTTATTTTTCCTAAAATATTTCTTGGGGATTCTGGAAGTACTGTAATGGGATTCTTAGTTGCATTTTTTTTGATTTATTATACTCAAATTAATAAAAATTTTCATCCTGTATTAGCAATATGGGCAACAAGCATACCTACTTTTGATTTTTTTTCTGTTTTTATAAGAAGAATATTAAAGAAAATAAATCCTTTTAGACCTGATAAAAGACATCTTCATTATATGTTAATTGGTTTAGGATATAAATCCAGTTCAATATCTGTTTTTATAATAATTATATCAATGATTTTGAGTTCTATTGGTTTTTTATGTTATAAATATATTGGTCCTATTGAAAGTTTAATTTTATATTTTATTATTCTATTTATATATATTTACTTAACTATTCAATTAGGTCGAATGAATATGAAAAATAATTAAAATTATGGATAAAAACATTTTTTTAGATAAAATAAAAAAAAATAAATTTATATTAAATGGCTGGCTTTCTATTCCAAATTCTTTTACAGCCGAAACAATGAGTAAAATGGGATGGGATTCTTTAACGATAGATCTTCAACATGGACAAAATGATTATTTATCTTCAATTCCAATGGTTCAAGCTATTACTAATAATAATACTTTTGCTTTGGCCAGAGTTCCATGGAATGAGCCAGGAATAATTATGAAAATGTTAGATTTAGGTATTTTGGGAATAATAGCACCTATGATAAACAATAAAAAAGAATGTGAAGATTTTATTTCTTATTGTTATTATCCTCCAATTGGACAAAGAAGTTTTGGACCAATGAGGGCTCAACTTCATTATGGTTTAAAATACTCTGATATAGCAAATAATAATGTAATTACTTTTGCAATGATAGAAACTGAAGAAGCAGTCAATAATATTGATGAGATACTTTCTGTGCCTGAGTTAAAAGGTATCTATATAGGTCCAGCTGATATGAGTACTGCATATGGATTGCCTCCAAAATTTGATGTAAAAAATGATCCAGTATTTTCAAATATAAAAAATATTGTCAAAAAAGCTAAAGAAAAAGGTAAAATAGCAGGTATTCATAACGGTACTACATCTTATGCAAAAGAGATGGTTGATTTAGGTTTTGAATTTATTACTATATCTTCTGATTACAGATCAATGACTTCACATGCTCAAAGTATTGTTAATGAAATGAGAGACAACAAAGAAAAAGATACATCAAGCTCAAACTATTAATATAAATTTAGATTGTCTTTAATGCACTAATTAATTTTTCAACGTCTTCGTGAGTGTTATAGTGAACAATACTAGTTCTTACAACCCCATCATCAGTGTTTATGCCCAAAGCCTTCAAACATCTCCAAGCGTAGAAATTATCATTACGGGTTGCTATTCCTTTTTTTACTAATTTAGAGCTTATTTCTTTTGATGACAAATTTTTGACTGTAAAAGCAATTGTAGGTGCCCTATTTCTATTTTTAATCTTTTTCTTTCCAATTAATCTAATATCATTTCTACTATTAATATATTCTAAAAGTGGATTTGTTATCATTTCTTCATGATTAGAGATTAGTTCATTTATTTTTTTTATTTTATTTTTAATGTTATTTTCTAATTTATCAAAATGATGATCATATAAATTATTAAAATATTCATATATGCCTATTAGAGAAGCTAACTCTTCATGATTAGGGCCACCTGGATTTAAAGTATAAGGAACTTCTCCCTCTAAAAATTCATGATTTTGATTAGGTAATTTATCTAAAATTTCCTTTTTTCCATATAACAATCCTAAATGAGGACCGTAAGTTTTGTACAAACTAAAAGTATAAAAATCTACATCAAGATTTTTTACATCAGGAAATCCATGAGGGGCATAAGATACTCCATCACCTATTATATACGCACCGTGTTCATGAACTATTTGAGCAATTGATTTAAGATCATTGATTGAACCAACTATATTAGAGCAATGAGTTACAGCTACTAACTTAGTTTTTTTAGATAAAAGTTTTTTTAAATTTTGAACTTCTAATTCTGCGTTTTCTGGATTTAGTTTCCATTCTTTTATTACCATTCCTTCTTTTGCCAATCTTCTCCAAGCCCCTATGTTAGCTTCATGATCCTGATTAGTAACAATGATTTCATCCCCAGGTCTCATTAGGCTTTTTAAAGCATTCGATAAAACATATATGTTCATTGTTGTGGATCCACCGATTATTATTTCATCTTTTTTTGCATTAATTATTTTAGAAAATAATTCTGTTCCTTTATCCATATTATCTCCTGCAATCTTTGAAATATCAAATTCTGCATATGGCTGCACTTTAGTAGATGTCATAAAATTATTTAATCTATCAATTACATTATGGGGCACATAGCTCCCTCCTGCATTTTCAAAAAAAGACCATTTAGAGCTTAAAGGATCTTTAAAAGCAGGAAATTGCTTTTTTACATATCTTATATCCAATGAAATATTATTTATTGACATATATTCTTTAATTTAATTATTTATGACTATAAATAATTAGATTAAAAGTAAAGAATAATGAATCAAGATAAAAATTTTAGTGAAGAAGAGTGGAATAATAGAGTTAATTTAGCAGCTTGTTATCATTTAGCTGACCATTTTGGTTGGAGTGACATAATTTGGAATCATATAACTACTAAAACATCAAAAAATAAGAATACTTTTTTGATAAATAGATTTGGTTTAAGATATGATGAAATAACTGCATCGAATCTTTTAGAAATTGATTTAAATGGTAAAGTAGTCAGTGGTGAAGGAGATATAAATTATACTGGCTTTGTAATTCATGGTGCAATTCACAATGCAAAAAAAAATGTACATTGTGTAATGCATACTCATTCTAGAGCAGGTTTAGCTATTTCTTGTTTTAAAATGGGTTTAGAGCCAATAATACAAGATGCTGCTATGTTTCATAATAGAGTAAGCTATCATGAGTGGGAAGGTATGTCTACGAATGCAGAGGAATGTGAAAGATTATCAAAAAGTCTTGGAGATAACAAAGTCATGATACTGCGTAATCATGGATTATTAACTTGTGGTGAATCAATTAGTGAAACTTTTATATTAATGTATTATTTAGAAAGAGCTTGCAAAAACCAATTAGACACATATTCTACTGGTTTAGAATTAAGCAAACCATCTAGTAATTTACTTGAGTATGCAGCCGGCCAATATGAAGATCCAATGTTTAAACTAGGCAAACATGAATGGCCAGCCTTAGTAAGACTATTAGATGAAAAAAAATCAATTTATAATCAATAAGGAATAATTTGATATGTTAGATAAAAAAAATTTTTATATTAATGGTAAATGGATTTTACCTTCTAAAGTAAATGATTTTGAAGTAATTAATCCTTCAAATGAAGAAACTTGTGCAATTATTTCTTTAGGAAATATTGATGATGTAAATTTAGCTGTAAATTCTGCTAAAGAATCATTTCCTCGATGGAGTAGGGTAGAAAAAAAATATAAAATTTCTCTTTTAGAAAAATTATATAAAATCTATGAGTCTAGATGGGATGAAATGACAAAATCTATTTCTTTAGAAATGGGTGCTCCTATAGATTGGGCTTCTTCTGCACAAACTACATCAGGAGCAGATCACATCAAAGATTTTATTGAGAGATTAAAAATTTTTGAGTTTGAAAAAGAATTTGATAACGAATCAGATAATTATATTGCATATGAACCAATTGGAGTATGCGGACTTATAACTCCCTGGAACTGGCCTATCAATCAAATTGCTTTAAAAGTTATTCCTGCTTTAGCTGCTGGTTGCACAATGATTCTTAAACCTTCTGAAATAGCACCTTTATCAGGCATGTTATTTGCTGAAATGATAGATGAAGCAGGCTTTCCTCCTGGAGTTTTTAATTTAGTTAATGGCGATGGTCCTGGTGTTGGCACACATTTATCTGGTCATCCAGATATTGATATGATTTCTTTTACAGGCTCAACTCGAGCAGGAAGATTAATTACTAAAAATGCTGCTGAAACTGTTAAAAGAGTATGTTTAGAACTTGGTGGCAAGGGTGGCAATATAGTTTTTGCAGACTCATATTCTGAAGCAGTTAGAGATGGTGTTAGAAATGTAATGAGTAATTCAGGACAGTCATGCGATGCTCCAACAAGAATGCTTGTAGAAAAATCAATCTATGAAAGAGCTGTGAAGGAAGCTGCAGATGAAGCTAATAAAATTAAAGTAGATGTTGCAGAAAAAAAAGGCAAACATATTGGCCCCGTTGTTTCA